>OFMV01001542.1_pt1 | contig 17624 bp, 19 predicted proteins | sample 1541881 | NCBI WGS metagenome assembly OFMV01 (sample SAMN04209220, study PRJEB22552) | human gut metagenome | biome: gut; material: feces | host: Homo sapiens | place: USA: Oklahoma
AAAACGGATACACTACTTTCATTTTGTCAACCACACGATTGTAGATTAATAGAAAATAATTTAAAAGACGAAAGAACAAATTTATTAACGCAAAACAAATTTTTAAAATCAAAAAAACGTTCATCCGAGATACTGAGTACTATTGTTGATAGAGATAATTTTGAAGAAAAAATTAAAGAAATGGAAAAGATAAAAGGAGAAATCTTAGAATTAAAAAAAGAAAGAAATAAATGCATAAATAAAAAGTTGAATTGGGAAAACACAATAAAGGAATTAAAATCTTTAAACAGAATAATTAAAACAGGTGAATTGCGTTGTATGGATTGTAATTCGACTAATATTTTATATAAAGGTACTAAAAAAGATTCTTTTTCTTTTGATGTTTCAACAAAAGAAATGAGAGATTCAATTCTTAATTCGATAAAAGAAAAAATTGATTCATGCGAAGAAGAGAAAGAACGATATTCCATCGAAATACAAAAGAAACAAGAATTACTTAAAGATATTATGGTAGAAGATGACATTTCATTGGAAATGTTAGTGGCTTATAAAAAACAATTTGTAGATTCATCTGAAATAGAACAAAAAATACTAGATATTAATAAACAAATTGTGGAATTGGAAGGAAGTGTTAAAAATACAGAAATAAATACGGAAGGTAAAAAAGAAAAACAAAATATACTTATAAAAACTATTGTTCAAAATATGAATGATTTTTATAAAGCTGTAGATAGTTCTGGTAATAATGAAATAAATGATATTTTCTCTAAATCAGGAAGAATTTATTCAGGAAGTGATGCGACTATGTTTTATCTAGCAAGACTTTATTCACTTACAAAGGTTTTAAATCTTACTTTCCCTATTATTGTAGACTCATTTAGAGCAGAAGATTTATCAACAGATAAAGAGGCAGTAGTTCTAGATTGGTTTTCTAAGTTACAAAATCAGTTGATTTTTACTACAACGTTAAAGAAGCAAGAAAAAGGTAAATATGATAAAGACAATAGGATTAATGTTATAGATTATACTCAACATATTTCTAGTAAACTACTTCAAAATCAATACTCTTTAGAGGTAAAGGATTTGCTATCTAACATTTTTAAAATAGATATCTGATTAAATTTTAACAATTATAAAATGTGAGTACCCATCTAACGACCGTATAAACTAAATAGACATCGATATTGTCAATATGACGGGTAGTATATCCTTGTACAAAGAATGGTGCTTATTGTGTGTTGCAGAAGAAACAATAAAAGGTTTTCCACTGCTGGTCGGTGAAGGATTTCTACCTTTTTACGTCCAATCCCTTCTAAAATACTGTAACAAAAAAGATAGAGAATGCATTGGGCGCCAATTTGGTATCCTTACATTGACAGAGAAAAGTCAACAATTAAAAAAAGGTGTTAAAACCAGATACTCCACAAGAAATCAGAGATGCTTTTGAGAAACATCAAGAAGAATTAAAGAAACCGGTCAAGGGTTATGTAATAAAGTAATTTTGTTTAGATGTTAAATACTAAAAAGAATATCCATTAGTATTAGAAGAACTAAATTTTGGATACGTTAACTTACTTAGAAGAAGAAAAAGATAAAAATTAGCTTCTTACACAGAAAAACTAAAAATGATTAAAAACACAATTAGATAATCTTCTTAAGAAATTAGGATAATACAAATCAAGCGCCCATAGACAAGTGGTATGTGTTTTTAAATTGGACAGGCTTAAATAAGTGTTTTATTGTAATTCGAGTGTTTTTGTATATGTTATAATTAATGAAATGTTGTTAATGGAGGAGTAAACATGGAACAAACAAACAATTTAGGTAAAGTTATAAGAATTATTAGTGAAAAAGCCATTATTATTGATGTAGGATCTGATTATCTTACTGAGGGTGATAAAATTCAAATTTATACGGCAGGAGAAGAAATAAAAGATTTGGATGGAAATTCACTTGGTGTGTATGAATACATCAAAGCAACCTTGGATGTTGTGCAAACTAGTAAAAACTACTCAATTTGTAAAAATATTGTCGAGAAAGAAAATACTAGTTTATACTCAGAATTTAACAATTTAAGTGCGCTATATTCACAAAAACAAAAAGTGGCTGAGGATTTATGCGTGGATACTGATGATATTAATCCACTCCATTTAGATGAAAATAAAACAATTAAGTTAGGTGATCTGGTAAAAAAATATTGATTTTTTGCTTTTATAAAGTATAATAGAGAAGAACAGAAATGGTTGCTTTCGAGGCGACTAGTAAAAACTTCCTCTCTATTAAGTAGATTGGAGGTTTTTATTTTATGCAAAATCCAGACAAGCCTTTTAAAACCTATAATGAGCAGATATCTATTTTAAAATCAAGAAATGTTTATATTAAAAATGAAGTAACAGTTAAACAATGTTTAACGGATATTTCATACTATAGTTTGATAAATGGATACAAAGATTTGTTTGATTCTGATATTAATGGCAAATTTTTATATCCAGTTCCGTTCACTGATTTTTACTTTTTATACAATTTCGATAAAGACATAAACTCAATTCTTTTAAAATACATAATCATGATTGAACAGGCTTTAAAATCAAATATAACATATCAGATATCAGAAAAATATGGAGTTTATACAGATTTATCCGATATGGATTTGAAAAATGCTGATGACTATTTGTGCAAGTATAACTATAAATCTCGAGCTAGAATCAATTTGTTAAGACAAATTAAAAATAGTGTCAACACTACGAAAAATGAATGTGTTATTCACTACCAGAAAAATCATAATCATATCCCGTTTTGGGTGCTAATTAATAGTATTTCTTATGGTTTAACAATTAAATTGTATAGTATTCTACAAACGGATGATAAAGAGTATGTTAGTAATAATTTGATTAAATCGAAAATTCTAAGTATAGAGGAAAAAAAAGAATTTTTATCTAAGGGATTAGCGATAACAAAACAATATAGAAATAAAATTGCTCATGGTAATAAGATTTTTTTGAATAATATCAAAGAAGAATTACCGAAAAATCAAGTTTTGAAAATATCTAGGGGGTATATTACAGATACAGATTACAAGAATGGTATTGGAAAGAACGATATCTGTGCTGTAATTCTATTTATAATTGTTGTTTTGAATTCAGATATATCAGAAGTTTTTCTAATTGAATTAAAAAATTGCTTACACATTTACGACAAGATCGTTTTTGCACCTGGAAGAACTATATATGATATTCTTGGAATTCCACAAGACTTAATTGAAAGACTTTTAGCAATTAAATCAATATTATCGTAATTTGAATTACGAAATATATTTAAAATTTACACTAGAAAATAGGAAATTGTAAAAAGTAATATTCTATATTAATGTGCCCAATTCATATTGATGATGGTACGATAATGCAAATTTAGTATCCTTATATTGACAGGGAAAAGTAAACAATAAAAAAAGGTGTTAAAACCAGATGCTCCACAAGAAATTAAGGATGTTTTTGAGAAATATCAAGAAGAATTAAAGAAACTGGTTCATGGTTTTGTTGATAAATAGTATTTATAATAAATCGTCTTAGAAATTGAAAGGTGGTATATTTCATGCTTGAAAAGAAGGAATTGACATTTGTGGTATTCATTCTCCATGCTCTTGGCCAACATTGGAATATGACAACACCTGAAGTGTACGAAATCTTGAATACGACAGGTATATTAGATGATTACATTATTAAATGCTATGATGTTTTGCATACATTAGGAAAAGAATATTTAGTTGAAGACATTACGGAGTTTGCTAGAGAAAAGGGGATAGACGTGTAAAATGGAATTTTTGTATAAAAGTTCATTTTCACTGTTTAATCGAAATTATATCCACCGCGGTGATTATAATAAACACTAGTTTCCTCTAATATTCCATATGGATCATCAATGATCACAAATCTTTTGTAGTGTCCATATAATATAAAAAGACCAACGGCACTACAAACAGGACAATGTAAAGAAAGCAGATCAATCGAAGCAACAAAAGCTTGATAATCATTTCTATTTAAAATCAGGTTGAAGTCGTTGGTGATTTTCAGTATCATAATATTGTCTAAGAGGACGGGTAGAAATCGCAACTTTGGTCGGTGAAGGATTTCTACCTTTTTTATTTACGTCCAATCCCTTCTAAGAATACTGTAACAAAAAGATAGGAAATGTTCACCCTAAAAGTGTTTAAAGGATATCTCTTTCTCAGAGCTAAAATCCCTATGACTTTTAAAGGTTGATTTATCCCTATCTAGTTTTATATATTCCTTTTAGAGGGCATAATTGGTTGCCCTCGTTTTTTATTATTTAGTGTATTATTTTTACAAGCATCCATCTATGTTTCTTTCTACAATTAATGAAAAAATACGAGTATAAAAATGAAAGGAAATAATATATGCCGTGGCAAACATTGTGTATCAATGCTGAATCTAAAATAAGCCTTGATCAAAATAATATTGTAATAAAAAAAGCAGATGGTTCTTACCAAAGTTATAATTTGAGAGCAATTGATTGTGTTATTTTCAATAATGCAAGACTTATAATTACACTTCCTATTATAACAGCGCTGATAGAACATAATACTACTTCAATATTTTGCAATAATAAACATGATCCAATTGGAATGTTTGTTCCTTTTGGAATTCATACAAAAGCATATGAAAAATTAAATGAACAAATAAATTGGAATAATGTAAGGAAGAAAAATCTTTGGAAAATGATTATAGAACAAAAAATTTGTTCAGAGAAAACAACAATTCGATTTCTAAAAGAGGATGTTGAAACTATAAATAAATTAGATGTTTTACAGCATTCAGTAAATTCCAATGATAAAACCAATCGTGAAGCAATAGCTGCACGTATCTATTTCTCAAATTTATTTGGTGAAGATTTTACACGAAATAGGGATTGCCCTGTTAATTATGCATTAAATTATGGATATAAGATTCTAGCAAGTTACATTTCAAGTTGTATTACAGGAAGAGGACTTTTACCTGCACTAGGAATCCATCATATTGGACCAGAAAATGCATTTAATCTGACTTATGATTTTATAGAACCATTTCGCTATATTATAGATATTTGGGTATATTTGTACATATTTAGTATAGATAATGATGCATTTTTGTCAGGGCATAGACAACAATTAAATCAAATATTCAATATAAAAATTCGACTTGAGGACACATGGATGAGATTGGATGATGGAATTTCTAAGATTGTTGATTCTTATATTTCTTATTTAAATAATGATAGAGATACTATATTGCGTATTTCATATAAGGATGGTATTCAACTCAATGAATAAGATAGGTAAGTTTATGCGTATTTTGTTACTTTATGATCTGCCATCTGTTACAAATGCAGATAAAAAAATATATAGAAATTTTGTAAAGTATCTTACAACGGAAGGATTCATCCGTATACAAGAATCTGTTTTTGTTAAAGCTTGTTTAAATGCAAATGCTGTAAAAACATGTAAAACACGAATACGACAGAATTCTCCGGCAAAAGGAAGTATACGATTATTTGTTTTAACAGAAGAAAACTATCAAAAGGGAGAGAACATCAACGATAATTACTCATTTTCAGAACTTATCCAAACAACGGATTATTATATACAAATAGGAGATGAAATTGACTATGATGAGAATTGAATATAATGAACAGAATATCATTCTTCCAGATTTGCGCCTTATTAATATTTTTCAAAATAATAGTAACTATAAAGGTTTAGAGGAAATGCTAGATTATTATTTTGGAAAAAAGAAAAAGTCAAAGTGTTCTGTCAAAGGAAACGGAAATTACCCGATATCTAGCAATGAAATGAATTATATATACCTTGATAATGATTTAATCATGGTTTCAGATAATTTGGAATTGAAACCAAAAAGTTTTCTAAATGGATCATTGGAAGAATTTGTTAAAGCAAATCTAAATGATTTTAATACATTAGAATCTATTCGAAATGATGTTAGGGATTTAAGAACAGATCAAGGATTTTATAAGATTCAAAAAATATTGGAAAGAGGATTGCAATGTCACTGTTCTTTAGAATTTACAGATTTTCCTTATTCATCCATATTATCTATGCTAAGTTTTAAATGTGATGGAGTTACTGATGAGAAAAAACTAATAATGCTATATAATCTATCTATATATTTGCAACGAGCCAAGCCACTTATAGTAAATTTATCATTTAAAATTGATGAAAACGTGTTAAATTGGATTTACACTTACAAAGATAGTAATGTCTACTTTATTGCATCAGTTGATCAAATCGATTGTTCTATTTTACCTGAAAATGATATGTTACAATACATAATTTTAAATGATTCTGAAAGTATAAAAACTGAAATGTATATGCCTGAAGAATTTGATATGCTTTGTTATTCGCAAAATAGTTATATTCAAAAATATATGCACTTACAAAGCCGAAATATACAGAAAATCGCATCTGATTTTTCGAAAAAAGACAAAAATTATGTATGTTTATTCTAAAAAAATGCAATTTTATTGAAAATTAAATTAAAGATAAATTGCTATTTATACTTTATATATAGTAATATTTACCTAGTAAAAAGAATATCTGATTTTAAGTATGGTTCTTTTTACTAAGTTACTGACGGTGTTGGTGGAAGTTCACTCAAGAAGAAAGATTTTAAGTATGGTTCTTTTTACTAAGTTACTGACTTGACGATAAATATAAATTAGCTCATTACAGATTTTAAGTATGGTTCTTTTTACTAAGTTACTGACACAGATATCGCTGATTCAAAAGAATACGATGATTTTAAGTATGGTTCTTTTTACTAAGTTACTGACCTGTCTATTACATGATGGACATCTTCGTGTGATTTTAAGTATGGTTCTTTTTACTAAGTTACTGACAACGCATATATATTTGTGTATGCATTCCAGATTTTAAGTATGGTTCTTTTTACTAAGTTACTGACGATTAGAAGAAGATAAGCAACGTGGCAATGATTTTAAGTATGGTTCTTTTTACTAAGTTACTGACAAATTGAGCAAATGTAAGGTTATTGCTTGGGATTTTAAGTATGGTTCTTTTTACTAAGTTACTGACTGGATTTTGTTTAGCCTTATCGTTTGGCAGATTTTAAGTATGGTTCTTTTTACTAAGTTACTGACCTGTAGATGATAAAGATGTGATTGAATCGGATTTTAAGTATGGTTCTTTTTACTAAGTTACTGACTTTTCTGTGATTGTAGGATAGAAGTATTCCGATTTTAAGTATGGTTCTTTTTACTAAGTTACTGACTAATAATTTATTTGACTAGGCACACCTAAAGATTTTAAGTATGGTTCTTTTTACTAAGTTACTGACTTGTCTATCGATTCCAGCGCCCCAGAAGCCGATTTTAAGTATGATTCCTTTTATTAAGTTATAAATGTATAGTTAACGGATTTTAGACGGCTGAATTTATTTGTGTTATTTGATTTTATTGATCTTGTTTAATATTAACTACTACATACTCACATATACCCTCTGTTCTTATAGGAAAACCTCAACCAACAAGGCCTGAGCTAATGATTTTTGTGCAGTGCTTGAATGTTTCTTTTCCATAATTGCCCGCAAAGTCGGGTTGTAGGTGCTAAGAATAAGAGAGTGGAAACATTTGACCGTTATGAGTATGTCCACTGAGTTGAAGGTCGACATTGTTTTTAATGTTTTCTCTTGTCTCTTGGGGTTAGTGGTCCAGGACGATGTTGTAGGTTTTGTTTGTAAGATTGTAGTCTTTTGTTTTCTTTTGGTTTTTGTTTGTGTAGTCTTTTCTGCCGATTAGAGTTATGTTATTTAAATGTACTTTTTGATTATTTAGAATGATAATGTTGTTTTTTGTGATTTTGTGATTGAGTTTATTTTTTGTGAATTTTGTTTTGCTTTTATGATTGCCATATACAAAATAAACAGGGGCTACTTTAGTAAGTCTTTTGAGTTGTTTAAATAGAATTTCCATATCATCTTTGGATGTGGATTCATCCACGAAGCCTCCACCTAATAGATAGAAATTTGGTTTTACTTTTAATAATGTATTTGTGATTTCTTTTAATCTTTCTGGATTATTCGCATTGGGATAGTGAACATCCGAAATAAAACAGATCTTTGTTGGATTTATGTTTTTTGTAGTTTCGATGTTGTAGGTGGTTTTATGGATGGTATACATATTGACATAGCCAAAAGTTACGATGGATGTGGATATGATGGCTGAAAGAAGTATGCAGATGATTGGTTTTCTTTTTTTGAATAATGCTAGTAATACAAGTAAACAGAATAATGTATGTACGATACGTACGCATATTCCAACAATTTAATAGTAATGCGATACAGATGGCGTATCGTATTTTTTTGCTTAATGTATCCTTTAATACGTTGTTGATTAAATAACATAATCCGATTTCTAGAATGAGAATTCCCATTTGAAGATAGATCATATTATCACTTCCTTTTGTTCTTATCTTACAGCATTGTTAGAAAGATTTCTTAGTTTATGCAGTATAATAAAATGGGTGAGAATATGTATAAAATAATGATTGTAGAAGATGATGAACTCATCTCAAAAAAATTAGAATCGTTTCTTGAATCTTGGAATTATTCAGTTTGTCGAGTGGTTGATTTTTATAATGTGTTGGATGCATTTCATTCCTTTAATCCAGACTTAGTATTAATGGATATAACACTGCCTTATTTGAATGGGTATTTGTGGACAGAAAAGATTCGTGAAGAATCCAAAGTTCCAATTCTCTTTATTTCAAGTGCTACAGACAATATGAGCATTGTGATGGCGATCTCTAAGGGTGCGGATGATTTTGTGTGCAAACCTTTTGATTTAAATGTTTTAGCTGCTAAAATTACGGCAATATTAAGACGTAGCTATGACTTTGTATCCAATCATAATATCCTTGAATATCAAGGCGTACGCTTTAATTTAGATGATAATACAGTAAGTTTTCAATCTTCTCAAATGGAACTGAGTAAGAATGAGGCGAAGATACTTCGACTGCTTATGGAAAAGAAGGGGACGATTGTATCTCGAGATAGTTTGATGGAATATTTGTGGAAGACGGATTTTTATGTGGATGAAAATGCATTAAGTGTGAATGTGAATCGTTTGCGTAAAAAGTTAGAGAGTATTGGCATTGTGGATTTTATTCAAACAAAAAAAGGGTTGGGATATAAGATATGAAATTATTTGGCCATTATTTAAAAGATCGATTATTTTTTATAATGATTTATGTCGTAAGTGTTTTGATCTGTTTATGTGTATTTAAACTCTATAATTTAGAACTTGAAGCTTTTACATATGCCTTTATGATTTTATGTGTTTTATTGGTGGTTTGTTTCTGTGTGGATTACTACAAATATTATAAGAAACACCAAACACTAGTAACACTTCAATCCAATAGTAATGTTTCTTTGTCTTGTGATCTTCAAGATTCTTCATTGATGGGAGAAGATTATCATAAAATCTTAGTGGCTATGAAAGACGATCATGATGAGTATGTTATTTCTTCGGAAAATAAAATGCATGATTTAGAAGATTATTTTACGATGTGGGTGCATCAGGCTAAACTTCCCATTGCCGCTATGAAATTACTACTTGAAGATGAGAACTTAAGTCGTGTGAAATTAAGCTACAACTCTTACGCATGGATCAATATACAGATATGGTTTTGGCATATTTACGCTTGAATAGTACGCATACCGATTTCTTATTTAAGGAATTGGAGTTGGACGATTTGATTCGACAATCGATTCGCCGTTTCTCCCCAGAATTTATTCGAAAACACATTCAATTACATTTTAAAGAAACCGGGGATGTTATTTTGAGTGATGAAAAGTGGCTTGTGTTTGTGTTGGAACAAATTCTTTCGAATAGTCTTAAATATACCAATGAAAATGGTTTGATATCTATATATATGAAGTCTAAACACATCTTAGTTATTGAAGATAATGGGATAGGAATTAGTGCAAGTGATTTAAATCGTGTGTTTGAAAAAGGATATACAGGTATGAATGGGCGTAGTGATAAAACAGCTAGTGGTCTAGGTCTATATTTGTGTAAGAATATTTTAGATATGTTGAATCATAAAATCAGAATTGAATCAAATGTTGGTAAAGGCACTCGAGTGATATTGGATCTTACGCATTTTGAAGGAAGAATTGAGTAATCTTACAAACTTGTAAGAATAGTGTTAGCTGAATCGATGGCTGCATTTTTGGATTCTTTGTAGAATTTTGGTGTACATGGAGGTAATGAATATGGCATTATTGGAAGTAAAAAATTTAAAAAAAGTATATACAACAAGATTTACACAGAATCAAGTACAGGCATTGACCAACGTTAATTTTAGTGTGAATAAAGGCGAATATGTAGCTATTATGGGGGAGTCTGGTTCGGGTAAGACAACCTTATTAAATATCTTGGCGGCTTTAGATAAACCAACAAGTGGACAAGTCTTATTACATGGTAAAGATATTACGCATATTTCAGAAAAAGAAATTGCGAACTTTCGAAGAGAACATTTAGGTTTTGTATTCCAAGATTTTAATTTATTAGATAATTTTAATAATCGCGATAATATTTTCTTGCCTTTGGTTTTAAGTAAGAAAAAATATCCAGAAATGAAAAAAAGATTGGAACCCATCGCCAAACAATTAGGGATTGAGAATATTTTAGATAAGTTTCCATATGAAATCAGTGGTGGACAAAAACAGCGTGTAGCTGTTGCTCGTGCCATCATCACAAATCCAGATTTGATCTTGGCGGATGAGCCAACGGGGGCTTTGGATTCAAAGAGTACAGAGGAACTTTTACATTTGTTTGGAACGATCAATGAAAATCAACAGACAATTGTAATGGTAACCCATTCGACAAAGGCTGCAAGCCATGCGTCTCGCGTTCTATTTATTAAGGATGGAAAGATCTTCCATGAAATTTATAAGGGAAATAAAAATTTAGATCAGATGTACCAATGTATTAGTGATACGTTGACACTACTAGCTACAGGTGGTGTTCATCATGAGTAGAGCTTTCTATTTAAATTTAGCAGTAGATAACTTGAAAAAGAATGCGCGTACCATTATTCCTTATATACTAACGAGTGTCTTAACGACAATGATGTTGTATATGGTTGTTTCTTTGGCAAATAATCCACATTTAAATGAAATTGTAGGAGGAACATCTATAAAGCAGTTATTAGGTTTTGGCATTGTGATTATTGAAATCTTTGCGTTTATCTTCTTGTTCTATACATATAGTTTTTTAATTAAAAGAAGACAAAAAGAATTTGCGTTATTCTCTATATTAGGAATGGAAAAGAAGCATTTAGCTCGCGTCTTATTTTATGAAACTGCGATTACTTTATTTGTATCATTGGCTTTAGGTATTGGTTTAGGTATCTTGTTTGATAAAGCGATGTTTTTAATCATCGCAAAAATGATTGGTGCAGATATTATACTTGGTTTCTATTTCTCATTTATAGGCATGCGACAATGCGTTCTTGTGATTGGATTGATTTATGTATTGATCTACTTCTATTCTATGATTCGTATTCATATTTCAAGTCCAATTGAATTGCTTCATTCGAGTCATATGGGTGAAAAAGAGCCTAAGGCAAAATGGTTTCTATCTATTGTTGGTATTCTTTGTCTAGGTATTGGATACTATTTATCAATTACGACTAAAAATCCTTTAACGGCATTCTATTTTTTCTTTGTGGCTGTTGTACTTGTCATTATTGGAACGTATTTATTGTTTACATCTATATCAGTGACTTTCTTAAAATTAATGAAAAAAAATAAGAATTACTACTATAAGACAAATCACTTTATTAGTATTTCTGGCATGATGTATCGTATGAAACAAAATGCCGTAGGACTTGCGAATATTTGTATTCTTTCTACGATGGTTTTAGTGATGTTGTCTACAACCCTTAGCATGTGGTCAAGTATTGATCGTGTTGTGGATTCACAATATCCAAGAGATTTTATTGGAAATGGATATGGGGAAGCTGCCAATATTGATTTTGATGAAATGAGTGAAGAATTGATTCGTATGGGCATTGTTCCAAAGAATCTTCTTGCGTATAAAGAATTGAGCTATGCTGGATATTTAAAGAATGGAACTTTGATTACAGATTACAGGAATGAGGGCATGAATGCCGTAAATGAGATTCAAGAATTTTATTGCCTTCCACTAAAGGACATTCAGGACTATGAAAATATAAAGGGTTCTTTAAAGCCGAATGAAATTTATGTGTATTCTAATGTAGAGACAATCAAAGAAAAGACTTTATCTTTATTTGGAAAAGAATATGTTGTGAAGAAACAATTGGATCATTTAAAGATGGATGAAAATAATCCAAATGTGACAGAGCATTATTATATTATTGTGGATTCAGAAAAGACTTTAGAGAGGATGCAACAAGATCAGATACATGTGTATGGCGATAATGCGAGTACAATATTTGCGAGTTATTCATTTGATTGTGATGCGAATGATCGTAAGGTTATTGAAAAGTTAAATCAAAATGGAAATATAAATAATTTTATTTGGATGAATAAATCGGATCAGAAACAACGCTTGATTGAATTATATGCAGGCATCTTATTTATTGGAATCTTCTTAAGCTTCTTATTTATTATGGCAACCATTCTGATTATGTACTACAAACAAATTACAGAAGGCTATGAAGATAAGGATCGTTTTGAGATTATGCAAAAAGTAGGTCTTGAACAAAGTGATGTAAAGAAGGCTATTCACTCGCAAGTATTGACCGTATTCTTTATGCCTTTACTTGTAGCGGGTATTCATATAAGTTTTGCGTATCCAATGATTGAAAAGCTATTACACTTGTTGTTTGTGAGCGATGCTTGGCTTTATGTTCGAACGACAGCTATGTGTTTTGCGGTTTTTGCCCTAGTCTACATTGTGATTTATGTATTAACTTCAAAAGTCTATTATGGAATCGTAAAGAGAAATGTTTAATTGGATATTAGGATTTCTTTTGATTGGATTATTTATCTATATATATTATGTAAATCATCATGGAATTTAGTACTCAGATAGAGTACTATTTTTCTTAGGTGATATATATGTTTATAAATGGATTTGACATCTTATGGGATGAAATTGATGATTATGTGGCCGATATTCAAAGTATTCGAAGTATCGATCAATTCATGTTTAATAAGCCGGTTACTTTCTTTTGTGGAGAAAATGGAAGTGGCAAATCCACTTTATTAGAGGCTCTTGCGATTAAAAATGGATTGAATCCAGAAGGTGGAACAAGAAATTATGAGTTTTCTACTTATGATTCGTATTCTAGTTTGCATAAACATATGCGTTTGTGGCGTTCTAGAAAACCGGATTGGATGTATTTCTTAAGAGCAGAAAGCTTTTATAATGTTGCGACAAAGGAAATGGAATATGGAGGAATTTTTTCTGAAAGATACCATGATCAATCGCATGGTCAGAGTTTCTTTTCTGTATTGATGAAACAAACAAATAAAAATGGACTTTACTTTTTGGATGAACCGGAAGCAGCTTTGTCTTGTCAGAATCAATTGGCCTTACTCTATTTGATTGAGGAATGTGTGAAACAGAATTGTCAATTTATCATTGCGACACATTCACCTATATTATTGGGCTTTCCCAATGCTCAAATCTTATCGTTTGACGAGGATAAAGTGGAAGAAGTGGATTACAAATCGACGTCTAGTTATCAAACGATGAAATTATTTTTGGATCGGTATGATTATTTTGTGAAAGACATTCAAGAGAATAATGATGGAGGGATATTGTGATTAAATTAATTGCGATTGGAAAGAATAAAGATAAGGCTTTACAGTCTTTAGAAAAAGAATATATGAAGCGATTGTCGGCTTTTTGTAAGTTTAGTGAAATCGAAGTCAAGGATGAAGCAAATGAGCATGTTTCTAGAGAAGCCGAGGTTTTATTGGTGAAAGAAAAAGAGGGGAATCGTGTTCTAGAAAAATTATCGGATCAAGATTTTGTGGTATTACTTGATCTTCACGGCAAAATGATTGATTCTGAGACGTTTGCGAAAAATTTGGATACTTGGCAAATGAAACATTCAAATATTGTTTTTGTGATTGCGGGAAGTCTAGGACCAAGTGAAAAATTAGTTTCTAGAGCGAATTATCGTTGGAAATTATCGGATCTAACTTTTACACATTTAATGACGCGAGTCTTGATGTTGGAGCAGATTTATCGTGGTTTTATGATCAATAATGGTCGTAATTACCACAAGTAAGTGATGTAAGCGCTTTTTGTGAAAGATTTTACTTGTGAAAAACTAGTCAATCAATTTATGTAGTGATATAATGGATGTGCAAAAAAATGACAGTAGGAGGAATATACATGACAAAGAGAACTGTTAAAGACCTTGATGTAGCTGGAAAAAAGGTCATCGTACGTTGTGATTTTAACGTGCCAAGAAAAGATGGTGTTATCACTGATGATAACCGTATCGTAATGGCTTTACCTACAATTAAATATTTAGTAGAAAACAAAGCTAAAGTTATTTTGATGTCTCACTTAGGAAAAGTTAAGACTGAAGAAGACAAAGCTAAAAACAACTTGGAATGCGTAGCTGTACGTTTACAAGAATTGTTACCAGATGTAAAAGTAACTTTCTGCCCAGTAACTCGTGGTGAAGAATTAGAAAATGCTGTAAATGCATTAGCTGATGGTGAAATCGTATTAATGCAAAATACTCGTTACGAAAAAGGCGAAAGCAAAAACGATCCTGAATTAGGTGCATATTGGGCTAGCTTAGGTGAAGTATTCGTTGAAGATGCATTCGGATCTGTTCACCGTGCTCACGCTTCTACTGTAGGTATCCCTACAAATATTAAAGAAAACGGATTAGGATTCTTAGTAGAAAAAGAAGTTACAATGTTAGGAAAAGCTGTTGATGAACCAGCTCACCCATTCGTAGCTATCATTGGTGGATCTAAAGTATCTAGTAAGATCGATGTTGTTGACAACTTATTGAAAAAAGCTGATAAAGTTATCATCGGTGGTGGAATGGCTTATACATTCTCTAAAGCTGTTGGTGGTTCAATTGGTACTTCATTAGTTGAAGATGACAAATTAGATTTAGCAAAAGAATATTTAGAAAAAGCTGGAGACAAATTAGTTCTTCCTGTAGATAACGTAATCGCTGATGCATTCAGTGAAGATGCTAACACTAGTGTTGCTGATGCTGGACAAATTCCTGATGGATGGATGGGATTAGATATTGGTCCTAAATCTGTTGAATTGTTCAGAAAAACTTTAGCTGGTGCTAAAACTGTAGTATGGAATGGACCTATGGGTGTATTCGAAATGCCTAAATTCGCTAAAGGTACTGAAGAAGTATGTAAAGCAATCTCTGAATTACCAGAAGCTATTACAGTAATCGGTGGTGGAGATTCTGCTGCTGCTGCAAAACAATTAGGATATGCAGACAAATTCTCTCACGTTTCAACTGGTGGTGGAGCTAGTTTGGAATATATGGAAGGTAAAACATTACCTGGTATCGCTATTATCAGCGAAAAGTAATAAGGAGATGTACTTAAAATGAGAAAACCTATTATCGTTGGAAACTGGAAAATGAATAAAAACAACGCCGAAACAAAAGCTTTCTTCGAAGCTGTTGATGGTGTTGCTGCTAGCGAAAATGCTACTTATGGAATTGGATGTCCATTTACTGATTTAAGAACTGCATTGGATCACGCTAAAAACTTAGTTGTAGCTGCTGAAAACTGCCACTTTGAAGATAGTGGAGCTTTCACTGGTGAAGTTAGTGTTCCTATGTTAGAAGAAATGGGAGTTAAATACTGCATTATCGGTCACTCAGAACGTCGTGAAATGTTCGGTGATACTGATGAAACAGTAAACAAAAAAGCAAAACGTTTGATCAAAGCTGGAATTACTCCAATCTTATGTGTTGGTGAAACAGAAGCTGATTATGATGCTGGAAACTCAGAAAAAGTAATTCGTGAAGAATTAGCTGGTTCTTTAGCTGACTTATGTCCAAAATGTGTTGGTGAAATGGTAATTGCTTACGAACCAATCTGGGCTATCGGAACTGGAAAATCTGCTTCAGTTGAAATTGCTGAAAACTGCTGTAAGATCGTACGTGACCAAGTTAAGGTTATGTATGGTGAAGAAGCTGCTGAAAAAGTACGTATCCAATATGGTGGAAGTGTTAAACCTAACAACATCGTTGAATATATGGCTCAACCAGATATCGATGGTGCATTAATTGGTGGTGCTAGTTTGAAAGAAGATAGCTTCACAGAAATCATTGAAAAAACAAAATAATTGATGATCATTTAGGCCTCTTTGAGGCCTTTTATTTTTAGTCTTTTCTAACCAAAAATAAATTTTAGGGTTGTTTGGAAGGTGGTTTCGTGGTAAACTATTCATGAACTATTTTAAATAGGGGGTAGAATAAAATGAACTTTGTAGAAAATAATGGTAAAAAAGTCGCAGCAATTCTTTGTGTAGCATCTGCTTTCCCTGTTGTCGCAACAGTGGTTGCAGCTAAGGAAGAACCAGGATGGCATGGCGATCGTTACGTAAATGAAGATAAAACTGTAGCTAAAGGATGGCAAGAAATTGAAGGAAAATCTTACTATTTCTCAGAAGATGGTACAGTGAACTCTTCAAAAACAGAAAATGCTACTACAGCAAGTGTTTCTAGTAACATTACGGGGGAAGTGAAAGAAACAGTAACAACAGCTAGTCAAGAAGCTGTAAAACAAGAAACGGAAGAAAAAGCAGTTGTAGATGAAGCACCTGTTCAAACTGAAGAAGTTAAAACAGATACAACAGAAACAACAACAGACACAACTGATACTACTGAAACTCCAGAAGCTCCTGCAGCTCCAGTAGAAACACCTAGTGTTGACACAACAACTCAGACTCCAGAACAGGATCCAACACCTGCTCCAGAAGCTCCTGCAGCTCCAGTAGAAACACCTAGTGTTGATACAACAACACAAGCTCCAGAACAGAATACAACACCTGCTCCTGCAGCTCCAGAACAAACACCAGAGCAAAATCCAACACCTGCTCCAGAAGCTCCTGCAGCTCCAGAACAGACTCCAGCTCCAGCTCCTGCTCCAGAAGAAACTGTAACCCCTGCACCAGAACAAACAGCTTCTAGCTTAGGTGATCGTATTTCTTCATCAGCTCAAGAATTAGTCGGTGTAACGGATGGATTATGGTGTACACAAGTTGTACAACAAGCATTAGCAAATGCGGGTGTAAGTGATGCATATCAATTATGGCCAGATCAATATCAAGGTGTATATGGATATTATACAGATAGTCCTCAAGCTGGTGACTTGATTTACTACAACAATGGTGGACGTGGTGTTGACCACATCGCTGTATATATTGGAAATGGGCAAGCTGTACATGGAAACTACAATGGTAAAACTGTAATAGCTGACGCATATCAAAGTGGTATGGGTAATCCACAATATATTCGTGTAGTAAGATAATTGAATTTTTGGTAATCCGCAATTAGATAGGGTTGACTAAAAGTTGGCTTCAAAAATTGT
>OFMV01001555.1_pt1 | contig 17496 bp, 9 predicted proteins | sample 1541881 | NCBI WGS metagenome assembly OFMV01 (sample SAMN04209220, study PRJEB22552) | human gut metagenome | biome: gut; material: feces | host: Homo sapiens | place: USA: Oklahoma
GTATTTCTGCCGGATGGAAACGGGGTGGATCTGGTGACGGAGATGAAGAAAAAATCTCCGGGAGTAGAGATTATTCTGCTGACGGCACATGGAAACATACCTGATGGTGTGCAGGCAATCAAGAACGGAGCTTTCGATTACATAACGAAAGGGGATGATAACAATAAAATTATTCCCCTGATCAGTCGCGCTGTAGAAAAGGCACGGATGAATATCCGCCTGGACAAACTGGAGAAGAAGATGGGACTGATGTATTCGTTCGATTCCATACTCGGTGAATCGAAAGCATTGAAAGAAGCGGTTTCGTTAGCCCGTAAGGTATCGGTGACTGATGTACCTGTATTGCTGACGGGTGAGACGGGAACCGGAAAAGAGGTGTTTGCCCAGTCCATACATTATAGTAGTAAGCGTGCCCGGCAAAACTTTGTGGCAGTTAACTGCTCTTCGTTTAGTAAAGAGTTGCTGGAGAGCGAGATGTTCGGGCATAAGGCGGGTTCCTTTACCGGTGCGCTGAAAGATAAGAAGGGACTTTTTGAAGAAGCCAATAACGGAACAATCTTTTTGGATGAAATCGGTGAGATGGCTTTTGAGTTGCAAGCCAAGCTGTTGCGTATCCTCGAAACCGGCGAATACATCAAGATAGGTGACACGAAGCCGACCCACATTGATGTGCGTATCATTGCTGCTACAAACCGTAATTTACCTGCCGAGATAGCTGCGGGACGTTTTCGTGAAGATCTGTTCTATCGGCTCTCCGTGTTTCAGGTACATCTTCCGCCTTTGCGTGAACGTACGGGAGATATTAAGATACTGGCTGAATCGTTTGTCCGTTCCTTCTCCGAAAAACTTTCACATCCGGTCAATAGGATTGCTCCCGCTTATCTGGAGGCCCTATGCCAACAACCCTGGAAAGGAAATATCCGCGAATTACGTAATGTAATCGAACGCAGCCTGATCGTTTGTGAGGGCGACCGTCTGGATGTAGACGATCTCCCGTTGGAAATACAGAACAGCCACTACGAGAAATCCGACGAAGGAATGCCGGGCAGCTTTGAACTTTCGGCTATGGAACGCAGGCATATAGCGAGGGTATTGGAGTATACTAAAGGCAATAAAACAGAAGCAGCACGTTTACTGAAAATCGGATTGACTACTTTATACCGAAAAATAGAAGAATATAAGCTCTGAGTCGCGCGTGAATATCGTTGCCTGAGTTTTATGCTTCTTTCCTTTCCAAAATAAAACGAACCTTTTCATAATGATAGGGTATCTTCGTCTTGTACGAAGATACCCTATTTGTTTTATATCTCTGTATGATAGTGACTTATCTTATCCTTGACTGTTTCTGGCACGCATTTGGCATGAAGAGTTACAGGTAAAAAACATAAGTATAAACATTTTAATTAAAAGGTAAAAAACATGGGAATAACAGTTTCATTTATTTTCTGCCTGTTGAGCGGGTTTGCCTGCTTCTGGCTATTTTGGAAATGCGTTGACTGGTTTGAAACAATTTAGAGAGGAGAATTTATTTTATGTACACAACACTATTTGTAGTAGGTATCATACTTTTCAGTTATTTGACGTATGTGCTCATTCGTCCAGAGAAGTTTTAATTTGAAAATAAAGCAATGAATACAGAAATTTTAGGAGTGGCGGTGCAGATTGTCCTGATGGTGGTATTAGCTTATCCGTTGGGACGTTACATAGCCCGGGTTTATAAGGGAGAGAAGACTTGGTCGGACTTCATAGCGCCTATAGAGCGAGTGATTTATAAGATATGTGGTATTAATCCGCAGGAGGAGATGAACTGGAAACAGTTCCTCAAGGCGTTACTGATCCTGAATGCATTTTGGTTTGTATGGGGAATGGTGTTACTGGTATCGCAAGGTTGGCTTCCGCTCAATCCCGACGGAAACGGGGCTCAAACACCTGACCAGGCATTCAATACTTGCATCAGTTTTATGGTAAACTGTAATTTGCAACACTACAGCGGTGAGAGTGGTCTGACTTATTTCACTCAATTGTTTGTCATCATGCTGTTCCAGTTTATCACTGCTGCCACAGGAATGGCTGCCATGGCCGGAGTTATGAAAAGTATGGCTGCCAAGAGCACTCAAACGATTGGTAACTTTTGGCACTTCCTGGTGATCAGTTGCACACGTATTCTGTTACCGCTTTCATTGGTGGTAGGTTTCATTCTGATTTTGCAGGGAACGCCGATGGGCTTTGACGGTCGGATGCAACTGACTACACTCGAAGGACAGGAGCAGATGGTATCCCAGGGACCTACGGCTGCGATTGTTCCCATTAAACAATTAGGAACCAATGGTGGTGGTTATTTTGGTGTCAATTCTTCGCATCCGTTGGAGAATCCTACCTATCTGACTAATATGGTAGAGTGTTGGTCGATCCTAATCATTCCGATGGCGATGGTATTGGCCTTGGGCTTTTATACCAATCGCAGGAAGTTGGGATATAGTATCTTTGGAGTGATGCTGTTTGCTTATCTGGCAGGTGTCTTTATCAATGTCGGTCAGGAGATGGGAGGTAATCCGCGTATCAGCGAAATGGGAATTGCCCAGGATCATGGTGCGATGGAAGGAAAAGAGGTACGGCTTGGAGCCGGAGCCACAGCACTATGGAGTGTCACCACAACGGTTACTTCCAATGGTTCGGTCAATGGGATGCACGATTCGACTATGCCGCTCAGTGGAATGGTCGAGATGCTGAATATGCAGATCAATACTTGGTTTGGCGGTGTTGGTGTAGGATGGCTGAACTATTATACTTTTATTATCATGGCCGTTTTTATCAGCGGACTGATGGTGGGGCGTACGCCGGAATTTCTGGGTAAGAAGGTAGAAGCCCGGGAAATGAAAATAGCAACCTTCGTCGCTTTGTTGCATCCGTTTGTAATTCTGGTATTTACTGCCATCTCAAGTTACGTCTATACACATCACCCCGATTTTGTGGAGAGTGAGGGCGGATGGCTGAACAATCTCGGATTTCATGGTCTCAGCGAGCAGCTTTACGAATACACCTCATCGGCTGCCAACAATGGTTCGGGTTTCGAGGGACTGGGTGATAATACATATTTCTGGAACTGGACATGTGGCATTGTACTTATCCTGAGTCGGTTTATTCCGATCGTCGGACAGGTAGCCATTGCAGGACTATTGGCTCAAAAAAAGTTTATTCCCGAGAGTGCCGGTACCTTGAAAACGGATACTGTGACTTTTGCAGTAATGACTTTTGCCGTCATTTTCATTGTTGCAGCTTTGTCTTTCTTCCCTGTACATGCGTTGAGTACAATCGCCGAACATTTAAGTTTATAAGAATAGCAGGATAATAAAGTTATGAAAAATAAGATGTCAGCTTCTATGTTTCAAAAGGAGCAAGTAATAGAAAGTATCAGGCAGTCGTTTGTGAAGTTGAATCCGCGAATGATGATAAAAAAAACGATTATGTTTACGGTAGAAGTGGTTACCGTTATTATGCTGGTGGTAACGTTACTCTCTCTCTTCACTCCGGAATATGGTACTTTCGGATATAATTTGTGTGTGTTCTTAATTTTGTTTGTGACCTTGTTGTTTGCCAATTTTGCTGAAGCAATAGCCGAAGCTCGTGGTAAAGCACAAGCCGACAGCTTACGCAAAACGCGTGAAGAGACTCCTGCTAAACTGGTAATAGGAGACAAGGTTCAGACCGTAAGTAGTTCTAAACTGAAGAAGGGGGATGTTTTTGTTTGTGAAGCCGGTGATACGATCCCTGCCGATGGAGAGATTATTGAAGGATTGGCTTCCATTGACGAAAGTGCCATTACCGGTGAATCTGCTCCGGTGATCCGTGAGGCGGGTGGAGATAAAAGCTCTGTGACCGGTGGTACCAAAGTGCTTTCAGATCATATCAAGGTATTGGTTACACAGCAACCGGGCGAAAGCTTTCTTGACAAAATGATTGCGTTGGTCGAAGGCGCAAGCAGGCAGAAGACGCCGAACGAGATAGCCCTGACCATTTTGTTGGCAGGCTTTACACTGGTCTTTGTCATCGTATGTGTTACTCTGATCCCGTTTGCTGACTATACCAGTCTTGAACATCCGGGAACAGCTATCTCGATTGCAGCCATCCTCTCTCTGTTTGTCTGTTTGATTCCGACTACTATCGGAGGATTACTTTCTGCCATCGGTATTGCCGGTATGGATCGTGCATTGCGTGCCAATGTGATTACAAAGTCGGGTAAAGCGGTGGAGACGGCAGGAGATATCGATACACTGTTGCTTGATAAAACCGGTACTATTACGATTGGTAACCGCAGGGCAACGAAATTCCATTCGGCACCTGGAGTCGGTCCGCGGGAGTTTGTAACAACCTGTCTGTTGGCTTCGCTTTCGGACGAGACGCCCGAGGGTAAATCTATTGTAGAGTTAGGACGTGAATCGGGGGTACGGATGCGGAGTCTTCAGACGGCCGGTGCCCGGATGATTCAGTTTACGGCTGAAACCAAATGTTCGGGTGTTGATCTGGCCGATGGCACACAGATACGTAAAGGAGCGTTCGATGCGATCCGTAAGATTACGGAAGCAGCCGGGAATAAATTCCCGAAAGAAATAGAAGAAGTGATCGGTGAGATCTCTGGTAATGGAGGTACACCGCTGGTAGTGTGTGTCGACCGGAAGGTGACCGGAGTTATCGAGTTGCAGGATATTATAAAACCGGGCATTCAGGAACGTTTTGAACGTCTGCGCAAGATGGGAGTGAAGACAGTGATGGTAACCGGTGACAATCCTTTGACCGCCAAGTACATTGCCGAAAAGGCGGGAGTGGACGACTTTATAGCTGAGGCAAAGCCTGAAGACAAGATGGAATACATCCGTAAAGAACAACAGTCCGGTAAGTTGGTGGCGATGATGGGAGACGGAACGAATGATGCTCCTGCATTGGCGCAGGCAAATGTCGGTGTGGCAATGAATAGCGGTACGCAGGCAGCCAAGGAGGCCGGCAATATGGTCGACCTCGATAACGACCCGACTAAATTGATAGAGATTGTGGAAATCGGAAAGCAGTTGCTGATGACTCGTGGAACCCTGACTACTTTCTCTATTGCCAACGATGTGGCAAAATACTTTGCCATTGTACCTGCTTTGTTTATGGTGGCCATTCCAGAGTTGGGTGCGCTCAATATTATGAATCTGCATAGTCCGGAAAGTGCTATACTCTCTGCTGTCATATTCAATGCCATCATTATCCCGATCCTGATACCATTGGCGCTGAAAGGAGTACAATATAAACCGATCGGTGCATCGGCTTTGCTCCGTCGGAACCTTTTAATCTATGGGTTAGGAGGAGTGATCGTTCCCTTTGTCGGAATCAAGTTAATCGATTTGGTTGTCAGTTTATTCTTTTAAATATTCAAGCAATGAAAACATTATTAAAATCTATCAAGATAACTCTCGTCTTTTGTGTATTCTTCTCTGTATTTTATATCCTCGTGCTGTGGCTGTTTGCACAGGTAGCCGGTCCTAACCGGGGAAATGCAGAAGTAGTTACCTTAAACGGAAAAGTGGTAGGGGCTGCCAATGTAGGACAGACTTTTACGGAAGAAAAATATTTTTGGGGACGCCCCTCATGTGCCGGTGATGGCTATGATGCAACCAGTTCGGCAGGTAGCAATAAAGGGCCGACCAATCCTGAATATCTGGCAGAGGTGGAGGCACGCATCGATACTTTCCTCATTCATCATCCGTATCTGGCACGCAAGGATGTACCTGCCGAGATGGTGACAGCCAGTGCCTCGGGACTAGATCCGGACATCACTCCACAGAGTGCTTATGTACAAGTGAAAAGAGTGGCGCAGGCACGTGGCATGGATGTGGAAGAGGTGAGAAGAGTCGTAGATAAAGCTGTAGAGAAGCCGTTGCTGGGGATATTCGGAACCGAGAAAGTAAATGTATTAAAGTTGAATATAGCTCTGGAAGAGTTAAAAAACAGATAGAAAGTAAAGATGAAAAATGTCATAAATAAAAACACGATTTTAGCCTTGATGGTGATTGGAATGATGTGCTTCTGGGGAAGTATGAACGCGAATGCCCAACAGTTTAATATTCAGGGAGATCTCGTAAGTTCATATGTCTGGCGCGGAATGTATCAGACAGGAGCGAGTATCCAGCCGACTTTGGGATTTAGTGTCGGAAACTTTTCATTGACCGCATGGGGCTCCACCGATTTTGACGGAACTTCTGCTTCGGCAGGAGCTGCCGCCAAGGAGATCGATCTGACGGTTGCATACACATTAGGTCGTTCCGGTTTGACCGTATCGGTTGCCGACTTGTGGTGGGCAGGACAGGGAGCACGTAAATACTTTAATTTTAAGAGTCATGAAACGGCTCACCACTTTGAGGCAGGAGTGGCTTATACTGTGCAGTCCGAAACATTTCCTTTGTCTGTTGCATGGTATACCATGTTTGCAGGGCAAGATAAGAATGCGGAGGGAGACCAGAATTATTCGTCTTATGTTGAATTCAACTATCCCTTCAGAGTGAGAATGGTGGATTTAAACGTAACGTGTGGAATGGTTCCTTATGCCGCTCCCCAATACAATTGTGATGGGTTTGCCGTAACCAATGTTGCTTTGAAAGGAACTACTCAGATCAGGTTCACTGACAAGTTTGCTTTGCCTGTATTTGCACAGGCTGTTTGGAATCCCCGTATGGAAGATGCGCATTTAGTGTTTGGTATTACTTTAAAGCCATGAAATCAGATATAACTTAGGAATTTAAAAAGTGGTTAGTCAACCCGTGGCAGTAGCGATACTGTTACGGGTTATGCAGTATAAAAATTGAAGAAAAGATGGATAGAGAAGAAAGTGTACAGCATTTCCTCGACTTGATAAAAAAATCCCGTCGTGGCAAGTTTAAGGTTTATATCGGTATGATTGCCGGTGTAGGCAAATCGTACCGGATGCTCCAGGAAGCACATGATCTGATTGATAACGGGGTGGATGTCCGGATCGGATATATTGAGACACATGGTCGTGCCGGGACGGAAGCCCTGTTGAAAGGTTTACCTGTTATCCGGCGCAGGAAACTGTTTTATAAGGGGAAAGAGCTCGAGGAGATGGATCTGGAAGCGATTATCCGTATTCATCCCGAAATTGTAATTGTAGACGAACTGGCACATACCAATGTGGAAGGAAGCTTGAATGAGAAACGTTGGCAAGATGTGATGACACTGCTTGATGAAGGGATTAACGTGATTTCGGCAGTCAACATTCAGCACATCGAGAGTGTGAATGAAGAGGTGCAAGATATCGCAGGTATTGAAGTGAAGGAGCGTATTCCCGATAGCGTTCTTCAAGAGGCTGATGAGGTCGTAAATATTGATCTTACGGCCGAAGAACTGATAACCAGACTTAAAGCTGGAAAGATATATAAGCCGGAAAAAATACAGACTGCACTCAATAATTTCTTTAAGACCGAGAATATCCTGCAACTCCGTGAACTTGCACTGAAGGAGGTTGCCTTGCGAGTGGAAAAGAAAGTAGAGAATGAGGTTGTGATGGGTATTGGTTTGGGAGTTCGTCATGAAAAGTTTATGGCGTGCATCAGTAGCCAAGAGAAGACGCCCCGCCGTATTATAAGGAAAGTAGCCCGTTTGGCTACCCGATATAATACCTCGTTTGTCGCTCTTTACGTACAAGTTCCCAAAGAAAGCATGGAACGTATCGATTTGGCCAGCCAGAGACATCTGCTGAATCATTTTAAGTTGGTGACTGAGTTGGGTGGGGAAGTCGTCCAGGTACAGTCGAAAGATATATTAGGCAGCATTGTGCAGGTTTGTAAGGAGAAACAGATATCCACTGTTTGCATGGGTTCCCCAGGCCTTCGCCTGCCGGGAGCATTGTGTAGCGTGCTGAAATATCGCAGATTTTTAAATAATCTGGCACAAGCGAACATAGATTTGATTATACTTGCATAAAAAAATGATTTAGTCTTAGTTATCCATTATGAATATAAAAACCAAACTACTTTTCGGCATTGGAATATTGGCCGGAATGATTATTTTACTGGTAACACTTTCAGTAGTAAACCTTCAGATTCTAACGGCCACGGAACCTGATAGTCCGGTTGCCATGCCTGCTTTGGAGCGTGCGCTCTTATGGATCTCCGTAACAGGTGGCATTTGTATCCTCACGGGTTTGGTCCTGCTTATCTGGCTACCCCGTTCTATTAATAGGCCGGTAAAAGAACTGACTTGTGGTATCTTGGAAATAGCCAATCATAATTATGAAAAGAGATTGGATATGAGAGGATACGAAGAGTTCAGGGAAGTTTCGGATAGTTTTAACCGCATGGCTGAGAAACTGACAGAGTATCGTGACAGTACATTGGCTGATATTCTTTCTGCAAAAAAATTCCTTGAAGCCGTTGTTAACAGTATTCATGAGCCGATTATCGGCTTAAATACCGAACGGGAAATTCTTTTTATCAATAATGAAGCATTGAATGTACTCAATATGAAGCGTGAGAATGTAATCCGGAAGTCCGCCGAAGAACTTTCTCTGAAGAATGATTTGCTTCGCAGGCTGATACGTGAGTTGGTGACTCCCGGTGAGAAGAATGAACCTTTAAAAATCTATGCGGACAATAAAGAAAGCTATTTCCAAGCCTCGTATATTCCGATTGAGAATGCGGCGGCAGAAGAAGGAGAGGCTCGAAACCTGGGAGACGTTATCTTGCTGAAAAATATTACAGAGTTCAAAGAACTCGATTCTGCAAAAACCACTTTTATCTCTACCATCTCCCACGAACTGAAGACTCCTATTTCTGCCATAATGATGAGTCTTCAATTGCTGGAGGACAAAAGAGTGGGCTCTTTGAATGGCGAACAAGAACAATTATCGAAGAATATAAGGGACAATAGCCAGCGCTTACTCGATATTACCGGAGAGTTACTGAACATGACGCAGGTGGAAGCCGGCAAGCTTCAAATGATGCCTAAAATTACGAAACCTATCGAACTGATTGAGTACGCCATCAAGGCCAATCAGGTACAGGCTGATAAGTTTAATATACAAATAGAAGTTGACTATCCTCAAGAGAAGATACCGAAACTGTTTGTAGATAGTGAAAAAATAGCTTGGGTACTTACTAATCTTTTAAGCAATGCGATTCGCTATTCGAAAGAGAATGGCCGGGTAGTGATTGGCGTAAGGCATAAAAAAGAGTATATCGAGCTCTATGTGCAAGACTTTGGCAAAGGAATCGATCCAAGATATCACCAAAGCATTTTTGATCGTTATTTCCGTGTACCGGGAACTAAAGTTCAGGGTAGCGGTTTGGGATTGTCCATTTCGAAAGACTTTGTAGAAGCACATGGAGGGACATTGACCGTACAGAGCGAACCGGGTAAGGGGAGTTGCTTTGTGATAAGGTTGAAGGCATGATAATGCTGGAAATTATGGAGATAGACTTGTGATTCTGTGGGATTTTTTCCTAGAAAAACTATTTATGACATTATTATATTAAGGTTTTTTATTATTTTTGCCGACGTATTGATATAATATGATACTTGTCTAAGTTAATCTTTTAAGTGGATAATAATGCATTCTGAAATCGCAGAAGAAAAATTACTGGTCTCCCAATTCTCCCAAGGAAGCCATATAGCGTTTAAGGCATTGTTTATGCGTTATTATCCGAAGGTGCGCTCTTTTATAATGGGACTGGTTAAATCGGAGAGTGAAGCCGAAGATTTGACACAAGAAGTTTTTCTCAAACTGTGGACGCACCGTGAGAAATTTTGTGAAGTAGAAGTGTTCGGAACCTATCTGTATGTCTTGACTAAAAATACAACTTTCAATTATTTGCGTTCCCGGCAGAATCGTCAGGATAGTCAGGGGACAGAATGGGTAGAAGAGTCTACAGACACGACTCCTTATGAAGAGTTGGTTGCTAAAGACTTGCAGCTATTGATTGATATGGTGGTGGAGAATATGCCTCCTCAACGGCAAATGATTTTTCGGTTGAATCGGGAGGCCGGACTGACCAATGCAGAAATAGCGGAGAAGTTGCAGATTAGTAAAAAAACTGTTGAGAACCATCTTAACTTAGCGTTGAAAGAACTGAAAAATGCTTTGTTATTCTTTATATTTCTCTATTTATGTTAATACGGTTGGGGATATATCCGGATTTATGCGTCCTATTATAAATTAGTGGTAGAATGAGTTATTTAAAAAATATAATTACTTACTTTTTTCATCATCCGGCATCGGACGGAGTGGTGGAAAGAGTACATCAACGACTGGCCGATACAAACAGCGGACAAGAGAAAGAAGAGGTCTTGTCCGGTATTTGGGAACAGATCGGTTTTCCACAGGCGGATGAACATCAAACGCTGAGAGCTTTTGAAAAGCTGGAACAACAGATTGGAGGAGATTCTTTAAAATCGGAATCTTCTTTTTCGCGTTTTCGTATTCCCCGATGGAGTTGGATTGCTGCTTCTATCATCGTCCCCTTATTACTATTGTTCGGTTCCGCTTACTTATATAAAGAAACTCTTACCATTAAGAACGAACTTAGCAATGTGACTTTCATTCAATATTATGTTAGTAATGGAAAACGGGAGCAAGTCACTTTACCCGATCGATCGAAAGTTTGGCTTAATTCCGGTTCTTTGCTGATCTATCCGTCTGCGTTTATAGGAAACGAACGTGAGGTCTATCTGGCTGGTGAAGGCTATTTCTCGGTGACAAAAGATAAAGAATGCCCATTTATTGTAAAAACGAACTCTGTTTCTGTAAGTGTACTTGGTACGGAATTCAATATAAACGCTTATCCGAATATAGATAAGGTCGTGACTACTTTGGAAGAAGGATCTATCCGTATGTCGCTGAATCGTTTCGATTCATCCTATTTGTTGGAGCCGGATGATCAGATTGTTTATATTCCGTCCACCGGACATATAGAGAGAAAACGCGTGAAGGCTTCTGATTATTCTGATTGGAGAGGTGGAGGTTTGTATTTCAGTAATAGTCCATTCAAAGAAGTGATACAGACTATAGAACGTACCTATTCGGTTCAGGTACATTTGCAGACTTCTATTTATCAATCCAATAATCTGACTATTCATTTCTATCCTAATGAGTCCATCGAGAATATTATGATGTTGATTAAAGAAATGATCCCTGGACTTGAATACCAGATAGAGGGGAAAGATATTTATATAGATTAAGGCTTGGCCTATATTATTATTTGTTAACATTATATCGTTGGGTGTAGTTAAACAACAGACTGTCCTATTGTAAAAGCCGCCAAAGGACGGCTATTGTTTAACTAAAAAAAATAATATTATGAACAAAAATCGATCAATCCGAGTGGCAGCTTTTTGCCTTGGTTTGATGTTGGCGGGTTCTCTGCAAGTACATGCCCAGAAAGTAACATTTCGGGATGGAACAGTGTCGTTGAAACAAGCGTTTGAAAAGATCGAAGCATCTTCGAAGTATAAAATCGCTTATAATGATTCACACCTGAATGTTTCTCGTAAAGTTTCGTTGAATCAAAAAGAAACCGAAGTACTGGAGATATTGGCAACTATCCTGAAAGATACGGGTTATACGTACAAAAAGAACGGTAACTACATTGTGATTGTTCCCGTGGAACAAAAGCCGGCTTCAAAAGTCAAAAAGGTAAAAGGAGTTGTGAAAGATGCCAGCGGTGAAGCGATTATCGGAGCAAACGTATTGGTAAAGGGTACGGCAACAGGCGTGATCACCGATATGAACGGAAGTTTTGAGTTGGAAGTGCCGGGTAACGCAGTATTGCAGATCACCTATATTGGATATGTACAGCAGGATGTTGCTGTAAAAAACCGGGACCAATTGGCTGTGTTACTGAAAGAAGATACTAAAACCTTGGATGAGGTTGTTGTCGTAGGTTATGGTACAATGAAGAAAAAGGACCTGACCGGTGCAGTAGCATCAGTGAAGATGGACGATACTCCCCTAAGTACGATATCTACAGTGAGCCATGCGTTAGCCGGAAAAGCAGCAGGTTTACAGGTAAATACAATCAGTGCCCAGCCTGGTGGCGGCACAACGTTTCGGATTCGTGGAGCTGCTTCGACCGGAGCAGGCAATGATCCGTTGATTATTGTGGATGGATTTCCTGTAAGTAATGCAGGTAATGTGAGTGTCGGTTATAACAGTGATAATGGTACGACTGACAATATATTGGCCTCGATCAACCCCAATGATATCGAATCAATTGAAGTATTGAAGGATGCCAGTTCTACTGCTATTTACGGTGCACGTGCGGGCAGTGGTGTTATTATCATTACAACCAAACGGGGAAAAGAGGGTAAACCGAAAGTTACCTATTCAGGATCTGCCACTGTGCAGACTATGGCTACTAAATATGAAATGCTGGATGCACAGGATTTTATGATTCAGTCTAACCGCTGGTTTAAAGAAAAGTGGATGTATGATAATAAAGTCGGCATTTATGGTGGTAAAAATGAATCGGAGGCCGGCAGTGCATATCATCCCAAATATTCGGATGCGGATATTGCGAATCCGGTAAATGATACAGATTGGTATGATCGTATTACTCGTACGGGTTTTCAGACACAGCATAATATCTCAATCAATGGAGGTACGGAGTATACCAAATATCTGATTTCTGGTAACTTCTTTAATCAAAAGGGCATTGTAAAGAATAATGGCATGTCGCGTTATACTGGCCGTGTAAATCTGGATCAGAAGCTCAGTAAATATGCAAAAGTAGGTATCAACCTGACAGTGAGTCGTAATACATTGGACAATGTTCCGTTGGGAGCAGGGCAAAATGAATATGCCAGTATTTTAGTGTCTGCTGCTCAGTTTAGTCCACTATTGTCTGTGAAAGATGAAAATGGTGATTACAGTCTGAACCAACAGGCTGCTTATATTCCAAATCCTGTTTCGCTACTTGAGATCAGTGATCAGACGACTAAAGAACGTTTCCTGGCCACTCCGTTTGTTGAAATCAAACCAATCAATGAGCTCACATTGAAAGCCAGTTTTGGTATCGATCGTAACTATCAGCGTCGTGAGGTATACATGCCTAAAACAACTCTTTACGGAGAAAAGGCTGATGGCCGTGCAGACATCGGGCAATATGACAGGTCTGATTATTTGTTAGAACTGACTGCCAATTATGCAAAACGTTTGGGTGATCATAATCTGAATGCTTTGGTTGGATACTCTTTTCAAAGATTCACCAGTAAGTATCTCAATGCGGGTAACCAAGGATTTCTGACAGATGCCTTTCTGTTTAATAATCTGGGTGCAGGTACTTATGAAAAACCATGGGTTGGTTCTTCCGCTTCTAAAAGTGAAATGGCCTCTTTCTTCGGTCGTGTAAATTATACCTATAAAGATCGTTACTTGGTGACCGCCACTCTTCGTGCTGATGGTGCCTCTAACTTTGCAAAAAATAACCGTTGGGGATATTTCCCTTCTGTGGCTCTGGGCTGGAGATTTACGGAGGAAAACTTTGCCCGGTCTTTGAATTTGGATAAAGTGCTCTCTAACGGTAAGTTAAGATTAAGTTACGGACAAACAGGTAACTCGAATATCGGAGATAAATCAGTCACTTATTATGGTACAGGATATAATAAAGTTTTCGGTAATAAAGAATATACAGGAGTCTATGTCAGTCAGATCGGTAATCCGGATTTAAAATGGGAGACGACAACCGAGTGGAATGTAGGATTGGATCTGGGGTTCTTAAACAATCGTTTTAATGTAACTGCAGAATACTTTCATAAGGTAGTTTCTGATTTGCTTAGTTCCCGTAGTGTACTTTCGTATAATGAAGTAGGTTCGATTGCTGCCAATATCGGTAAAACTCAGAGTCAGGGATTTGAGTTGACAATCAATACAAAGAATTTTGATACAAAAGATTTTAGTTGGAATACCGATTTTACTTTCTCGTTCTATCGTGATAAGTGGAAAGAACGTGATGAGAATTGGAGCCCGAATCCATACGATATGTATAATGCTCCGTTGAGAGGATACTATATGTATTTGTCTGACGGGTTGATTCAGCCGGGGGAGGAAGTATCCTGGATGCCGGGAGCTCTACCGGGACAGGTGAAATTAAAAGATATTGATGGATACGCATACAATGAAGACGGAACTTATAAGACCGACAAACATGGCATTCCATTGAGGACTGGAAAGCCCGATGGAAAGATAGATTATGCGGACGCTGTGTTTAAAGGTTGTAGTGATCCGGGTTATTTACTGGGATTGAATAATACTTTCCGTTATAAGAATTTCGACTTGAATGTTTATTTCTATGGTCAGTTGGATTTATTAAAGAGTGGTTCTTATAAAGATTATTGGATTGTCGGTTCAGGAACAATGACCGGGGTGAATAACTTATATCGCGGTTATAACATGCCTACTTCGGCCAAAGAAGTGTGGTCGCATGACAATACATCGGGTAAGATGCCGGGTTATTTTCAGTATATGAGTAATTATGGATATGGAGACTATTTCCTGGAGAAGAGCTGGTTTATTCGCTGTCGCAATATTACGCTGGGATATACATTGCCTGTTAAGTCGGCAAAGAAACTGGTTTCCAATGTACGTATCTACGCCGATGTGAACAACTTGTTTACTATTACTCCGTATGATGGTTTGGATGTGGAAACAGATGATTCTTATTGGGCATATCCCAATGTACGTAGTTTTAGTATTGGTCTGGATATTACTTTCTAAGCAATAAAAAAATAAAGAATGATATGAAAAAGATAATTTATATATTTTCCCTGTTTATCACAGTAATTGGTTTATTAGGCTCTTGCATTAACCTGGAATCCGAATCATATGACTCAATTAATACAACTATATTTCCTACTAATGCAGATGATGCTGATGCATTGGTTATTGCAGCAGCTTACGGTCCGTTCCGTGCAGACGGGTATAGCGGATTATTTCAATGTGCTAAAGGTGGTTTGGCCTCTAATACAGATATGTCTACCGACCTATTGGATTGTAAATGGGGAGATTCGTGGTGGCCGGCTGTATTACAGTTGAATTTCACTGCTACCTCTGATATTCCTACTTCTTTTTACGGAACATGGGCGAATCATATCGGAAAGATGACATTGACATTAGACCGTATCTCTGGTATTGATATGAAAGAAGAGGAAAAAACACGTTTAATTGCCGAAACACGTTGTGGGCGTGGATGGTTGGCATATATTCTTTACGACTTGTATGGCCCTATTCAGATTCCTTCATTAGAAGTTTTACAGAATCCTACCCAAAAGGTTATTGTACCCCGTTCTTCAAAAGAGGAAACAGTGAAGTTGATTGAAGATGACTTGAAAGCGGCAGCTGAGGTACTTCCTGCTAAATATAGTAAATCTGATGAGAACTTTGGACGGTTCACCAAAGGACTGGCATATACGGTGTTGATGAAACTTTATATGCATGAAAAAGAATGGGGCAAGGCTGTGGAATGTGGCAGAGAAGTCATGAAATGTGGATATTCGTTGGTTACTAATTATAAGGACATTTTTACTTTAGACAATGAAGGTAATGATGAAATGATCTTTTCATGCATTGAAACCAGAGGAGTAAACGAACAAATGTGGCATGCGCATGTGTTGCCAAGCAACTATCCTACAACTAATCCGAACATACAAAAATGGAATGGTTATCGTATGCCATGGCAGTTTTACCACAGTTTCGATCCTAAAGACAAGCGCCTGGAAGTTATCTGTAGTGAATATGTAGGAACAGATGGAGTGACATACAATGAAACTAATCCCGGTGAGTATTTGGATAAAGGGGCTTTACCCATCAAATATGGAGAAGATCCGACACAAACCAGTGAAAATAGTGAAGTCGATGTGGTTGTTTACCGTTATGCCGATGTATTGACTCTGATGGCTGAGGCATTGGCACGTAGTAATAATGCGGTTACTCAGGAAGCTGTGGACCGTCTGAATGATGTACATACACGTGCAGGACTGGCTGCTTATCAGTTGAGTGATTTTACCTTACTGGACGATTTTCTTGGAGCTGTTCTTAAAGAACGTGGGCATGAATTATGGGGTGAGGGTTGTCGTCGCAGTGATCTGATCCGCTATGGATTGTATATCGACTATGCTATCAAATACAAAGGATCGACTACCGCAAAAGAGTATATGAACCTGATGCCTTTGCCACAGAGTGTCATAACGGAAAGCAGTGGTCAGGTCATTCAGAATGAAGGATACTAATGCTTCTTAAGAGATTATTATAAATTAATTCAGAACGGATTTCGCAATGTGTCATGGAGACGTCTTATGATTTCTAAATTGCCGAAGTCCGTTCTTGCACAATTAGAATTGAAAAATTAAATCATGCTTTTTAAGAGAATACGTGTTACAATCTTATTGCTCGGACTGTTGAGCTTTAGCTTGAGGGGGGCGGCACAAATTGTTTTGAAGCACTCTGATTGGGAGTGGAAAATTTCAGAAACCGGATGTGCCGAACAACTAATATTTAAAGGTGAAAAACGAAATGATACCATACCTTTCTTTCGTGAAGGAGAACATGCCGGTCCATCCTTTTATGCAAAACGGGAAGGTAAAGAAGTGCGTGCATCCTGGATTCCGGATGGATACGCCTCCTATCGGAGCGAGATAGACGGAGTTCTTTGCCGGATATCATATATAAAAGATCATGGTCAACCTGCATTAAGGGTAAAGCTGACAAACAACTCACCGGTGCCTTATCAACCTCAGAAGGCCGGTCTGAAGTTGGGCATCGATACCTATATGGATAAATTTCCGGATTGGTTTGGTAAATACTTTCCAACCTTGATGAGAAACGAAAAGACCCATTTTTATGGCTATCTTCAAACCCCTTCCGGACATACATTGGGACTTGTATCACAGCAGCCTGTAGCATCCTGGAGTGTAGATTATAATCTGGGCTATCAGGATCCGGCCCCATTTTGGTTTATGGGGCATCGCATCGAATCATTAAATCTCGATTTATTGAATGAATTGCCTTTGCCGGCACGTCATCCGCAGAATCTGTATGAACTGAAACAGGGGGAAAGTAAAGAGTGGATTTTTACATTTGTCAATGTGGGTAATTTGGACAATCTGGAACATGCCATTGCTCGAGTTTCGGATATTCCTTTGATTGATATCCGTCAGACTTCGCATGCTGCACGTGAGGAAGCATCGTTCACACTTACTGCCGATAATCCTAACGTAAAGGTGACCAATGATGCCGGAAAAGAACTGCCTGTCGTACTGACTAAAACCAAAGGGAATCGTTGGATAGGAAAAGTCCGGTTGGAAGATGCAGGTCTCTATACCCTTTCTGTCCGTTCGGGCAATAAAGTTGCCGAAGCGATATGGACAGTACATCATCCTTGGCAATGGGTGATGGAAAAGGCACGTGAGAATGCAGCCCGTTATCATCAGAAACCGACGTCACATGCTGAGAGTTGG
>OFMV01001560.1_pt1 | contig 17443 bp, 17 predicted proteins | sample 1541881 | NCBI WGS metagenome assembly OFMV01 (sample SAMN04209220, study PRJEB22552) | human gut metagenome | biome: gut; material: feces | host: Homo sapiens | place: USA: Oklahoma
CCTCGAAGAGGCGATGTCCTGGCGAAGCGTTGTTACTTGTTGTAAAAGTTGTTCAAGTTGTTTTCCCATGTGTCCACGTAGATTCAGCAGGCGAAAATGTCGGAGACAAAACTTACCGCTACTATAGTGTATGAGAAAAGCGCGGCTTGTCGATAATCGGCAGGCCGCGCTTTTGGGTTTCGCCCCCTCGGTCATGAGGGGGATGGATGCGTCATGGGGGGATTAGCCCGTGATCTCGTCTTTGAGATAGTACGGACTGTTCACGTCCTCGGTTTCCTCCTCGTAGATGTCCATGCGATACTCCTTGTTGACCTCGGGGTCCCACTTCATGCCAGGGGCCGAAGCCGCGAGGAGGTTGTTGGCGGAACTGCATTTGACGACCGTGATGGCCGGGGCCACATATTTTTTCTTGCTCATAAACTGATTCTACTGATTGTTGTTTTGATGCTTGACTTTTCTTACTTCACTACCATCTTCTTGCCGTTGACGATATAGACGCCCGGCTGCACACCCTGCAGACTGCTGAGGCGCTGGCCCTGGAGATTGAAGATCTTGAGCTCGCCTTGCTGCTCGGCAGAGGGAGCGGTCTCCACGCCCGTGAGCTCGCCCTGGCCGAAGCCGAAGCTGAGAGAGGTCTGGCTTTGGCTGGCCGAGGCCCAGGTCGGGGTGAGCCAGCAACGATAGCCCTTCATCGTATGGGCCTTCCTCAGATGGTAGAGGTTGCCCGCATTCCAGCCGTAGTCGCCAATGACGAGAGACTGGGCGGGATCGTAGCTGGCCTGGAACTGGAGGCCGGTCAGACCCCAGCTGGCGTCGATGCCCTCGCCGATGGGGAACGGCTCGCTTACGGGGTTGAGGGCGGTAGCTTCGTTGTAGGTGTAGCTGACGCCATCGACTTGCGTCTTGTCCACCATATAGATCTCGCCCGTGATGGAGCCTACGTCGTTCGTTGTCCAAGTTTTGTTCGTATGCTCAGCCACGGTAGCCTCGTCCACCCAGATGATATAGGGCTTGTGGGCCTGGAGATAGACGCTCTTGCCTTCGACTAACGTCTCCTCTACGGCCTTGAATCCGATGACGAGATTCTGATTGTCCTGATAGACCTTGCTGGCCTCGGAGAGCTTGGCAGTCTCGCCGAAGGCCTCCACAAACTGCTGCTTGGTGAGGTTGACGGGCAGGATGACGGAGTTCCAATTGCCGGGGACGAACGTGCGCTTGAAGTACATCGTCAGATTGTCCTTGTATCTCTTCTGGCTCTTGTCGGAGATGTGTACGTCCTCGTCGAAGACGATATCGTGCATGCAGTTCTCGCTCGGAATTTCCGTGTCGGGCGTGCCGTCGCCATCCGCGTCGTTGCGCAGCAGGATGCCATAGACTGACAGTCCATCGAGGGCGCTCACACCTTTGCCCTCCGTGATAGCCACCTCGTCATAAGCATTCGTCGGATTGATAAAGATGAAGCCCAGGTCGCCACGGGTTATGACGTTAGCGCCGAGGACGCTCCAGTCGTCAAAGGTATCTACCAGGTCGGAATCTTCCTTCTTTTTCGTATCCTCAGTAGCCTGCTCGTCCGCCTTGTATACCTTGGCCGGATCGGCAGCAGCCTCTTTCTTCTTATAGGTCTTCACGACGATAGCTCCTGCCACGTCCAATCCAAGGCCCACGGCCTCCTTGTTGACCACCACGACCAGCTGCTTGTTGCGCGTGGCCGTGACGCCCAGATTCACGGCAAGCACAGAGCCTGAGACTGCCTCCACGCCTGTCGGGAAGCGCGTGCAAGTCGTTAGGTCGCCGTCGATACAGTTGGTGAGGTCCTTGAGACCGTTGCCCGCTGTGACCAGACCGATAGACTGTGTGCGGTCGGCATTGATACTGGCGCCAGTTTTGTCGAAGGAAATGATCTCGGCTCCCTCGGTCGGGTCGTCGAGGATGGCATTCTCGTCGGCCGTATAGGCGTAGTAGATGTTCATGACGCTGAGGTTGGCTCCCAGCAGACCCGTGGAGTAGAGACGGATCTCGTCGAACTGCGTACCCGCAGGCACTTTGATGGAATATCTCAGCTTGTGCGTATCCTGGTGGCCGATCAGCTTGGCCGCGACGGGAGCCGTGGCGACGCCACCTTTCACTTCTTCTCCATTTTTATAAAGTCTGACGTTCATCAGCTTGAGCACGTCTGCACTCAGGGCGCTACCCTTGGCAGTCACGACAAAACCAGCCTGGAGGGCCTTGCTGCCGTCGGAGATCAATCCCTCTTTCTTCTTGATGCTGCAGAGATAAGAGTCGCCAATAGAGACGCCACCAAAATAGGAGGCAAAGCTATTGAGCTTGCTCGAAAGAATGTTGGCCGAGTTCTTGATGATGCTCAGCAGGTTGATGCCAAAGCTGTTGCCGTCGCCCAGCACATAGGTAGGATTGGCGGGATCGGTATTGACGAGCGCAAACTCCTTCTTCGGCTTCTGCTGGTCGTTGGAGCCGCCATAGTTGATCGTGACCTCCTGGGCGCAATCGTCCGTATTCTTCAACTTCATCACGACTGTCACCTTCTCGCCCGAGCCATACAAGTAGCTGTCGGTCTGGCCGAAATCGAGGGTGTGGTTGGCTGCGTCAAACGTCACTTTATTGTCGGTCGTGCTGACCATCTCCCAAGTAGCATTGGGATAGTTCTTCTTGTCCCAGTTGAGGACATATTTCTCGTCGCAGCTGCAAATGTCGAGATTGGCGGTCGGGCTCATGGTGCATTGGTGGCCAGCCGTGGTGGGCTTGGGAATGACAAAGGCATATTGGGCGGTTGAAACCGTCAATACTTTTAAGCCCTCAACCTTTATTTTTATGCCCGAGAACGCACATGGAGCTTTGATGGAAACCTTTCTTTTACCGCCACCCAAGTCGAGAGACAGCACCTGTGTACTTAGGGCCTTCTCGTATATTTTATTGCCATTTCTATCAAGAAGGGTGAGGACAGGTGTGTCGGCTACAGACACCCAAGAGGTGATTGTATATACAAAGCCAGCCTCTGTTCCCTCGGGGAAAGTTTCGCCCGTGGAGTTATTGTCCTTGGCCACCACTTGCGCATAACCCAAGCCCACACTTGCGATGATGCCCAAGGCTGACCCATTGCTGGTGTCGTCATCTGTTAGGTAATTAGCAAGAGCATCGCTCGTTTCCGGGGTCAGTTGTATGTTGGTATTGAAATAAGAATCGTATTTTTTAATGGAAGATTTCGTCAAAGTGTACTCGCCATCCCCCACAAAGGCATAGTAGATCTTAAGTCCTTTGACGGCCGACACATTGAGGCCGCTTTGACCGACAAGAGCTATCTCGTCATAATCCTCCGTAGGCTGCTCTTTGGCAACAATATCCATGGTGCTACCCAAACCGATATCGCCTACGGCGAGATTAAGCACGGAGAATCCTCTCTGCTCTATCTTGGAATCCTTGAGAAATTTGCCATCCTTGTAAAAATAGATATGATAGCTGTTCTCCAACACATTAAGTTTCAGCACACTTGACTCCACCGAAATTTTGAAGCCAGCCTTGGTATCCTTGTCGAAATAGTGCTTCATGTCCTTGACGGCCACGATGGGCGATCCGGCAAGGAGCGTGACGTCTGCCACGCCAGGCAGGTCGCAATAGTTGTCAAGGTTTTCGTCACACAGGTTGGAGAGGCCCTTGATGCCCGTTCCGACACTCACGCCATCGGGGAAGCGGCTGACCATACAGTTATGGCCAACGAGGGCCATACGGGTCTTCAAGACTTGGCGGGGGTCAGTAGGGTTTACCCCCCCCCCGTTCATAATACGTGTTTGCCTGACCTACCGCCCGAAGTGGTAGCAGCAAAACGAGAGCGGCCAAAATCATGGCTGCCTTGTGAATTTTTAACTTCATCATGCGTTAGAAAATTGTATAAATAAGTTATCTCTATTGTTGATCACTTGCTCAAAGAGATTCGGCCCATTCCGACCGTTGTCGGAAAGCTATAGAGAAAATGGCATTTTGGACGCCCTACGGTTCGGGTATGGTTTGGGAAGGGGGCCACAAGCATTCTTCTATGTACCGATTCACACTCATTCCACAGACGTGAACGATGTTATCTTAAATTACGGGTGCAAAGTTACTAACAATATTTGGAATAACAACAAATTATTGAGTACTTTTTTCAAATTCAGAAATGGCAAAAACTCCCCTGTCGTGTTTGTAACGGCCTAACGGATAGAGAAATGGGGGCTGAAAGCGAAATCAAGTAATCGAACAAAGCAAGGCCTTAGGATGTGACGTTTTATGATACTAAAAGAAAAACACAAGAGTAAGAAGACACAGGAAAAATCGAACAAGAAAAAGAAAAAAACAAAGAGTAGGTTGCAAAAAGGAAAGCAAGAATAGCAAATAAGAGAAAAAGAACAAAACCGCATGGCTGATAATGTAAAATGGACAAAACACAAGAGCACTATGAAAAAGATACAAAACTAAATACAGATCAGCCACCCCTCTTCATACCGTTTTTCCTCGACTTCGTACCGCAATATTTTTTTGTTTCCTCCGATATTTTATTTGCAGCACCATGAGTTGTGTAGTCGAAAATGCCGCCTTGCTGAATATGGTTTTCCTCTATGTTCACGTCTCGTCCGCAGGGGGAAGGTGCGTTGATCCTTGTTGTAAAGGTTGTTCAAGTTGTTTTTCTATATATCCACGATTATCGGCAAACGAATGTCCGAGGCGAATCGTTGTTACTTGTTGTTTCCCTTGCAGCAGCCCTTGATCTGCATGGGCCTCGAAGAGGCAATATCCTGACGAAGCGTTGTTCATTGTTGTAAAGGTTGTTCAAGTTGTTTTTCTATATATCCTCGGGATTTCCTCGCAAAGAAAGGGAAAACTATATGCGGGTTTATGGGTTTTCCTTTGGCCGCATGAGTGGGGAGTCGTACTTTTGCAGCAGAAAACGAGTAATAACCCTCAAAAGAAAGTCTGGATTATGAAACGTATTATTTTAGCAACCGTAGCCGCCCTCGTCGTGATCGTCTCCGCCTCGGCCCAGCGACTGGCCGACGTGCGAGCGGAAGCCACCATCATTACCGACAAGATGATAGCCGAACTGGGTATCGGACCGGGCTACCGCAACAGCATCCTCAACATCAACCTCGCCTACCTCAACAGCATCAATAGCTATCGCGACATCGACTCCTACGGATGGGAGCGCCGCAACCGCGAGATACGCCGCTACCTCTCGCCCGGACAATGGCGCAAATACTGCAACACATACTACTTCTACCGCCCCATCGGCTGGCAAGACCGCGCCTACGTCCACCATATATATAGGAGATATCCCGCCTGCCGACCGGGCTACCACCATCGCCCGCGCTACGACCGAGGCCACGGCCACCATCGCCCCCGCTTCGACAAGCATCATGGCCGTCCGGGAAAGCACGACCGAGGCTATGGCCGCCCGGGCAAGCATCACAAGCACGACCGAGGCTATGGACGTCCGGGAAAGCACGACAAGCACGACCGAGGCTATGGACGACCCGGCAAGCATCACAAGCACGACAAGCACGATCGCGACTAACCTCCCCTGTCCCATATAGCCCCCCAATCTATATTCCCCTATCTGTAGATGATCATCCCCCGAGCGATACAGGACCTTCCCCGGAAGTCTCCCGTATCGCCTCGCCTTGTGGCGGAGGGGAATGGCAGACATGGGGACACGACAAGTACAACTTTTACAACATTTTCCAGACAAACCACTATTTGCAGACAATTTTTCGGGAAAAGGCAAGGGATTGGGAAAACACTACCTCGATTATATTGTGATATTTGCAATCTACAGCTCTGCTTTCAGCAGCTTCATCTCCTCTGCCGCCAGCCCAGTCATATCCATGACCGTTGCTTCATCCATACCCTTTGCCAGCATCTTCTTGGCAATCTCAAGGCTTCGCTGGGACATGCCTTGCTCCATGCCCTTTTCCATTCCTTGCTTCATGCCTTGCTCCATGCCTTCAGCTCTACCTTGCTTCATGCCTTGCTCCATGCCCTTTTCCATTCCTTCAGCAATTCCTTCTTCTTTACCCTCTTCCCTGCCCTTCTGGTATCTGTCATCCAGAAGGGTTCTTTCGACACTTACTGAATCCCAGAATTTGTCATAGGCCCGGAGCTCGGCATCCGTGAAGCCGGATATCTCCAGCTCCTCCACGGCTTTTCCTATCTCCGGATCATTAAGCAGGTCGGCAGGAATCTCCTTCGTATTTGAATTGATCTCCGTGAGGAAACGGAGCCATAGCACCATCATACGCTTGTCGGCAATGGAATGAGGAGTGAACTTCGGCAGCTCTATGAAGGTGAAATGCAAGCCTTCAATCACCTTGTTGCTGTCCTTGTCGTGCACGATGCGGTAGTTGTGGATGAAATCTGGAGTGTCATGCTCGAAGACGTCGTTTATCAGATTCAGGGAATACACAGGTTGGAGCTCGCTGTATTTTCCGCCCTTTTTGGCCTGACTCACGTAGAGCTTGGATGCATTAAACAGTACTCGCTGCTGGAAAGCGTCCGACCATTCCATCTGCATTTCCACGCAGAATTTTCTGCCTCGTGAATCCGTGCAGAGTACATCCACAATAGTGTTCTTGCCCCCTTCGAGCTGGGGCACAAGTTCCGTTGGCAGATACTCTATCGCGTGTATCTGCTCCGCTTCGCTGAGTGGCAGGAGTGCGTTCAGAAGGCTGATCAGTCTTTGGGGATGATTGCCGAATATCTTCTTGAACGTGAGGTCTGCCTTAGGATCCAAGTACTTCATCATCATCTGTCTTTTAGATATGCCAATGCAAAGATACTGCTTTTTTTTGGCTTTTCCTCAGTTGCCTGATTTTTGTTTCCTCAGTTGCCTGTATTTTTATTAAAAAAAATGGTGGGCGGGAGAAGGATTTCCCCGGGAATGTTTGCACAGACGGAAAAAAACGCGTATTTTTGCATGCGAGATAAATATAAGCGGAATATAAGATAGGGCCCAAAATCGGGCATAACTTATAGCGCAATATAAATTAAAAAAAAGCCTCATGACGGACTATTACGAGTATGCGATCCCCCAACTGGTGAAGCTCCTTGGCGCCCGCTTCAAGGACTACCGCCTGCGCAGCAACATGACGCAGAAGGAGGTCTCGGAACAATCGGGCCTCACGACCACGACCATCCACAAGTTTGAGAGCGGCGCCGCGGACAACATCTCGCTCGCCACGTTTCTCCTGCTGCTGAAGGCGATAGGAGAGATCGAGGCTCTGGACGACCTGCTGCCGGAGCTGCCGCCCTCGCCCTACCTGATCAGGAAGGAAAAGAAAGTGCAACGCATAAGACATAAGAAGCCACGGACCACTTGACCGACGAGCAACTGCGCTCGCTGGTCAAGACCTTCTTCCTCAGCTGACAGGCCATTTCTGATTTTCCGAGGATGCCTATGCTCTGAGGAATACTTGCCTCATGTCCTTTACTTTTTTGTCCTTCCGATTCATGTCTTTTGCTTCCACATCTATTGCTTCCATCGCTTTACAGTCCCTTCCCATTCCTCTTGCTCCTTATTAATATAGTCCATCGGCCCCGCCCTTTCCCTTGCTCCTCCTATCCGAGTAGACCTGGCGCAAGCGGAAGGCTTATGGACCTCCGGGCGCAAAGGTAAGCATTCCCATCCATACGACCTAAGAAAAAAGCGAGTTTCCGCCTCTGCTCCACGGGTGGCGCAAGGCACATTTCGCAGGCTGCCCCACCCCGCCCCGACAAGCGGGGCAAACTATTTGCGCATATTTCTGGTTCATCCGGAATATGGGGTGGTAGAATACAAGAAGGGGGCTTTCTAATGATAAACGCAAGCATTAATCATTCCAAATATCGGATGAGCCATATTTCTTCGGGAAAAAGGATGGAGATTGGGAAAAAAGTAGTAAATTTGTGGGAAACATAATGACACGCCTATGAGCAAAAAGACAACGACTGGGCACGGGAGACGAATCCATAGCGCCCCACACGGCCACACGACCCTGCAGGACTGGCGGCTCGGCAGGACCCCCGCGCCACGCAAGCGGAGGATGAGCAACTACGCCATCAACCTCGCCTTTCTCGAGACCTACGCCCGGGAGAACGGCTACGCCCTCAGCCCCCGCCAACTGGCCTCGATGGCGCGCAGCTTCACGCGATGGGAGGTCCGAAACGTCTTTTGCCACAAGAACGGCTACGAGGACTTCCGCGACCAGGTCATCTGCCTCGACTACGACGAGCTGCTGGAAATGTATGTGGAGGAGACCGTCCACCCCGCGGTCAGGCCCCCATGGCAAAGCCCTGGCAACTACGCCTACTTCCAAAGCGAGGTGATGGGGCAGATGGCGTAGGGCGGCGAGGCTGGGAGAGAGGGATTCTCGCTCTCTTGGTTTCGCGGCCACGGCCTCATCGCTCCGTCCGAGACGAGAAGACGGGTGGAGACGACCCGCTCTTCACGAGAGCATGGCGTAGCTTGGAATGGATTTCAACAACGAGCAACAGTTTATTAATCAATAATCTACCAAAAATTAAAGAAAGAAAAAATATTATGGTACGATTTGCGACATACAGCATCAAATATCGCAGGGAACCGGGGTGCTACGATTGGCAGGACAGGCAGCAGCACCTCGCGGACCTCTTCGCTCCGGAGAGCGCAATGTCCTTTGGCGAAGGAAAACCCTCTGATGAACAAAAGGCGAAGGGGCAGACACACGCAAGGAAATTCAACCATCGCGTCCATCACCTCAAGTGCAACCACAACATCATCGTGCTGCAACTGGCCAACTCCATCGATGTCGCCATGGAGAACCAGTTTGAGACGGTGAACAGAAGGGACGAGCCCTCGGAATTCGTCATCATCGACAACCGAAAGGGCATCCGTACCGTGGCCATACAAAACCGCAAACAGGCTTTCAGCGCGCCACGCAAGGTGGCAGACATCCTGCAGCAAGAGATCAGCACGCGCCTCTACAAGGATCATTGCTACACGATAGAGATCATGCCCGAGTATTATCCCGAGGACCTCTACAAGTTGTGGGAGATGAGACAAAGGGACATACAACTCTTGCGCTTTTCCTCTCCCCAAAAGATGGAGGAGAAGGAGGTCATCCAGAAAGCGGAGGAAATGCAAAAGCTATGGCCTGAGCGCTACAACGCCACGTTCATGAGCCAGCTGCTGTCCATTGCCCTCATGGCACGGAAGGCCAACTACGACATGAAGTTTGACATCTCGCCGCTGGACAAGAAGTGCATGCTCTTCGTGGATCAGAACTCCACGTACATGCAAAACCTCGTCACCATGGCGAGGGCCTCGGGAGAGCCCGTGGAGATCGTGACCAAAGACGGCAGCACGTTTCGATGCTTTGTGGATACCGAGGACGAAAACACGGACAAGATCGTGCACCACGAGCTCGACCAGTCGCTGCTGGAGATGTTCTTCAAGGGCAAGCGGAAGGACGGCGAAAAGGCCGGGCCCGAGGATATAGACAAGGCCGAGGCGAAGGTGGTAGAAATGCTCAACGCCATCAAGAAAACCGAGGAGGACACGAAGGAGCAGGAGGACGTGGCATGACGGAATTCATCGTGAGACTGGAGAAGGAGCAGATACGGCAGGAGCGCCGCAAGCTGCTCTCAGACGACGTCTATGTACTGGCGCACGACGTTCTCAAGCAGGCGCACAAGGACGGACTGACCAGCCTGACGCAGGTGGAGCTCTACCTCTCGGGCAAGCACCTGGCCCAGGTGCTCCTCTCGCTGCCCAACGTGGAGGAGGGCATTGAGGACGAGCTGGAGGAACTGGAGGCGGAGAGCAAGGACGAGAACAAGAGCAAGGACGAGAACAAGGACGAGGCCGTGATCGTGGGCATGATAGCCGCCGCCATCATAAACGCAAACGGAAGCAGCCGCAACAGGGACATCACGCCCATCGTCCTGCCCATCTTCCGGCGATGGGGAGGACACCGCCTATGCATACCGATACTCGAGGCAATGCAGATCAAAGAGGAGAAGCGCTGGATGGAGGGGAAAAGGACCAACCTGCTCTCCTGCACGCTGGAGGAGACGACCCGCGAGGGGGAGGAGGAAGTAGAGGATCTGCTGCAAAACTTTCTCGATGATTGCGACATGTGGGAACCGACTACCTTCAAGGATTTTTTCTTGACTCTAAGCAAATACAACGCCGACCACGAGAACAGATACCAGTCCCACATCGACGCCTTGAAAGAGAAGCTGAGGGCCAGGACCTCTCCGCAGCCCCCGCTCCATATCGAGACGCAATACAACAACTCGTGCCAGCAACTGCAAGGCCCGATCAACCAAGCGACATTCTTAACCAGAAGAGAAAATGAGCAACCATCAGACTGACAACGACCCGGCGCAGCTGTCCGCCGGCCGCAAGCCGACGTATATCAAGGAGCAGCACAACAACAACTGCCAGCAGTTTTTCGGCCCAATCTCCAACTGCCAGTTTATCATGCCTGCCCCGGCAGCCCAGGAAGCGCGCCAGCCGAAAAAAGCCAAGCCGAAGCGCGCCGCCAAGCCGAAGGCCACCCCGTCAAAGACCACCCCGCCAAAGACCCTGAAATACTACCAGCATGGCCACAAAGGGCTGCTGAGCAAGCAAAGGGAAAGGGTGAGCATGCTCTATAAGTTTTGGGTGAGGCTGGGATGGATAGACCGCAATACCGACCCCGACGACTTTGACGCCTTTTTCGAAGGCAAACCAAGACATTGCAACATCACTTGGACGGGCAACAGCACCAGGCTCTTCTTCATGCTCAAAGAATTGCTGCTGAGCAACTTCATCGAGAAGCAATCCCATTGTTCGGCCACCTCGATGGTGAAGGAGCAGTTTCTCAAGACGCCCAACGCAGACTCCTATCGCCTGAATGATGAAGACGTGCGCAACATCAAACTCTCGCTCCTCATCCTCGACACAACCATTCCGCTGCCCGAACCAAAGGGTAGAGGCGACGAGGAGGACGCGGTCGAGGCCGGCCTGCTGGAGCTTTTGAGCAACGGCATGAAGATCACCAAGGGCATATAGCGCGTAATCGATTTACGAACAATGTAAGCATTGATGTAATCAGAAGAAAACTTTTTTCAAAAAAATCAAGTCGAAATCTCATTGACTATCAAGTGGTTTCGACTTTTCTTTTTTCCCGTCCCCAAAGGTGTAATCAAAAAACGGAAAATCGATTACGCTAAAAGCCACTCGTTCCCCATTGCTGAGGGCAGTCCTTTGCTGCTCTTGGCCTTCTGTGGTTGTGGCGAAGCAGGGGTCGGACCGCCATAATTTTTTTTATCATGATGAAGAAGAAAGATTTCTTCGAAGGACGCAAGTACGACAGAACCGCAGGCTCAAACAATCCACGCCTCATCGGCGAACTCATCAACGAATTCCTCCACGGACAGACGCCATTCGCACGGGCCTGCCGCCACCGCACGGGCAGGGCGTGGACGGGCCAGGATGGCGCAGGCAACGCTTGCTCGGGCTGCACACGCTCGGACAGCACATGGACGGAAAACATGCGCACGGAAAGCGCAGGCGCTGGAAGGGCGTGGACGGGCCTCTACCCCAACACGGAGCTGGACGTGGACCTGAAACTGGTCACGCAGGAGCAGGGGCGCATGGAGCTGGGCGAGTATCTCGACGGGATGATTACGCGCGACGGCGAGGACCACTTCACCTTCGTGGAGAATGCCACGGAGCAGAGAAAAACCGAGCGCCGCAACCCAAGCATCTACATGGGCCAATGGATCAACGTCAAGCGCAGAGCCGACGGCACGGTCTATCCGACCTTCAAACGGACGAAGCGCATCGGGGCCGGGGAACTTGGCGACTATGCCGTCAGTACGACCTGCGAGCTGCTGATGGTAGCGGGCAAGCACGAGGCGGCTATGGCCCTGGCGGAAGTTGAAGGCTTCGACCTCAGCGAGCTCTTCGCCTCCGACGGGGGCCTTGGAGAGGAGAAGTTCGGAGAAATGAGGGGCTTCGCCGCGGGCAGAGGCCTTGGAGAGGAGGAGGACTTCGAGGAGGAGTAAAAAAGGGCGAGCGTTCCAGTTGTTCCAGTTGTTCCAGTTTTTTTGAGGGTCTGAAAATTCCAGTTACCCCTATATATACTATATAACTAATTAATTATTAAGTAGTTATATATAAGAAAAGAAAAATTGGACCATCTCGAATTTTAATTGGAACAACTGGAACAACTGGAACGCTCTCATCCTGATTTTCTCTAAAAGGCTTAGAATCAATAGATTATAAATTTTCAACAAGACAATATGAACTACGATATCACGCTCAACACGGCTCCGCCGATGCCCAAACTCGGTCGCGGAGTGGAATGTCTGGCGCTTTTGCTCTCGCAGGTGTCGAAAGACATGCGCCAACCGCTTTTGCCGATGATCATGCCTGCGCTCGCTGCACACGTCAGCGGCGCTCAATTTATCTACCCCGACCATTCTTGGAAGGAATTGTGCGGCATGATGGCCAATCTTGTGGCGGACAGCGGAGCGGGCAAGGGCCAACTGTCCGGACTGGTGGAAGCCATGTGTGGCGACTTCCGCGTCCACGACGATGGCGAGCTGGAGAAGCTCGTGGAGTGGCAGAAGATGGTGAAGACGAAGTCGGCCAACAAGGAGAAGCCCGTGCGTCCTGACATTTCGTTTTGGTATCCGCCTGCCGACATGACCAACGCGGCCTTCATCCAGAACGCCATGGGCTGCGAGAAGCTGGGCGCACGCACCCAGTACATCAACATGCCCGAGGTGGAGATGGCCGACCGCATGTGTGGTGGCCACAAGCAGATCTCGCAGACCCTGCGCAACATCTACGACTGTCAGCGCTCGGGAGCGCTGCGAGCCACGGCCGAGGGCGTGACGGGCAATCCTGTGCTGCGCGTCAACATGACAATCTCCTCCACGCCCTACGCCGCCCGCTTGTTCTATAAGAAAGACCTCTTCAACGGCACCTTCGGCCGCATGGTCTTCTCCTACAAGGCGCGCCAGGGCCGCGACGGCCACATACCCCGCCAAGGCACCTACCCCGAGGAGTTTCGCGAGAAGCTCGCCACCTACCTCCGCCGCCTCGACAGTTGCAAGGGCCGCTTCGAGATCCAGCAGCTCAACCGCCTCATCGACAAACTGGCTGCCGACATGGCGGAGCTGGCCGACCTGACGGACGACGACGTGCTGTGGGACATCTCCAAGCGCTCGCTGGTCTCGGCATGGAAGGCGGGATGCGTGCTCTGGATACTCAACGGGCTGGAGTGGGCGCCGACGATCGGGCGCGTGGTGGAGTGGCTCGTCTATCACGACCTGTGGTCGAAAATGCAGGTCTTCGCAGACCTGCTCGGACAGGATGCCATCGCAAGCGAGGCGGGACGACGCGGACCGAAGAACATGCTCGACGACCTGCCAGAGTCGTTCAACGAGGCCCAGCTCGAGGCGCTCCGCATATCCGTCGGCAAGGAGAAGGAGGGCACGAAGAATCAACTCTACAAGTGGGTCTATCGCCGCTTCGTCACCTACTCGGCCCAGACGGGGCTTTACACCAAGACGCAGGAGTATCTGACGGGCATGCCCGCCTCACGCAAAAACCGCCGCCCATGCTCGACCGACTGACCCTCCAGCGGCTCCGCGACCTGCCCATAGAGCAGGTGGCGGAGCGGGTGGGGCTCCACGTCGATCGCCACAAGAGCCTCTGCCCCTTCCACGACGACCATCGCCCGAGCCTGACGTTCCACGCGCGCAGCAACACCTTCCGCTGCTTCTCCTGCGGGGCGCGGGGCGGACCCATCGACCTCGTGATGCGGCGGCTGGGGATGTCCTTCCCCGAGGCCTGCCGATGGCTGGACGGAGGCGTGAGGATCGACCCGCTGCCCCTCTCGCGCCCGCGGCCCAGGGAGGAAGCTTACAAACCCTTCGACGCGGCCCGCTACGCCCGCTTCTTCGAGCACCCGTGGCTCAGCGACCCCGCCCGCCAGTTTCTCTTCCAGGAGCGACGGCTGGACCCAAGGGTCGTCGCCTGGTGCCGCCTCACCTCGTGGACCGACCGCCACGGCACCCATTGGCTGCAGACGCCCTACTACGACACCCACATGCGGCTCGTGGGACTGCAGAACCGCAACCTCGACTACAAGAAGAGTGCGCCCGCGGAGGCTCAGACGGAAAATCGAACGACCTCGGGAATGGTCTCTCAGACGGACGATCGGACGAGTTCGAGAACGGCCTCCTCGTCCGAGCCCATGGCCCAGCCGCGCTTCCGATTTCCGCAAGGGTCGCGATGCGGACTCTACAACCAGCCCGTGCTGCTGCGCCTTCGCCCTGGCGAACCGCTCTGGATCACGGAGGGCTGCTCCGACTGCTGGGCCATGCTCTCCTCGGGGCACAAGGCCGTCGCCATCCCCTCGGCCACGACGCTCCACGACGACGAGGTGCGACTGCTCCTCGACCTTCACGATCGCCTCTCCACGCCTTTCCACATGTATCCCGACGCCGACGTCCCTGGCGAGCGCCTCTTCCTGCAGCTGCGCGACCTGCTGCCGGGACTCGTCCACCACCATCTGCCCCCGGGCTGCAAGGACTTCTCCGACTATTATCTCTCCATCACCAAAATCACAAAGTCATCATGAACGAAACTCCCATCCGGGCCTACAGCAAACAAGAACTGGCCCAGACCTACTTCCCCGACATTGCCCCTCGGTCGGCCGTCAACCGCCTCCGCGCGTGGATAGACCGTTGCCAACCGCTGAGCCAGGCGCTCCAGGAGGCGGACTACCGCAAGACCTCCAAATGGTTCACGCCCCACGAGGTCCGCCTCATCGTCCACTACCTCGGCGACCCGTAAAACTACCGCGGAGCGCTTGCTCCGCCTCGCGCGAAAAGTCTATAGACACCACGCGGACATGAAGAAAAACAACTCAAACAACCTTTACAACAATGAACAACGCTTCGTCAGGACATCGCCTCTTCGAGGCCCGTGCTGAACAAGGGTTGCTGCAAGGGAAACAACAAGTAACAACGCTTCGCCTTGGAAACATTTCCAGCTGATTTGTCCTGGCGAAGCTGTTCCATTTCATGGCACCCTTTCTCGCCATGGCATAACCCGAGCTCGGTTCTGCTCATGGCTTATCGAAAAAGTTGTATTTTGTTGTTTACCTTGCAGCAAGATTGTAATACACGCAAAGCGTGTAGGTTGTTCATAGTTGTAAAGGTTGTTCAAGTTGTTTTCCATTATAAGCAGGAATTATTGTCCCCGCGAAAGTTTCATTTCATGGTACCCTTTCTCGCCATGGCAAAATTCGAGCTCTGTCTAAGCATGGCTTATCGAAAATGTTGTATCATGTTGTTTACCTTGCAGCAAGATTGTAATACACACGTAGCGTGTAGGTTGTTGTTTGTTGTAAAGGTTGTTCAAGTTGTTTTCCCTTACTCAGCAGGAAAACATACTCGTTGGTTGAGCACTCAGCAGGCCGCTTTTCCACCCCCATTACATTTCATCGCACATTATCGCACGGGTTCGCACGGCAGCGCATCCTATCGCACAACGGGGAAGGAGAGAAGCTATAACTTTGCACTCGGAAACGCTTACCGCCAGGCGTGAGACCAAGAATCCCAGCCGACAAGGACGAGCAGAGGGAGGGCGCGCATCCCAAAGCAACCCGAAGCCGTCCCGAAGGCCGAGCGAAGCCAAGGCCACACCATCCACACCCCTCCAACCATCGCCGAAGGCCAAGGCGAAGCGGGAGGGAACAAGGGCCGGGACGGCTGACGAGCGAAGGCTGACGGACGAAGGCCGACGGGCCGACGGCAGAACCCAGGCGGAAGCACATGTATCACCATTAAAATCAGAAGAAGAAACTATGGCAAAAATCATTCCTATCGATGTCATCAAGGGCATCAGCGGCAAGTATGGCAACAAGTCGAGCGACTACTTCGCCACCAACCGTTCGAGCAACCAGATCCACCTGGCCAAGATCATCAACCCCTACCAGGGACCGCCCACGGAGAAGCAGAAGGCGCAGCAGGCGAAGTTTGCCGCACGCCAGGTGGTCAGCACGGCCTGGCTCAACGCCAACCGCCCCTCGGAGACCACGGGCGAGAAGGGCACGGCAGACTACCAGTTGGTGCAGCGCATGAAGCGACAGATGGGCCTCTCCAACATCAACCAGGTGCTCCACAAGTACATGGGCGAGGACAACATCATCCGTCTGCCGCACGGCGACGAATTCCAGGCCCCGCCCACCCAGGACGGCGGAGGCTCCTCGGCCGGAGGCACGAAGCGGCGCCACACCATCACCCTCACCTCGGCCAACTCCGACCAGGGTACGGTCTCGGGCGGCGGCACCTACGACGAGGGCGCCCAGGCCACGATCCGCGCCACGCCGAAGACGGACTTCGCCTTCGACAAGTGGAGCGACGGCAACACGCAGTCCGTCCGCACCCTGACCGTCAACGCCGACCTCACCCTCACGGCCTCCTTCAAGACGGCCAGCACGGGCGGAGGTACCGACCAGGGCGGCAATACCGACCAGGGCGGCGGCGGAAGCCTCGGCGACTAACCTCCCTCCCCCGGGCCTACGGCCTCACGAAAGCAGGCCCGGGGGATCTCTCCTCCCGCCACAAGCGGCGCATAACTACTATTCATCATTTCATCAACGATTCAAAAAAATCATTCCCTATCATGTCAGCAAACAAGAAAGAGACCTGGAAGTTTATCATCCAGACGGCCATCGCCATCCTCACGGCCATCGCCACCAGCCTGGGCGTCACGAGTTGCATCGCAGCCCTCTGAGCGCCCCACCCTCCCGACGAGGGTCAACCACCCCAAGAGGCTCAACCGCCCCACGGCCGCCCGCCTCACCACGAGGTCCAGCCTACCCGCGAGGCCCAACCGCTACCGTGCTGGTCCACTCACACCACCATAGTGCAGGCGCGGCCCTCACCCCAGCCTCATCCACGCGGGCCACCCTCGGCTCATCCTCTCCTCTATCGGAAGCCCGTCAATACCCCGTTATTGGCGGGCTTTTTCATGTCAAAGGCTTCGCGGGACATTCGCCTGACGTCAACACGTGGACACGAAGGAAAACAACTTAAACACATTTTACAACAAGTAACAACACGTCCTTTTAACAAAACGTGGACACATGGGAAAACAACTTGAACAACCTTTACAACTATGAACAACGCTTCGCCAGGATATTGCCTCTTCGAGGCCCATGCAGACCAAGGGCTGCTTGTAGGGAAACAACAAAATACAACGCTTCGCCATGGCATAACTTGAGCAAGCTCAGTTCTGCTCATGGCTTACCGAAAAAGTTGTATCATGCTGTTTACCTTGCAGCAGGATTGTAATACACGCAAAGCGTGTAGGTTGTAAAATTGTTGTAAAAGTTGTATTTGTTGTTTTCCCTATGTCAGCAGGAATTATATC
>OFMV01001563.1_pt1 | contig 17337 bp, 13 predicted proteins | sample 1541881 | NCBI WGS metagenome assembly OFMV01 (sample SAMN04209220, study PRJEB22552) | human gut metagenome | biome: gut; material: feces | host: Homo sapiens | place: USA: Oklahoma
CAATTTTTAATGGATTTTTGCGCGTGACTGTGAAGGTACTGAACAGTTACGAATTATTATCAATTAGAAAATGGAACAAGGAAACGCAGGAGGAATCAGCGGTATTTGGTTGGTTTTTCCTGCGTTTTTGCTCTCATGTATCCGGAAAAAACGGTCAGCGGCAGGAAAATTCGGGTGCCATAAAAAAAAGATGAACATAGATGGATACATTTTGACAAATTTGTGTACACACCTGTCCGAACTTGGGAGTGGCAAAGTGTATACGAGATGAGTAAAATATAGACTGAGAAAAATTTTTACCAAGAACAAGCATAGATGGAGGAAATTATGAAAAAAAGAGGAAAGATTCTGGCGCTGGCTGCGATTGTAGTTGTTGGTGCTGTCGTTTTGTCCCGATGCGGTCATAAGAATACGGCGGTGGAATATGAATCCCGTCCAACCGTAAGAGTAGAAAATCCGGTTCGTCAGGACATCAGCTTGTACACGGATCTGACCGGACTGGTAGAGCCGCAGTCCCGCGCGAGCGTCATGCCGAAGATGAGCGGCGAGGTGCTGGAGGTTTACTTCCAGGCGGGCGATACGGTCCAGGCAGGGCAGGCGCTGTGCAAGATCGATTCCGACGCGTTGACAGCGTTAAAGCTGCAGGTGGATGCGGCTTCCGTTGCCTTAAAGAATGCAGACAGCAATTTAAGCCGTACCCAGGCGCTCTTTGCCGATGGTTTTGTCTCCCAGGAGGAGATGGAGCAGGCACAAAACAACGCACAGAGCGCGAAGATTTCCTATGAATCTGCGAAGAATCAGTACGATCTGCAAGTGAAATACACAACCGTGACAGCGCCGATCGACGGTGTGATCGAGTCCCGGAGCGTCGAACCGCATGATCATGTATCTCCGGCAGGCGAGATCTGCACGATCTCCGGTGCCAGCCAGTTACAGGTTAAATTCGGTATCACCGAGAAGATCCACCAGACGATGGAGCTGGGTGACAGCGTGACGCTGGAGAAAAATGGTGTGGATTACACTGGTACTGTGACCGAGATCGGATCTATGGTCAACGAGAGCAGCGGCCTTTATGACGCGCGTGCGATGGTGCCGGATGCAGCAGGTCTTACGAATGGCTCCCGCGTAAAAATGACGGTTATCATGGACCGTGTCAGCCAGGTGCTGACCGTTCCGGTCGATGCAGTCAGCTATGACAACGGTGCCCCGTTTGTATACCTCTATGAGGATGGAAAAGCGGAGAAGACCGAGATCGAAGCAGGTATCTATGACGATGAAAATATGGAAGTAAAATCGGGTCTGACGAGTGACAGCCAGGTCATCGTGAGCTGGAGCAACGAGCTGGTGGATCAGGGAGAAGTCCTGTTAGCACAGGATACCGATGGCGCGCAGACAGACGGAAACAATGAGACAGCAGCGGAGACGACAGAGGCAGGTGACAAAGAATGATTCGACTGACAAAACTCGCACTGCGGCGTCCGGTTACCATCATTCTCTGTCTGATTACCATCGCGTACTTCGGCCTTCAGTCCGTCATGGGCATGAAGCTGGAACTGACGCCAGAGATGGAGATGCCGATGTTAATCATCGCTACGGTGTATCCGGGAGCCAGCCCGGAGGACGTAACCGATCTGGTTACCAAGAAAGAAGAAGATGCGATCACATCATTGGACTCGGTCGATAAGGTACAGTCCATTTCCCGTGAAAATGTATCGATCGTCATTGTCCAGTATGAGTACGGTACCAACATGGATACCGCATACATTAACCTGAAAAAGGCGATAGATGGCATTCAGAGCGATCTGCCGGACGATGCCAACGATCCGAATATCATGGAGCTGGATATCAACTCGATGGCGACGGTTACGCTGGCAGTCAGCGGCGACGCTGATCAGAACCTTTATACATATGTAGATGACAAAATTGTTCCTGAGTTTGAGAAATTAAGCTCGGTCGGCGAGGTTTCGATTGCCGGCGGTCAGGATAGCTACACCCGCGTGGAACTGATTCCGGAAAAACTGGCACAGTACCACCTGAATATGAATACGGTTGCACAGTTAGTCGGTGCCGCCGATTTCACGATCCCGGCGGGCGATGTCCGGGTTGGAAAACAGGATCTCGACGTCAGTGTCGGCAACGAATTTAAGAGCACGGAAAGTCTGAAAAATGTCGTACTTCCGCTGGCAAACGGTGAGACGATCCATCTTTCTGATATCGCAAATGTCTATGAGGCGCTGGAGGATGCAAGCTCGATCGGACGTTACAATGGCGAAGATGTTATCTCCCTGGGAATCAAAAAACAGCAGAGTTCCACCGCGATCGAGGTTTCCAACCAGGTAACCAAGAAGGTGCAGGAAATTGAAAAGCAGTATCCGGGTCTTAAAATCACCGTGGTAGATGATGCCAGTGACACGCTGAAACAGTCTTTAAGCAGCGTAATCCAGACCCTGATCCTGGCGATCATCCTGTCCATGATCATTCTGTTCTTATTCTATGGCGATCTGCGTGCATCGGTCATCGTAGGTACATCCATTCCGATCTCCGTTGTGCTGGCGATCATTTGTATGGCGGCGATGGGATTCTCAATGAATATTATTTCCCTGACGTCGCTCGTTCTCGGTGTAGGTATGATGGTTGATAACTCGATCAACGTCCTCGACGGATGTTTCCGGGCAAAGGAAAAACTGGATTTTTATGACGCGGCGCTGGAAGGTACGCGCACGATGATCGGCTCGATCACCGGCGGTACGCTGACAACCTGTGTTGTATTTATTCCGCTTCTGATGTTAAACGGTATGTCTGGACAGCTCTTTACACAGCTCGGCTACACGATCATCTTCTGTATGACGGCCTCCTTATTCTCGGCAGTCATCATCGTGCCGCTCTGCTATATGTTCTGGCATCCGGTGGAGAAGGATCATGCGCCGGCAGGACGCATCATCAAAGGCATCCAGGCCTGGTACCGCAAGCATATGCCGCATGTCATCAAGCGCTATGCGCTGGTATTCGGAACGACGGCGGTGCTGGTTGTGCTGGCCCTCCTCATGGCGTCCAGACTGAACCTGGAGCTGATGTCCTCGATCGATGAGGGTATCGTTACGATGACGATCAAGACGAAACCGGGTTATTCGGTATCGGCGATCCGTGACACTGTGCTTGATTTGGAAAATATGGTAGAGGCAGACGAGGATGTGGATCATTACCTGATGACATATGGAAACAGTGGCGTCAGCATGACTTCCGGAAGTGATGTGACACTGAATGCCTACTTAAAAGATAAGAGAAAGCTTTCCACGGACGAGGTTATCGAGAAGTGGAGATATGCGACACAGAACTACGTTAATGCGACCATTACCCTGGAACAGGGCAGCAGCAGTATGAGCAGCAGCATGAGCAGCGGTGATTCGATTGAGGTGGATCTGCAGAGTACCGATTATGATACATTAAAGAAGTCAGCGGATGATCTGGTAACGGAGCTTCGCAAGCGCGAGGATGTTATGCAGGTACATTCTTCGGTTGAGAATGCGGCGCCGGTTATCAAGGTAAAAGTGGATCCGGTCAAGGCGGAGGCAGAGGGACTGACCCCGGCAAGCATCGGTTCGGTTGTATACAGCAATTTAAGCGGTGTGAAAGCGGCGACGATCTCCGTCAACGGCGAGGATCAGGATGTGAAAGTAGAATTTGCGCCGGATCGTTACGATTCCATCGCGAAACTGCAGGGCATGATGATCACGACGGCGGCGGGCAATACGCTTCCGCTGGAGGATCTGGCAGAGATTTACTATCAGGACAGCCCACAGGAGATTTCACGAAAAGAGAAACAGTACCAGGTATCGATCACGATGCAGGCACAGGCAGATTATAAGAAGACGGCTGAAAAAGATGTCAAGAGCTTCGTGCAGAACTGGGAGTTCCCGTACGGCGTTGAGATGGCGACCAACAGCCTGGATGAGTCGATGGGCGAGGAGCTTTCCGCGCTGGGAATGGCGCTTGTTACAGCGATCTTCCTGATTTTCATTGTCATGGCGATCCAGTTTGAGTCTCCGAAGTTCTCCCTGATGGTTATGGCAACGATACCGTTCAGTTTGATCGGTTCCTTTGGATTCCTGTTCCTGGCGGACTGCCCGATCAGTATGACCTCCATGCTTGGTTTCCTGATGCTGGTCGGTACGGTTGTAAACAACGGTATTTTGTACGTGGATACGGTCAACCAGCTGCGGGTGGAGATGCCGTTAGACGAGGCGCTGGTAGAGGCAGGTGCGATCCGTGTACGCCCAATCTGCATGACGACACTGACGACCATCATTGCGATGATCCCGAACTGTCTGGCATTTGGTAAGGCGGGCAAGATGATGCAGGGCTTAGCGCTTGTAAACGTCGGCGGTCTGGTTGCGGCGACGATCCTGACGCTGGTACTGCTTCCGTCCTTCTACCGAGTGGTTTATAACATGGGAAAAGGCAAAGAAGATGAGTATGATAAGCTGGACTGCGACTAAGGAAAAGCAGGTTAAGCAGTGAATCTGTCAGGCGGCGGACCCGGGGCGGGGAAGCTGCCTGTACTGATAGAAAAAGGGGGAGAAGAAGATGCCGTCGGAACGATTTAAGCGGCTGCCGGAGGAAAAACAGAAGAAAATCCGGGACGCGTGTATGGCTGAATATACGCGGACAACGATAGAAAAAGCATCGCTCAACCGTATGATAGAAGATGCCGGGATCTCCCGGGGCAGTTTTTATACGTATTTTGACAGTAAATGGGATGTTTTAGGATATCTGTGTGAGAGTTTTATCAATGAATTTTATGAGTGCGGCGTGCGCTGCCTTGAAGAGGCGCAGGGGGACATCTGGGAGATGTTAGGGCAGTTTTTAAACGGTTCGCTTGCCCTGTGCCGCGATGAGAGACGCGCCGATTTCATCCGCAACATCATGGAGTGCAGCAGCCGTGAGGCGCTGACCTTTGATATATTCAGCTCCGATCCGGACAGTCCACGCGCCGTGCGTGGACGGAAGCTGGAACGTGCCGCCTATGAGTCGTGCGTGGGAAAATCCTTGCGGAAGCTGGGCTGGGAGGAATATATGAGTTTTTTCCGCATGGCGATGATGGCGATCGCGATGGAGATCAAGAGCTTTCACGACGGAGTTCCGGAAAACCGTATCCGAGAACGGTTTGCCCTGACACTCGGCATCCTGAAACGGGGTGCTGGGATAGAATCGGGAGCGGGCGCGCAGAGCGCCGAAAGGAAATGAAGATGAGTAAGATGAAGAAAAACAGGAAAAAACTGTTTGCCATTCTTTTACAGGCGGCGTTAGTCAGCACGGCTATGACGATGCCGGCATATGCGGCTAAAACGCCGGGGATCGGCTCAGATGCGCTGATCGGCGACGATGCGACCGGTCCGGTGCTGACGGGCGGCAATACCGAGGTAGAGGAGGAAACTTCCCCATACACCCAAGAACAGCTAGAGGATGGGACGCTGGAATATGGCGAGATCGCATGGCGAATCGAGGGGTACAACAGCACGTACTTAAACCTGCGTTCCCAGCTCTACAGCCAGACAACCAGCCAGTCGGCGGGAACTGCCCTGGCGGCAGAGGCGAGCGCCCTCATGGAAGATGCGATGGACCTGAAGTCCGACGATATGGATGCGGAGACGAGAGAACTGTTTGAGGGCTACAAGGCGGCAGCGAGAGAGCTGCGCAAACAGGGGGCAAAGCTTACGAACAAGGAGCTTTCCGGCACCTATGCCCGGACCCTGCGTCAGACAAAGAATAAGTTAGTCAAGGCGGTGCAGAACTTGCTCATCCAGTATGAGGAACTGCTCCCGCAGGTGGAGACAGCGAAAAAGAATGTGGAAATGTGCCAGGTAAATGCGGATGCCGCACAGAAGATGCAGGCGCTCGGCCGTGCTTCCGCGCAGGAGGTCCTGACGGCGCAGAAAGCGCTGCAGCAGGCCAATTCCAGCGCCCAGCAGGCAGAGAATGGGGCACTGCAGCTCAAGCAGAATATTTTGATGCTGCTTGGATTTGACGCGGATGCGCCGGTGACATTTGCGGATGTGCCGGTTCCGGATGCCACCCGCCTTGCGGCGATGGATCTGGCAGCCGATACACAGGCGGCAGTCAGCGCAAATTATGATTTGATGTCTGTGCGTGCAGCGAAAGCGGAAGGGTCTTCCAACCGCACAGTCAAGAAGCGAAACGTCGCCTATACCGAGGATTCGGTGACGATCACGGTTCAGAACCTCTATGCGGCGGTGGTATCAAAGAAACAGGCGTATGACAGTGCGACGGCTGGATATCAGGCGGCAGCGCAGAGCTACGAGGCGGCAAAGCGCCAGAATGCACTGGGAATGCTCTCGAGAGCCAATTATTTAGGGCTTGAGTGCTCCTGGCTCAGCAGCGTGGCATCGTATAAGACCGCCGAGTTGGAATATACCAAAGCGGTGGAAAATTATGAGTGGGCAGTCAAAGGTCTGATTGTGACGAATTAATCCGTCAGGAATGGCAGTTTACTTAAGGTGTGAACAGGTTACTATTCACGGGTAGGCACTTTTGGAACAGAAAGTGCCGTAAGATAACATGGTGGTAACAGAAAGGAAGTAGGAACCGGAAATGAAACATAGAAGAAGGAAAACGGCGCTTCTGACCGCAGCGGCAGCAGCGGTTCTGGCATTGCAGGGACCATTTGCGGCGCTGGCTGCCAGCCCGCAGTTCGCCTACGATGCGGATACATGGGCGAAGCTTCAGGACAATGTGATGGAATACAGCGAACTGCCGTATCTGGTACAGGAGTACAACCCGACGTATCTAAACAACCAGACGACCTATCAGGCAGGACGCGACACGAAGAATGCGAAGGAAGTGCAGGATAAACAGTACAATCAGGCGAATGATCTGTACGACAGCGCGGATAACCTGCGGGATCAGGCGGATCAGATTGAGGATTTTCTGGCGGTGCCGGGCATGGCGAGTGCTTACGCAAGCCTGATGTCAGCGTCCGTCATGGTGGAGCAGAATGCGTTAAAAACCCAGCAGTCTGCCGATGCTTCTTACCGCGACAGCGAGATGGACCGTCTGGACTATATCAACAGCCAGGATGCGGTTGTCGCGCAGGTGCAGTCGGCGTTTGCTGCTTATAATCAGGTCAAAAAGACAATTCCGTTGATGGAGAAATCAGTGGAATTGCAGGAACTTTCCATGCAGCTGACCCAGAAGCGTCAGCAGCTAGGTCAGGCGACCCAGATTGATGTGTTAAATGCACAGAAGTCGCTGCAGTCGCTCCAGTCCACGCTGACCCAGACAAAAGCGGGACTTCAGGCCCAGCATCAGCAGCTCTGCGTCCAGACCGGATGGTCCTATGACGCGGAACCGGATATCCAGGATCTGCCGCAGGCGGATCTCACCCAGATCGCGGCGATGAACCTGGCAGCGGACACACAGACGGCGCTCGAACAGAACCTGTCCTTACAGTCCAACAAGCGCGGCTATGCCAATATGGCAGAAGGTTCAGCCGATAAGAAAAATATGGACCGCACCATCAAGAACCAGGAACAGACGATCCGCTCCGGTATGCAGACACTCTACAACGATATCATGCAGAAGCAGACAGCCCTGCAGCTTGCCGATGCGTCCCTGGCAGCAGAGACGCAGACGATGAATGCGATGCAGAAAAAGCTGGAGCTTGGCATGGCGACCCAGCTGGAGTACAAGAGCGAGGAAGTTTCCTTCCTGGAGAAACAGATCGACAAAGAGACAGCTAACATGAACCTGCAACAGGCGATCGAGACGTATGAGTGGGCGCTGAAAGGTTACATGAAGTAGGGACAGAAGTTAAGTCTCTGGCACTTCCTCTGCGCGGGGGTTAACGTGGCGCTGGAAGAGGTGTATATATCGAAAATGATATAATAAAATGCTTATAAAATAAGGGGCATAAAATCCTCATGGATCGGCATTTGCCCGGTAAAAAATGGATTTTTAGACAAAAAGTGTATTTCTGTCACGGACGATACGGCAGTTCACAGACCGTATGTTTTTGTGACACGTACAAAAAGAGGAAAAAAAGCGGCGATTCGGAACGGAACGCCGCTTTTTTTGCGAAGGAAATAGGTATATATTGTGAGACTTTAACAAAAAATATGCGTAAACAACAGAATACTACCAAATCCGACTGGAAAATACTGGGGTAATAAAAAATACTTTTGACAATTAACGCGGCATATGAGAAAATAAAAAAGATACTGGCAGTAAGGAGAGAAAATAAGATATGAACAAGTCACAAAACAAAATCAAGTGGTATATGCTTTCCTTTATGTGTTTCTCCACCCTCTGGGCATTTGGAAACGTTTTAAATGGTTTCATATACTTCAATGGAACACAGGTTATCTTCTCCTGGATTCTGATGTTTGCACTGTACTTTGTACCGTACGCACTGATGGTCGGAGAGCTTGGTTCCGCATTTAAGAATTCGGGCGGTGGTGTCAGTTCCTGGATTCATGAGACAACCGGTGCGAAGGCTGCATACTACGCAGGCTGGACCTACTGGGCGTGTCATGTCACCTACATCGCATCCAAAGGTTCTGGCGGTCTGAAAGCGCTCAGCTGGATGGTGTTCCAGAATGCGGAGAAGTATGCATCTTTTAACACAAAGGCAGTACAGCTCGTTACTTTTGCCGTTCTGCTGTTCTTCTGCTGGGTAGCAAGCCGCGGTTTAAATCCGCTGAAAAAGATGGCAACCTTAGCAGGAACCAGTATGTTCGTCATGAGTATCCTGTACATTCTGCTGATGTTCGCTGCACCGGCAATCAACCCGAACGGCGGTTACCTGTCTGTTGATTTCAGCATGAAGAATCTGATCCCGCATTTTGATTGGAAGTACTTCAGCAGCCTGTCCATTCTTGTATTTGCGGTAGGCGGCTGTGAGAAGATCTCCCCGTATGTAAACAAGGTAGAGGATCCGGCAAAGGGATTTCCGAAGAGCATGATCTTTGCAGCAATCATGGTTATTGTCTGCGCGATCTTCGGTACCATCGCAATGGGCATGATGTTTGATCCGGTACTGATTGAGGAGAATTTTGACTCCTACAACGCAAACGGTTCTTACTGGGCATTCCAGAAACTGGGTGAGTACTACGGTGTCGGCAATCTGCTCATGATTATCTACGCAGCCTGCAACGCGATCGGACAGTTCTCGACGCTGGTAGTCAGCATCGACGCACCGCTGCGTATGCTGCTTGACAACGAGGATGCGCGTCAGTTCATCCCGACCAAGCTGTTAAAGAAGAACAAATTCGGCGCTTACATCAATGGTATCTGGATGGTTGTTATCCTGTCCGGTTCCATTATCCTGGCTCAGGTCCTGGTTCCGAACGCAGATACTGTACTGCGTCAGCTGACCCAGTTAAACTCGGTTACTATGCCGATGCGCTATCTGTGGGTATTCTTCGCTTACTTCATGCTTCGTAAACACACGAACAAGTTTGAACGTGAGTACCGCTTTGTAAAGAATAACGGAGTCGCTCTTGGCTTCGGTGCATGGTGCTTCTTCGTAACAGCAGCCTGCTGTATCTTAGGCATGTACAAGCAGGGCGATATGTATACAACTGTGCTGAATGTCATTACGCCGATTGTCCTGGTAACACTGGGACTTATCTTACCGGCGATTAAGAAGAGAGAAGGGAAGTCTGCATAATGAATGCTGCAAACGAATTACTGACTTTTATTGAGAACAGCCCAAGTATGTTTCATTCCATCGAGACAATCAAGGGTATGCTGGACGAGGCAGGTTTTACATACCTGCCGGAGTCGGCTCGTTGGGACGTGAAACAGAGCGGAGATTACTATACAATCCGCAACCATTCCAGTATCATTGCGTTTCGCGTAGGAGAGAAGCTGACTGATTATCACTTCCAGATGTGTGCCTCCCACAGTGATTCACCGACTTACAAGATCAAGAGTGTACCGGAGTTAAATGGTCCGGGCGAGTATCTGCGCCTCGATGTGGAAGCATACGGCGGCATGATCGACAACACCTGGTTTGACCGCCCTCTGACCGTTGCAGGCCGTGTACTGGTAAAAGACGGTCAGGGCGTGAGCGCGAGACTTCTGTACATCGATAAAGACCTGCTCATCATTCCGAACGTAGCGATTCATTTCAACCGTGAGGTGAACAATGGATACAAATACAACCGTCAGGTTGATTTATGCCCGCTGTTCTCTGCCGGTGAGCTGAAAAAAGGCGCGTTTGACGCGATGATTGCGAAAGAGCTTGGTGTGGCAGCGGAGGACATTTTAGGGAAGGATCTCTTCCTTGTAAACCGCCAGCCGGGTACGATCTGGGGGTATGCGGACGAGTTCGTTTCCAGCCCGAAACTGGACGACTTACAGTGCGCTTACGTTTCCCTGAAAGCATTCCTGGCGGCGAAGAATGAGCGCGATGTCAGCGTATACTGCTGCTTCGACAATGAGGAGGTTGGTTCCAATACGAAGCAGGGGGCGATGTCCACCTTCTTACAGGATGTCCTGCACCGCATCAACGGCGCACTTGGCAAGACACCGGAGGACTACTATCAGGCAGTTGCCGGTTCTTTCCTCGTAAGCTGCGACAACGCACACGCCGTTCACCCGAACCACGGGGAGAAGACGGATGCAGTCAACTGCTCCTGGATGAACAAAGGTATCGTCATCAAGGAGAGCGCGAACCAGAAATACACCACGGACGCATTCAGCCGTGCGGTATTTACGAATGTCTGCAATGAGGCAGGTGTTCCGGTTCAGGTGTTTGCAAACCGCAGTGATATTTTAGGCGGTTCCACCCTTGGAAACCTTTCCAACACGCAGGTCAGCGTCCATGCCGTCGATATCGGTCTGCCGCAGCTTGCGATGCATTCCTGCTACGAAACGGCAGGTGTGAAGGACGTTGAGTACGCAATCCGCGCACTGACGAAATTCTACCAGACCACTCTTCAGATTGAAGGGGCAGAACGGGTTTGCTTTGAGTAAATATAGTTAAAAGAGCAGCCGCTCCGCGAACGATGAAATGAATCGCGGGGCGGCTGTTTTGATAGATTGAAAAAAGCTTTTTAAAATTACCTCCGCAGCAGCTCCGGCGCCATCTCCTGAAACAGCTTCGCGAGCGCCATCGCCGCCCGCGAGCGGTATTTTCCAGCGGGCCAGGCGAGCGCCAGATCGAGGAAAATACCATCTTTCCCGATCCGCAGATAGCGGAACTCATCCCGCATGATGCGGCAGGAACGGTAGGTAAACGCGAGTCCGACCCCCTCCCGCGCCATCGCCGCAGCGAAGGAGGCGGAGAGGTAGGTGTCGAGTCCCAGCGGTTCCACGCCAGCCTCGCGCAGGGAGCGGCGGCCAGTCCGTCCGAGGACGGTGCTGGGCGGTCCCAGAATATACTCAAATGGTGCGGTGTCCTTTAGGTCGATCCACATCTGTTCCGGCTCCGATTCACATGGCTTCGCAAACGCCATGACCGGGTGGTCGGCGGTAGTGGCGATCATGATCTCATCCCGCATCAGGGAATCCACACCGTGTTTGATTCGGACCGGCGGCGCGGCGATCAGCGCCAGATCTAAAAGTCCCTCTAAAATCTTATTTTCCAGATCAATGCTGTCCATCTCACAGATCTCCACATGAACTCGTGGATACAGGGCATGGAATTTTTTCAGAACCGGCGGCAGCAGGTACGTCCCCCGGTAGGTGCTGATGCCGAAGATGACGGTGCCGCCCTTTAAATTTTCAATATCCGAAGCTTCACTGCGCGCCTCCTGGTACTGCTGTAAAATCTGTCTGGCATGGAAAATAAACGCCTCCCCGGCAGAGGTTGGACGGACTCCGCGGGCAGTACGGACGAAAATCGGCGTCCCCAGATCCTGCTCAAACAGACGGACCGCCTGGCTTAAGCTCGACTGCGCCATAAACAGTTTTTCAGCTGCGCGGGAGATGCTTCCCTCGTTAGCGACGGTTACGATATAGTCTAGTTCTTTTAAATCCATGAGAATCCCCTTCACGAGATATCGGAATTTCCGATATCTGGTATAACAAATCTTGCCTTTCTCCTATAACAAAAATAGTATAAGATAAAAACAAGCAAAAATCAATGGTAGAGACTGAAGCAGCGGCTGGAAAATCGAATAGGAATCCGGCGAGGAAACGCAGCTTTGAAAAAGCCTCTGTGGACGATTACAAATAGGAGGAATAAGCAAGATGAAACAGGATTTAATGAAGGGTGTTATCGACATGCACGTTCACACGAATCCAGATCTGCGTCTGCGGGCGTATGATGATTTCGAACTGATGGAGGCAGCTGTTCGGGTTGGGGCACGGGCTATCGTCATCAAGACGCATCAGGGAACCACGATGGATCGGGCGTATCTGTGCAACCGCCACAACGAGATTGTACACGGGAAAACGAACAATTTTACGATGTTTGGCAGCATTACCTTAAACAAGGTAGTCGGCGGCATCAATCCGAAGGCAGTCGATGTGGCGCTTCGTCTGGGTGCTAAGGTAGTATGGCTTCCGACCCAGTCGGCAAAAAACCATATGCAGAAGATGAATCAGGATCTGAGCCAGTGTGTGGAAGTGGTGAAAGATGGTAAAATTGTACCGGAGCTGCGTTCAGTGTTGGAGCTGATTCGTGACCACAACGCTGTACTGGGAACCGCACATATTGCACCGGAGGAGATTTTCACTGTTGTGGAAGCTGCCCGGGATATGGGAGTAAAAAACATCGTTGTAACGCATCCGGAATGGTGGATTGTAGGCATGAGCCATGAGGATCAGCTTCGTCTGGTAAAGGATTATGACGTTATCTTAGAGCGCTGCTATGCACAGAACATGGGCGGCGGAAAGTATAAGAGCAATCTGGCAGACAACCTGGAACTCATCAAAGAGGTTGGCTATAAAAATGTCATGGTTGATACCGATGGCGGCCAGACAGAAAACCCGCATTGGGAGCTGGCGCTGGCAGAATATATGCAGTATCTGGTAGATCATGGAATTCCGGAAGAACACGTGTACCATATGACACACACTATTCCGGCAAAACTGTTGGGCATCGAAGAATAGGGGGACGCGTCATATGTTAAGTGCAGTTTTGGTGGCATCCATTGCGGTTGCCGTTATATTGGGATATAAAACGAAAATCAATACGGGATTTTTCTGTATTGCCTTTGCATACTTGATTGGTTGTTTTGGCATGGGATTGAAAACAAAAGAACTGATTGGCTTCTGGCCGGTCAGCACCATGTTCGTCATCTTGTCAGTATCACTGTTTTACAACTTTGCAGCTGTGAATGGAACCCTTGAAAAAATGTCGGCCAGTCTTCTCTATATGTGCCGTAAGTTTCCGGGCATGCTTCCTTTTGCATTATTTTTTGTAGCAGTTGTACTTTCTGTTATGGGTGCTGCATACTTTACCGTTCTGGCATTCCTGGCACCGATTACCATCCTTATCTGTGAGGAAGCAAAGATGGACAAGCTGACCGGTGCGGTGGCGATCAACTGCGGTGCACTGGCAGGCGGAAACTTCCCCACAGCTTCGCTGGGCGTTGTATTCCGCGGTCTGATTGATACTGCTTATGAAGCAGAACCGGCATTTGAAGCAACGAATTCCTTTGTAGATGAAATGAAAATTTTTGGTTTCGCGATTGTATTTTCCCTGATTCTGATTGCAATTTTCCGTTTCGGTTTCAAGCCATGCGGAAAACTCATCGTAAGTGAAATATTCGGTTTCCTCGATGGGAGAATAGCTTTCCCATGTTTTCCCCTCATCTACGCTCTGCTGAATATCCGCTCCGCTTTGCCTGAAAAGTACGGAGGACACCGGGGACTGCGTTTCGATAAGTGCTTGGGTATCTGCCTCGGCATGGCCTTCATCAGCGAAAGCCGAGACACCACCGACACATAAAGAAAAGCACAGCAGAACAATAATTCCAAGTTTTTTCGCCATAGATTTTACCTCCTTCATTTTAGTAGTTGGCGTTTTACCTCCTTTCGCAGATATAGTACATCTTCTATGTTGGATGATTATAAAATCAATGTTGTGCCAATGTTGAACGAAAGAAGTCTCTGCTTTTCCTGTGGAAATCGGAAAGCAGAGACTTCTTTCAAAACTGTATTGTAAAACTCATGCCTCTATCGTTTGGCATGGGAACAAACTGATATTTCAAGCGCAATTTATCCAAGATCGTCTGGACAATGTATAGACCGAGCCCATTTCCCCCGGTTGCTTGGCTATGGGCTAAATCTGGACGATAAAATGGCTCAAATATGTGTTGTAGCTGTTCGGGTGGTAATACGCTACATTCGTTAGAAACTGATAGCTTATTTTTATCAAATACAACTGATATTGATTGTCCAGCCTCCGTATAGTTGACCGCATTTGAAAGGATATTCGATATTGCTTTTTTCAACCGGCCTTCTGGAAGATATACGAAAGCGTCACTTGAAAGCTCTATTTTGAACTTAATGCCCTTGGCTTCTGCAATTAAGCGATACGGTTCACACAGCTCTGTAAGGAGGGTTCTCAATGAAAAGTTGCTGCATGGCTCATTATTACCTTGTGTTTGCAAGCGTGAAGCATTAAGTATATCTCTAATCATATCCCCAAGCTGTTCAGTAATTTCTTTGCACTTGGGCAAATAGGTTTCATAATCACGGTATTCCCCAATGCCTAAAATCATATTTTCCAATGTCGCATTTAGCTCTGTAACAGGTGTTTTTAATTCATGGGACGCTGTTCGGAGAAAATCAATCTTCTCTTTTTCTGCAAGACTGACTTTCTCTTTTTCCAATTCCAGATTGCGGATAGTCAAAAGTAAGGATTGATATAAATTGTTAATATCAGTAGCTAAAGCGCCAATTTCATCCGTTGACAATACAGCCGCTTTTGCGTCTGGCTTCAATTTCGACATTTGATTTGCGGATTTTGAGAGCGATAATATCGGAGTGGTTATGCCTCTTGAAAAGAAGTATGAAAACAATGCCGATATAGCGGCGCAACAAAGTATAGAAATCGGAAATGTTTTCAACATGGTTTGAGTAATGAGCCGGGGCATATCTACTTCTGACAAAGTGCTCGCCCCTGCATTTGTCACTAATATATTCGTGACAAGAACATTTTGGGCAGGCGCAATTAGGAAAATCAACAAGTGCGCTATAAAGGAAATTAAAAGCATCATTGCAAATGTAAATAAGAATATCTTTGGAAATAATTTTATCTTCTTCATATTGCTTGCCCCATCTCAAACTTATAGCCTATTCCTTTAACCGTTGTTATGCAATCCAAACGGAGCTTTTTGCGGATATTGCGAATATAGGCATCTATTGTACGGTCAATTACATCACAATCATACCCCCACACCTCATCCAAGATTTGATTGCGAGACAAAACTAACCCCTTATTGTCGATTAAGACTTTCAAGATTTCCAGCTCCTTTGGAGTAATGTCTATCTTGCCATTTTCATCACTTGCTGTATATCCAGAAAAATCAACGGTAATATCTCCAAGTTTAACCGTATTAACAGCAGGCTTGTTCTGGCTTCTGCGAAGTAACGCAGTAATCCGTTTCCCTAAAATGAGCATAGAAAAGGGCTTTGTTATATAATCGTCTGCCATTTCATCAAAACTGTTGGATTGTGTATATTCATCGTCAAGTGCAGTAAGCATTATTACAGGAATATTGCTGATTTTCCTGATTTCATGCAGAACAACGATACCCGACATTTCGGGAAGCATAATATCCAGAACAATTATATCCAGTTCTTTTTCACGGAATATTTTTAGTGCCTCACTACCAGTAAAAGCGGAAAAGAGCGTATGCCCTGCCTCTTTCATATATTCGCATATCGCCTTGTTTGTCCCTTGATTATCTTCAACAATCAAAATTTTCGCCATTAAGAACACCTCCCATATTTGAATAGAATACCAGCACTATGTTGTGCCAATATGAAGTTCCCAAGAAAAATTATATATTCTCCTTCGCACCCCCGCAAGTATGTGAATGGACAATAAAATACTACTAAAACATAAAATTGAGTTTCGTTCTCATAACCAAACCCGAAATGTAGAATAATATATGGGTGATATGAGAATGTACCAAGATGAAAGACGGCTCGACTTCCACGCATTAGGCCGGGAGATCAAGCGCAAAAGAGAAGCCAAAGGCTGGACACAGGAATACCTCGCGCAGCTCGTTGACCGTACACCTCGTTCCATTATGTATTTTGAAAATCGTGGTCAGCATCCGAGCTTGAATACCTTTTATAAAATTGTCACTCTGCTGGATATTTCCGTCGATCAATTCTTCTATCCTGACAAGCAGAACGAAGAAAGTGATTGCCGCCAGCACATTGACAGGATGCTAAACACAATGGACGAGAACGAATTGACGATCATGGAAGCCACCGCAGAGGGAATACAAAAAGCCAGAGAAACGGAGGGAGCGTAAGAAACGGCGCTGCCTCCGTTTTTCGTGGGGATTCCGGGGAACGCACTAACGGCAAGCAGGGCAAGTGTAGCCACACTTGCTATTTTTGCATCCCGGCGGGCTGCAAAAACGCTTGTTGGGGAGCCTCCCCAAACCCGGCTTTGGGACTTTTTGTCCCAAAGTAATTTGTCTGCGTCACCGTGCGCTATCGCTCCTGTTCCTTTTTACGCTGGCTGTCCGTAACGCCCAGCAGATGGTCAATGTTGGCCTTGACCGCCACGACCTGCCGCATTTCCTCCTGCGCCGAGCGGTACTCGGTATAGAGCGCCTTTTTCTGCGCCGCCAGTTGGCGGCGTTTTTCTTTTAGCTCTGCCATCTTGGGCAGCTTCTCACCACCCAGCAGCTCTCCCATTGTGGCCTTAGCTGCCCGGTAGTCTGCCAGCTCCGTCTCATGCTCGGCAAAGTATTTTCGGCTGTACTTGGCAGCCTTGTACCCATCAAAGGCAGGGCGGGTCTTGGCGTACCGCACCACGGCTCCCATCAGCTCGGATGTTGCGGACAGGTCAGCCTCCGTCCGTCGGAGCTGCTCGGTCAGAGCGTGAAAACGGGAAACGGCATCCTCGGCCTTGGCGGAGAGCTGGTCATACTCGGTGATATTCTGCTCCTGCATGAATTGAAGCGCCGCCGCCATCTGTTTAGAAGGTCATGCTCCTGCAAGTACATGAAGGTTTTCGACCATGCCTTGAGGTTGTGCATTGACGCCCAGCGGTCATAGCCGATGCCTTTTCCCTCGGCGCGTTTTGCTTCACGGTCAACCATGCGTCCAACGGAGGGGGCTTGCGGTGCGCTCTGCTTCGGGACAGTCTTGCCGGAAGCACCCTCGATTGAGAATAGGGTG
>OFMV01001566.1_pt1 | contig 17281 bp, 16 predicted proteins | sample 1541881 | NCBI WGS metagenome assembly OFMV01 (sample SAMN04209220, study PRJEB22552) | human gut metagenome | biome: gut; material: feces | host: Homo sapiens | place: USA: Oklahoma
GCGGGCCGTGTTCCGCTATGCGGTTGTCAATTTGCGAAAGAAATTATGCGTCACCTACCGTTCGAGCACTTTCATGTTGGGTGTAAAGCTCGTCTTGGAATATGAAAGCCGACGAGACGCCATCCAGAAAACCGTCTCTTTTCTCAATGCAGATTCTGCTTCGCTATCACCTTTGAGATAGAGCTCGTTAAGGACAAAATCTCTCAATGCTTCTTCTGACGTTATTTGCCCCGGCCTCACCTTTGAGAGGACTTTGGCGATAATGGGCTTTCTGAACGGAGGGGCAGAAGCGATTGAAGAATACTTGTCCGCATAACCTAAACGAATAAGATAGTCGCGCGCCTGATCTTCGCTAAAGCCACCAACCGAAACAACTGTATAAGCAGGCTCAAACGCATCATGAACGAGCTCTTCCACTTCTCTTCTACATGAAGAGCGAACCGTCACGAGAACCGTCCAGTTTCCGTCGTGCGCAAAACCAAATAAAGCGGCTGGTAAGGAACGGTTCTGCGATTCGAACAAGTACTCGGCAGAATCAACCAGCAGATAGCGCTTGTCCGTTGATTGAAAGGCACGTTGAACATCGCTTAGCCCAAGCCCGCGCCAGCCGCCAATCAGGTCTTCCTCGCTCCTCCAAGCGTCAGCGTCATGACAGTCCACCACAACAACAATCGAATCACTGGGGAGCGAGGACAGGTAGTCTTTGGCGACCGCGGTCTTGCCAACGCCCGAGTCACCCACAAGCAATACAACGCTGTTCCCCTTACGAAATCCCCCGCGAATCTGCTCGAGCAGGTCACTCCGGTCAATCTTAAATTCATCATCTTTAATGAAAACTGAAGTATCGATGTGCTTAAAGTAGCGCTTGCCCTGATCAACAAGACGTAACCCCAAGCCAAAGGCATCATGCAGATTGCTCGAGAAAAAGTGCCGTGCTATTGCTTCGTTCTCAAGCAACACAAACGAAGATTCAAAGGCGGATGCAAGAAACCAGTCTATTTTTATTCCAAGGCGAGCGGCATGGTCTTCGGTTTCTGTCTTAGCCACAGGGTCCTGAACGCCGTCCGAGCTTATATTCCCTGCCCCAAAATCCCTATTGAAATAGAAAACAAGACGCGTCATTTCTGGATAACACTTATGGGCCTCATCCACAGCGGCAATTAGTTCGCGCCTCTTTTGCGAAAGAGATACTTGATAGTACTTTGCCTGCCACCCAATTACCTCGTCATTAACCGCAATTGGGTCAGTTTCGATCCCAGGATTATTGATGTAACGAGATATGCCCATCTCGCACCCATGTTCTTTACAAAACAGCAGGTAGCAAAGCTGCTCAAAAGCAGCCTGCTCATTGCCGCTAAACTTGCAAGCAAATACATTCCAGTCTGCAAGAACCAACTCTAAGACCTCCGCGCACGTACGGGAAAGGGACGCCTTCTACATGCATCAATAATACTAGCAAGGCGCCCGTTTCGTTTTTCTAGCTTTGTGCAGACGTTCTCAACCTCAATCGAACAGGACACCATCTGAGAATCAAGTAATTGACTTTGAACATCAGAGTGGGACCAGTATCTGCATCGACACCGAAACCGCGAAATTCCAGAAGATGAACTTGATCGTCGATACCCAAGAAAGGTTTGTCAAACTTAACTGGTTTTAAATGAAGAGAGGCGGCCATCCAGAAGAACAACCGCCTCTTCGCAAGACGCAAGGCCGAAGGTTGACTGCGTCAATACCGCAGGTTGACTCTAGTACCAGGGTCCTAAAGGGACAATTCAATTTTCGGCAGCAAGTAATACCCTTCGTGAATCTACATGAACGCAGCCGACTGCTACCATGATCTGCATAGCGAGCAGGACGATTCATTGGAAGCTTCTTTACCGTACGAGATAGGCATCTACGTCAACTGACTCTTGCCGATCTACTGCATGTTCAAGGTGTGAGAGGGCAATATCGTAAACAGCGCCATCGGAATTACCAAGTGGATGATCGATAGATTAAGGTGCGCTGGCGGCTGGATCGGCATCATGTGGTATGACCGCTTCGAGCGGCTACTAAATAGGAAGATCAATACCGGAGCTGATATTTCTTCACGGTCCAGTGCAACCATGCCAAGCAGGCTGTAAAAATCGCCAAAAAAAGAGGGCCGACGCATCAACCCTCTTCAGGTGTCGCCCGAAAGCTTCCACCACAATTGCCTATATTTTAGTCGATATCCTATGTTTGTCTACGGGCACAGCTCCAAAGAATGTCATCTCCATCTTTAGCCTCCATCTTTAGCTGCTGCTTCTTAAGAAGCAGCTATATAGCTACGAAGTGCATCCATCTTGCTCCTGGCCCCAGTCTTTACTATTTTATGAAAATCTGAGGAAGACAAAGAGCCGTGCAAGTCTTCCAGCACGCTAGAGTAGTTCCGAATTAACTGATAGCACTCAGTTTTGGAAACCATCATCTTTCTGAGCAGATAGACAATTAGGACGACATAATCAGTAATAGTTGAAAAGTCTATAGAGGGAACGCCAACCTCGGATGACAGCATCTGGCCAAGCTGATTTCCCACTTTTGCCCTTTTAAACCTCACGTCATAAACAGCGCTATTATGAGCGATTGCGTTACGAAGGTCCTTAAGAACGAAGATAGTACGTTCGAGAAGCCCGGGACCGTCGTAATTGTTCGGAAGCTTTAGGTCATCAGATATGCTCTGTCTAACCGAGCCCTTTAAGCACGAATAGAAAACACCGAAGTTTCCTAGAGTCATGACCTCGAATAGCGCCCAAATAGGCAAGGGTTTATCGCTGTCGTAAAAATGCCTAACAACAGGGTTCTTGGAGTAATTGTACTGAATTAATCTATTGATTTCCGTGTTGAGCTGTCGCTGAGATTATCGACGCAAGATAGGAACCATTAGTCCCAAAGACTAAATCGTTTAAGTCACTTCCCCCAACAAGACAACGATTCAGAGAGTCAACCTGTTCCGCTATGAGAGGCCAAACGAGTTTCCCGCCGGTCGGTTCACAACTACGGAAGGCCACTGCGAATTGTGATGACAGTGGGAAATAAACCGCCACAGGGTCCGCATCGGATGTCGACATCCATTCAGCGTGCAGTGGAAAAGACGTAGCTATGAACTCACAATTATCAGGCGCCGCAAAAAATGTGACGTTCATCGGTTTCAGTATATCAACTATCTGCATCAAAGGCGCACGCTCGTCCGTGGAAAATAGCGCGGCATCCATTATTGCCATTTCCACAATAGCCGGAAGATCGTCCTTAAGCCCCATGACTTCAAGCGTCTCAAGATCGCTGACGGTCAAAGTTTCCTTTTCAAATAGAAACGGAATTAAAGTTGATGCTTTTTTCCGTTCCGGACCAAGCCATTTTGGATGGCGAACAACAAGAGAAGCAATGAATGCGATTAAGCAATCAATCAGCTCAACCAGGCGTGCAGTGCCGATAAGCTCACCATCGTCTAAACACCCAAGAAGCTCTTCGTACTTTGGGGCCAAGCGTGACTCCACCTGGCTGAGCATATCTTCGATGGCGCCCTCCTGAAAATAAGTACTCTCCGAACGGCTTTTTACCTCATGCAAGTACTTCTCGGAGCAAATACCATCTGGTTTGCACCTAAATACACTTCCTGGCTTTCCATTTTCAATCCGAATAACGGAGAGCATCGAGTCAGAAGCAGCAAAATTCTTGAGATAGAAGCGCGGAATATAGTGTTGGTTTTTGACCATCGCTTCCTCCAAAATACAACGCCAAATCAATGGCTACCGAGCACTCAAGCGCTTGATCTTCCTGTAAATCTTAGCCTCATCAGGGGCAATCGGATCATTAGGAAACGCCTTTTGGGCTCTCGCCACATAGGAAAGAAAGTTCCCATAGCGAGAAAATGCAGAAGTGTCAGCATCACCCGAGGGGCATAACCTTCTTCCCTTAATACCGAGCGGTGAATAATGTTGATACAGGGCGAAGACGCGCTTTTTTGATGCGCGCCTTCCCTCCCCCTGATTAGAACGCGCAATCGCACTGGCCGCCTCACGGAGACGCTTGTGGTACCTTCCAACCGTAGACTGTCGAAGTCTTACAACGCGCCCGTCAAAGTCAAACCCCAGGAAACTGGCTTTCTGCGCCGGGTGTGCACCAGAATACGAAAGAACCTCACCCGCACGAACGCTTTCAAAATCAAGCTGAGCAACTCCGTCGCCATCAACCCGGAACACCTTGGTTTTCTCAGGTTGCAGTTTAACGGAATCGACATCGGCCATTAGATTGATTGCCTCTACAAGTGCATCAAAGCCAGATTTTGGAACGGCAATAATAAAGTCATCGCAATAACGAAGATACAAGCCACCAACCCGTTCAACGGCAAGCCTGACTTTCATATCGATATCGGCCATATAGATGTTAGCGAGCACTCCACTTGCAGCAAGACCCTGAGGAATGCCGAGATCAATACCCGTTCGCCGCCACGGCCTGGTGATGACTTTACTTTTGTTTGCAAGAAATTCAGACTTTGGCAAGATAACATCTAGCTTATTAAGTTCACGAATAGACTTGAACCGAAGTTCGACAGCCGCTTCGTTGATCATTTTCTCCCGAGTATGATCGATTATTGGCCATGGCAAATGATGTCGAGCGGCCAAATCAGCAATAGGCCAACACGAATATCGGAGGATATTTTTAATGACTTGATAGTGATCGTCCGGTAAGCGTCCACTGGGAAACAACGAACGCAACGACGTCACTAGATGAACGTGATTTAAGTTGTCGAAGAAGCTCTCGAAATCACCCGTAAGCACAAAAGCCGAATCTTGCTCGCGTATATAATCGAAGGCCTTTTTAGCTGATGAAATATTGCTGCCAGCAGTTACGGCGCTGTCTGATGAAAGCGAAGAGCGGTACGCTACGGCAACCTCATTAAACTCTTCGGCAATGGCCTTCTTGTTATATAAGTCCGACCACAGATAAGAGTAGTACTGGAAGAGGCGGTGATCGAAATGCGAGGCATAAGCGATATTGCGAACTTTGCAGCCTCGCTTACCGCCACGATACCGAACAGTAATGATCTCGTTGGAAATTAGAGGGTAGAACGCGTGATGGGAAACGTACTCTAAATCTAAAATCTTGGCCTGAACTTGGGCAAAAGAGGCCCTATGATCGAAATGGGCATATGAACTTTTGGAACTAAATCGAGGAATACGAGCGATATCGAACTCGGCCAAAATACCCCCAAATAAATCAACCTGTCCGGATCAACAAGCGGCGGCTAACCCTCCCCGGACAGGCTAATCAAAGGCGCAGCAAGTGCGTCCAACGCTTTCGCGGCCACCCAAAACAATGATTGCCTATGCCATACTAGACGAAAGCGAGGAATTGGTACTTATGACCATCGAAGCCCTTATCCAGCTAGCCGCAGGCAACGCTGGTGTCAATGTTGCGAACGTCGGAATTGCGATTTCGTCGTTTGCTATATTGACAGCAGTAGCGTGCCCCATCGCCAATTCGCGATGGGCAGGAATCCTTATTCCCCAATCTTGCTTTGCTTAAACAGGTTATAAGAAATCGGCTCATGCAGTTAACAGCGCCTTGATACACGCCCAATTGTCTTTACGGCGATCGCATCGAAAATGCTGGTGCGCTTCTACGGATACAAGCGCCTGCTCATCTACTGCATGCACACGGTCCGCGAAAACAATATCGCCGACAACACCGTGAAAATCTCGATGCGCATAATCCAGGAGTTTAGATGCGCAGACGGGCGGATTGGCATTGTTCAGTATGGCCGCTTCTCACTCCTCAACGACGGACACATCGCCGAGGACGAAGACATCTACGCACAGCGCCGCCGAGAACCCTCCCCTCCCCAACAAAATCCAGAAAGTTCCCTGATGTTGACTGGGGTTCCCGTAAAATAATCCCCAACAAAATATGTGCGGAGTGCTGGCCTGGAGCTGCCTTCGGACCCTATTGGCTGCTCACCGAGAGGCTCCGCTATGAAACGACCCCTTTACTATCTGCTCTGCGCGATCGCGTGCGCGTCCATGGTCGGCGCGACGATGCCTATGGCAGCCATCGCAGGAGCCATGCAGCCTCAGGCAACCACAGAGCAGCAGTCGCAAGCCGATGCCACGAACGGCGACACGGGCAAGGCCGAAGACGGCGCCATCACAAATGCGGCAGCAGATACCGCAGGGGACAGCACCGCAACATCCACCGGCGCCAGCGCAGTCAACACGGAAAGCGACGACGGCACCACCGCCGCAACCGACACGGCCACCACAACCCCCGCCCCATCCCTCCGAGCCCAAGCTAACCCCACGCCCGAGGCGATCTCCGCCGCGTCACAAACCGGCTATGCCCACTCCGCCACGGCAACCCAAAACGGCGTCACCTTCACCGTCTCGTGGAACGACGCCCCCGCGGGCACCGCGACGACCTTCCACGTAACCCAAGCCAACGGCTCGTCCCAGGCCAAGGCGCGCATGGACGTGCCCACCTATTGGGACGGCGGCAGCCAGGAGAGCGTCTGCGACCCGTCGCGCCCGGCATGGGCCAGCTACTACAGCCTGGGCGCTGCGGGCCACGACTTTACCTTTGACCTCACGGCATCGGGCACGTACCGCATCCACTTCTACTTTATGGACAACGACAGAAACGACCCCCAAAACGACAAGGGGATCTACTACCTGCGCACCATGGCGAAGGTGACCGTAAACGACGCCGCCCGCCCGAGCGTCACGCAGATCGTCAACGACGCCGTGGACCTGTGCAGGCAAGAGACAAACGGCTCGGATTACGACATGGCGCTGTGGCTCCACGACTGGACGCTCGACCAGCTGGAGTACGACCACGGCCTCAACTGGTGCTCGGCCGAAAGCGGCCTCACGCGCCACCAGGGCACCTGCGAGAGCTACCAGCGCATCTACTCCAAGCTCCTTGACGCAGCAGGCATCGCCAACGGCCGCATCACCGGCAACGGCCACACCTGGAACGCCGTAAAGATCGATGGCAAATGGTGCCAGATGGACCTGACCTGGGACGACACCAGCGACAACTGGTATGGAGACCTGGACCAGCGCCATCTGTACTTTGGCCTGACCGACGAGCTCATGGCAATCGCCCACTCCGACCACACGGCTAACTACCAAAAGGACGACTACGCCTACCGCTCGACCGACCTGTCCAACAATTACTTTGTGCGAAATGGCAAGGCAGATGAATGGGCAGAGAAGTATGCCGACCGCATTCAACAGCACTTGGATGCCAAGGAAGAGAGCTTTTCCGTCGATGCCGATAACCAATCCTTCCCGCCGAGCATCTCGGGGATTCAGAACGGGATTGTTGCTTATGCGATGAACCTGCAGGGGTGGAAGGCGAACAAGGTCAAGGTCGACCTCACCGCAACCTCTAATGTCGCCACCCTGCCGAACAACGCATGGACGACAGAGTACAGCTTCACGGCCAAATATCAAGCAACTCATGTGAAACCAAAGCAGACCGTCCCCGACGGCGAGTACACGATCGGCAATGGCGAGTCGGGCACGGCGGTGCTCGATATCTCGGGCGCCTCGAGGTCAAACGGCGCTAACGCCCAGCTATGGAAGGCCAATGGCTCGGGAGCCCAGCGGTTCAGGATCTCCTACGACGAGAGCGCCGGCGCCTACGAAATCGTTTGCGCGGCATCGGGGCTCGCGCTCGACGTGGACTGCGCCGACTTCTCGAGCGGAACCAACGTCCAGCAGTACGCCAGGAACGGCAGCGCAGCGCAGAGGTGGCTAATCACGCGGCGCGACGACGGTGGCTACACGATCGCCTCCGCGGGCGACCCCAGGCTAGTCCTCGACGCAAAGTGGGGGTCGACCGCGAACGGGACGAACGTGCAGCTATACGAGCCGAACGGCTCGGCGGCGCAAGGCTGGAGGCTGACAGCAGCTGGGAGATAGCCTTTGTCGGACTGGCGAGAATAAGCAAAGAATTAGCAGACTAACTGTTCAACCGCTCGAACAATATCAGAATCGAACCCGAAGTCGAACTTTCTGGCGAACATCATCTTTGAGTCCCTGATCGAATCTAGATCATCCATGGAGAACACGCGCGGGGACTCGTCCTCACCCCAATCTATCATGCGCATGATGCCGTCCGCATTTTCCTCACCTGGCATTCGATAAAAATCGAACCGCTTGCCTGCATTCCATGCGAAGGTCTGCAGAAACAATTCATCACCGCACATAGAATCCCAGAAAACCGACCGTATCAAAGAAGCATTCTCGACGATGTATCGAGCGAGTTTGTCAGTTATAGAGAACCAGTTATCGCCTTTCATCAGCTTAAGGCCTTTAGCGGGCTTCCTGTAGCACTGCAGAAGCCTCGCCAAAAGACCGTTCACCTTTCGCAAGAGAACTTGGCTCTTGTTTTTCCCTGAGGCATTCCAGATTACATGGCCGCCGATTCTACTCCTATAGTCCCTGTTGTGGTTTTCGAACCGAACAAACTCCTTGCCACCGCAGGAATCAAAGAAAGAATGAATTCGATCCTGGCTCTTGATGGGAAGGTCTTGTCCACTCAAAAGATGATAGTAAGAGTAGTGCCCCATGGCAACGGCAGCGTTGAGCAAGCTGAGCTCGCAGGCGATTTGCGAGTAGCCCCCCCCATGTGACACTGATGCGGGGAACGGGAAAGATTCTCGCCTTGCTAATGGAGGTCAGCACACTGTTTTCATCCCATGCAATGTTCTTGGAGTCCATGTGTATGAAGATGTCGTTCCGGGGGTCGTCAAGGGTCCTCAGAAGCGTGCGGAGGGTCTCGTCATCCTTGTGAGCCATGATGAGAAACGCATGCTTGCCTCCAGTAAACGGTGTTTTATCCTTAACCATACCAATCCCTTCTCCAGCAGACATAAATGTGTCCCCGCTCGTTAAGCCTTCCCCAGCAGTTTCTTCAACCTTCGCTTGACTCCCCCTAACTTGCCCCGCACGCGCTGGGCGAGGGAGGGTTCGAAGTCAAAAGCCGCCATCATCTTGTCAAGGCAAACCCCGTCCTTGAGATCGGCCATGAAATCGCTACGCCTACAATAAGGCGCAACAGACCTGACCAGGCTAGGGTTGCCAGGCAGCACCTTCTCGAGCGAAGACGCGCCCCACTCGATCTCGGGCTTCAGCCTCTCTATAGCGGCAGAGCCCTTAGCCGTGTTGCAAAGTACGGCCGACACGCCGCCCTCGTAATCAACCTCGGGGTGCGCAGACTGGATGCCCCAGAAATCCCCCAGCGTTATGTCGGACCCGCAGGAGCGCTTGACGGGACACTGGAAGCACGACGGCCTCAAGCTTGCGTTCGAAAGGAACGACTTCATATACCAGTCGTCACCAAAGACGCAGCTGTCGGATGGGGTCGCCGGCGAAGCCTCTTTCTCCGCATCATGCGCGTACGCGTATGATGCGGAGTAAGACAACCATCCGGTTGTCTTACTCCGCATATTCACGGCGCGAAGCGCCGTTCCCGCAGCGCGCTCCTTGTGCTCGGCCCACTTCTCCCAGAGGAGCGGCGAGGGAGCGCCGTGGCAGATCACATCCACAGCAAGGAATCCGTCGGAGTCGGCAAGCTTACCGAGATACGCCCTCATGCCCGCGACCTGGCAGGCGGTGCCCGAGAAAAGCACGCGCCTGCCGTCGCGGAGCGCCTTCCGCACTCCCTCGTAGACAACGCGACCGACCGAGCTCTGCACGTACTTGGAGCGCATAACGGCGTCGAGACCCGCCTCGTCGTCGACGAGCACGTGCAAAACGCGTTTGCAGCCCTCATCCCACGCGGCGCCGCAGACGATGCCGCCAGCTGCGAGGACATCGCAGGCGAGCAGGCCGAAAATCCCGCCCGAGGAAGAGGCGAGCCTCTCGTCCATGTCCTTCGATTTCGCCCAAAGAACGGACTCGGAACTGTCTTTGGGGCGCTCCCCCATTGCGGGGCACACCGAGTCGCATCCGCCGCAGCCAATGCATGCCTCGGCATCGACGACAGGTCGGAGGAATCCGCATTCTCCGGCGACCATCTTTATGCACGATTTCGGACACTTTGCTGCGCATGCCCCGCAGCCGCAGCAGGCATCGCCGAGCGACGCGATATTAGGCAAATTATCGGCCATAGCAGAGACTCCTAACGCAGGAAGGGCAGCTTCACCACAATCGATGCCTTTTCCTCGGCATCAAGGACGAAGAACCACATCACAACGGCAAAAAGAACAGTGTAGATAGCACCCCAGACAAAGAAAAGAAGCCACCCGGTCACAGGAAGGAACATGGTGAGCCCCATGCACACGGCGAGCACTGCCGCCGATGCGATAACAACGGGCAGGTTTCGCTTCCAGAAGTAGCCCATATCGAGCCCGATTCGCGCTTGGTAGTACCAGTTCATAAAGAGACCGTTGCCCAAGGCGATGCTCGCGATGTAGGCGATGGCGGGTGCCCAGTATCCGAGAACGGGCGAAGCAAACCATGTAAAAAGAACATTGAGACAAGCCATACAGAGGTAAACCACCGAACGCGCCCTATGTCTGTTTTTAGCGCGCTGGATCTCGATTCCCGTGTTCTGACAAAGCGGCACGCCCACGGGCAGCGTCATCGCACAGATGAGGTAGTAGGTATCAAGGAAGCCCTCACCCGCCCACTTGGTAATGAAGAATCGTCCGAGCAGGACGAACCCACAGTACACCCAGCAGAAGAGGAACATCTGGTAACGTCCTACGCGCGTCATGAGCCGGGTTAGCACTCCGTTGTCATCCGATTCAGCGACGATCCTATTGATCTTGGGCACAAATACGCTCGACATTGTTGTCGAGAGCGAGTAAAAGATTTGGCGGATTTGCAGCGCCACAGCGAAAACCGATACAGTGACTGCGTTCGTGAGCGCGCCGAGCATCATATTGGGCACACTCTGATTAACTAAATCGCAAACCTGGTTGGCGAATATCCAGGCCGAGAAAGCTGCGACCGCGTGGAACAGGGCTCTGTCAAATCTCCTCAGACTGAATCGCATACCGAGCTTCGACACAGCGTAATGTATGTTAAGGGCGAGCAGAGTCAGGGTGACTGCGAGCTGAGCCAGCGCTACACCGACCGCGCCCATGCCAAAGTTGAGCAAGACAAAAGCGATTCCCGGCGTCGCTAACGTGGTGAACATCTGGCGGCTCTGCTGAAACTTGAACTGTTCGTGGGCCATGATGAAGGCGTCAAACACGGTCGAGAACAGCACCGCCGCCACGTTCACCGCCATGATAGCCATGAGCTCGCCCGCAAGCCCGACTTGGTCGAGCGTGAAGCTGCCTGAAAAGAATAGCCCAACGTTCACAGCAAAGAACAGCCCCAACACCAGTGCAATGAAGCTGATCATCGCATATAGCGCAAGGTACATGCCATTGAGTGATCGGACGTCCTCCTCCGTCCCCTTAGCCTTCTTCTGCGTATAGAAACGGATATACGCCTCGGAGAAGCCGAACGTCAGAAGCGTTAGGGAGAAGACGAAGGAATTCGCAGTCTGGTAAACGCCGTAGTCCGCCTGACCCACGAAAGCGAGGAGCATCGGGGTATAGACGAGGTTGACAAGATTCTTGACGATGATGTTCGCGTACCCGAGCATCGCCCCGGCCCTGCGTTGACTAACCATAGACAGTATCTCCCGAAGATAGAGTTTCAGATTTCACTGGACATGACCACCCTATAAGCCGGCGAGGGCAGCGCGAAGCCATGCGATGGAGTCATTCCTCTTCTCCTCAAGCTCTCGCTCGAAGCCGGTCCAATCGAACTCATCGACGCAGCGCTCGCGGAAACCATCCTTGCCGGCACGGTTGGAGTTAATCCCAAACAGCGCATGGAGGGTATCGAACCTGCTGGACATGTTCCCAGCATTTCCCTGCCGCTCGTAGATCACAAAAGGCCGGTGGAAAAGGAGGCTGAAAACTGTAGCGTGGAAGCTGTCAGTGCAAACGAGAGCAGAGTGGTGAATAAGCCACACGAACTCCGCGGGGCCGACCGGCAAATGGATATCCGTCAAATCCACCAACCCCAGATCGTCGCGGCCACATCGCTCTGCGATCTTTGCCGAAGCTGTATCGTCTCCCAAGACGTACTTAAGGCAAAAAGGCCCATCCAGGTCGATGCCCGGAATAATCGGGCGCTCCTCTATCTCGGACCACCACTTGGCGGTTTGGAGCATCGTAGGGTCGAGAACAACCTTGACGTCCCGCCCAGTAAGCTCACGGACAATCTGAGCGCCCGCGAACTCCCGGACACCGATGTCCTTGATACCGCCGAGCCATTCGGAGTAGCGCCGACCCCACTCCTCAGGCATATCCGACATGCCGATGCCGAAACTAGCGGCATAGGCCATTTTCTTGTCGACGCCCACGGCGCACTGGGCGCCAAACTCACTCGCACCCAATCCCCACCCGGGGTTCCAGCATTGGTCGGAACCGATCACGACGGGGCCAGCAATGCTACGAACGTCCCTCTCGGCGATCTCAATGACAGGCGCACAGTACGCATCCTGAAAAGCTCGGAAACGCCGCCTCCTCTCGGCGGGTGCCTTCTTCGACTCGATTCGGGCTCTGTTGAGGTCCGCCATGATCTTAACGACCCCGCGCTTACGCACCGGACGGCGACAATCGACCGAAAGAACCTCTTTGCCGGTAAGGGAGGCGACGGCGGCCTCGAGGGCGCAGGCCTGCAGCCTGTTCCCGTAGTTGGTGGGGTCAAAAATACTGAGAGTATATATCTGCTGGTCGTTCAATGAAACTCCAATCAAAGGTAACTAACGAGTGCCTCGGCGCGAAATCCGGTACTTAATGGCTCTGCCAATAGACCGGACGTACAAACCGAAGCGAATATACAGCGGAATCATGCCGCTGCAGCCGAGCCAGAGGCGAAGAAACCGCCGGTTCTCGCTCCTGCAGCAGCCATTCTCAAGAGCCCCGTGGCAATCAAATCCTTCCAGGCTATCAGTCAACCAGGAAAGGACATCGGCATCGGAAGCACCGTTGGAGAACGCCGTCTCCGCAGCGTAGGCGCAGGCCCCTACAAACCTGTCGGTAAGCAGTCGGTCGACTGCCTCCAAGCCATCGGGAGACATCCATGCGTCAGGCTTGGCGGCGAAACTGAGAACGTCTCGCATAGCCCGGGGGTAATCGAACTGCCCCTCCAGGTTAAGGCTCATGGCCGAGCCCCCGGAAGGCATGCGGTAGAGATAGTAGACGTCGCTGTCTTCGACCGATTCACAAATAGAAGCGCAGCAGAGCAGCTTCAGGATGAACTCCTGGTCCTCGCCGGTCCGCCTCCCGACCGTGAACCGGATTCCACTCGCCGCGACGAGCCGAGCAGAAACGAGGAAGAGCCAGCAGGGGAAAGTGGCGTATCTGTTACTAAGCGATAGCTCGAGGAACTCCGATGCGTTCCCATGGAACCGCCCGTACCCGAAGACCTTGCCTCGGGGAAGAGCACGGTACGCAAGCGCGACGACATCGGGGCGGACAGGCCCGCGTCCCAGCAAGGTCCCCGCCTTCTCCACGAAGTTGGAGACGACGGTGTCATCGACGTCCAAGAAAGCGAGATATTCCCCACTGGCGGCCGCGATAGCAGCATTGCGCGCAGCGGAGACCCCGGCGTTCTCCTGGTGAAGAGCCTTGATGCGCCCATCGCCCCGCGCGAGCGCATCGGCCATCTCACCCGTGCCGTCAACGGATCCGTCATCGACGATGATGGCCTCCCAATCGTCGGACGTCTGCTCAGAAAGCGAGCGAACGGCTGCCTCTAGGGTAGAAACGGCGTTATAGGCGGGGACAACAAACGTGATTAGAGGCGCCGAGACAGTTTGATTCATAGATTCAACCTCTAGAAAAGGAGAAGCGGATAGAAAACGGCGCTCTTCATGACCTCGACATAGTTAAATGAAGGGATGAAGTCTGCCATGGAGATCAACCAGACGGCCATGGCGAGCAACATCAAAACGGCATCGGCAAGAATCGGCCATCGCGAATCAACCGCAAGACCCCTTCCCTTGTTGTTAAGCAGATATGTCGAGCCAATCAAGATCGGAATAAACTTTAAGCGGTTGCCGACGTTAACGAGGGTGAGTTCCATCGCGATGACGCACATCGTCAAGACAAGAACGAGCGCCGTTCGCCCATCACGCTGCCTCGTGGCGTAGATTCTAAGCAGCAGGACCCCGAGCAGCAGCAGCGAAAACACATGGCTCAGATTGCTGAGAAGGTTGTCCGCCTGCTCTTGATCCCACTCCGTGCCGATGGTATAGAAACTCGCCTTCTTCAGAACGCTCGTAATGACGGGCACCCCATCGAACAAATGGGAAGCGAGAAGTATGGAAGCCACGGAAATCATGGTGACGACCGCGACAACGCATATAATCGAATTCCTGACAGGGTTGTGCTCGAGAATCGGCTGAACTAGGAACAAAACCAAGACGAGCAGCATAGAATTGTGGATGAGGCATGCGACGATGATCAGGACGAGCGACGGCAAAGAACCCCTGAACACGTAAGACCGCCTCTTACATATCGCGACCGCACAAATCACGCAGCCGAGAGCCGAGCGAACGTTACCGATCAGGGGCTGCGCCGGGACGGCAAAAAAGATGAACACCATGAGCGGAAGGAAAGCCCATGCATCTGTCGACTCCTCGGCACATCTGTCCATCATCAGCCAGGCGATGAGACCGTAACCGAAAAATGCGGCGAGTGACTGGAGGAGTCGGAGGTCGCCGATATTCCCGGTTACCCAACACAGAAAGTTCCAGACGAGCAGGCCGTTGTGGTCCTCGTTCAGGCTGGTTCCGATCGAGAGTATGTTCCTGCCATCGTAGTAGCGGCATTCAACCATCCATCGGGTCATATCGACCGGGTGGTTGTAAACGATACCATGGGCGACAAGCGCAGCAGAAAACCCAACCCCAAGGGCGCAGGCAACTGCCATCTTCTTTGTAGGGGCCCCGGTAAAGACGAGAAGGGAGAGGAAAACGGCGAGGAGGGGCGAAACAATAGCGCATACGCCAAGGAAGAACACCATGCCGAGCGCATTCCCCCTACCCGCCATCGATAGGGCCCTCTGCGGCATGCCTCCCGAACTGATACTTAAGGTCTTCATCGAGCCAAGCTCCTCGCCAGCGGAGTAGCGGCGCGGCAGACAACCAGGCACACATACGCAAGATAATCCAGTTTCTTTTCTAACAAAGTGAAGAAGATCCGCTGCTCAAGCCTCAAGTCTCCGCATTGACCGATGGCCTCCGCGTACAGCGATGTGTCCCTGAACTCCTGGAACTGCTTTTGGAACCACTTGCCATCGGCATTCTTACGCATGTCGTAGAAACCGTTAGACAGATAACCGGCAAGAGCGGTTTCAGCAAATCCATGCCCCGGCCATTTCGAATCCCACGCGACGGCCTGTCGATGGACGGCTTCCTTGACCATGGCGTACTGGGCAATCTGGCCTTCACGATAATTGGCAGTAATGCTGTTTGCGTTGGGACGATAATAATACAAGGGCTCGCGGACGCATGCGGCGCTCTTCATATTGTCAAGAATGTAAAGGCTTTGCAGCTGATCTTCCCCAAGCTGCATCCTCCCGTAAGGCGAGTAATCTGAATCAACATCGACGCAAGACCTTCGAGCGATTTTAGTGACCATATTAGGAATATATCCATCGAGGAACGCAGAGCGTACATCGTTAAGGTTTTCTCCGGTATAGAAACGCTGTTCGCCGGGCAGCCCCCCAGGGAGCACAGAGCCGAACGTTGGAGATTCGCTAAGGCAGATCAACACGACATCGGGATTCAGCTCGTCAATGATCCCGGAAACCGAACACATAGCATGGGGCGCCAGACCGTCGTCGCCGTCGACGTGCCAATAATAATCACCGTTGGCGGCTTTGATCCCGGCGCGGCGGGCAAGCAGCAACCCTCTGTTCTCCTGTTTGACTATGCGGACGGGAACATCCGCCTCCGCGGCGAAGCGCTCGTAGATAGCCGCGCTGCCGTCAGTCGATCCGTCGTCGACGATGACGACCTCGTAGTCGGAATAATCCTGATGTGCAATGCTGTCCAAGCATTGTCCGAGATATTCCTCTACGTTGTAAACGGGAATGATTATCGAAAATCTCACTTTAAAAACCTTTGGTCATGGTGTTTACCCGATTGCTTTGCCCGAAACCGCAGCGTAAAGGGCGTAGAAGACGTTATGCGCCTTCGGGGAGAGCGCGAAAAGCGCGCACCTCAATCTCCAGGTGCGCGATGCCAGAGGGCTCCTCGAGGCGTGTCTCGCAAGGTCGCGGGCATACCTCAAATACGCCTGGCCCTCCGTCCTGTCGGCAAAGGCATCAAGATCGACCCTCATGGCGACGCGCAAGATGCAGTACGCCCGGAAGCACTCGAACTCGCCTTCAAAATCTCCCTCGGCAACCTGCCGCACGGCCTCGATGGCAGCAACCATATCCCGCACATGCTTAGGGCCTTGTCTCTTTAACGTCGTGATGGAGCCGGGCCTCGTCACGTACGCATAGAAAGGGGCATCGGTGACGGCGATAGTCTCTACACGTGAGCAAACCACGGAAGTCACGCCCATATCCTCGAAAAGCTGACCCTCGGGGTATATGAGGAAAGGCACCAAAGAACGGGCAAACAACTTGCCCCAGGCAGACCCGCTCTCACCATCAAGCAGAAGGAAGCGCCTCAGATGTTCCCGACCGCTCTCCAACGTGAATGAAGGCTCACCACGCATTTCGTAGCTCTCAAGAGGAGGCGTCTTGGCAAAGGATCCCGCGACAAAAGACACACGGTATCTCAAAGCCGCCTGGACCATGAACTCGACGGCCCGCGGATCTATGAGGTCGTCTCCGTCGACATACATCAAGTAGTCGCCGTGACAACGTCGAGTGCCATAATTTCGGGCGGACGAGAGCCCCCCGTTCTCCTTATGAAGGATCTCGACGCGCGGGTCGTCCCCGACAACGCCTTCAATCAGATCGATGGTGCCATCAGTACAGCCGTCATCTACAATTAGAATCTCGATGTTCGGATACGTCTGACAGAGCAGCGACCTTGTGCAGGGAAGCGCAAACTTCCCCACGTTGTACATGGGTACGATGATACTGACCAGAGGAGCCTCGGTTTTTGATGCAGTAGAAACCATATCTTTAGAAAAAACCTCCCAAAACCGAGGCGTCCAGGTACTCCCCAAGCTCTTCCTCCCAGTCGGGCATGTGGAAGCCGACCGACTCGAGCTTGGACAGGT
>OFMV01001579.1_pt1 | contig 17143 bp, 10 predicted proteins | sample 1541881 | NCBI WGS metagenome assembly OFMV01 (sample SAMN04209220, study PRJEB22552) | human gut metagenome | biome: gut; material: feces | host: Homo sapiens | place: USA: Oklahoma
AGCCTATATATGACTGCATAACCGCAATAAAGCAGGAGTCGGATACTTCTCCCCGTGTGATATATATGTCGCCGCAGGGCAGAGTGCTGACGCAGGATATTGTGAAAGAGCTTGCCGCAGAGGACAGCCTTATAATACTTTGCGGACATTATGAAGGTGTTGACCAGAGAGTGCTTGACGAGCTGAATGCGGAGGAGATCTCGGTAGGAGATTACGTTCTGACCGGCGGAGAGCTTCCTGCGCTTATACTGACCGATGCGATAGCAAGGCTTCAGGACGGAGTGCTTCCCAACAGCGATGCCTACAGCATAGAGAGCCATTATAACGGCCTGCTTGAGCATCCGCAGTATACCCGTCCGGAGATATGGCACGACAGAGCCGTTCCCGCTGTTCTGCTGACAGGCGCACACGATGCCGTTGCAAAATGGCAGGAAGAAACCGCCCTTGAGGTTACCCGCAGAAAACGTCCGGATATGCTGTATGACCACCGTGTGAACGGCGAGCCTTACGCAAGATATATCCGTGTGTTCGTACCTCATAAAGAACGTGAATACGATATAGTCGCCTTTATGAAGATGATATTCCACAGGCGTATTCTCACAAACCGTGAGCAGAAGATATTAAAGCGTATGATGCCCGTGCTTGATTTACTGCCGACACCGCCCGAATGCGAAGAAAACAGCCGTATATGGCTGAATGCAAAAAACGCAGGACGTATTCTTGATATGTACGCTCCGCTTTTTGATATGCTGAGAGAGCACGGTATAGATTACCGCATAGAGTACAGCGACACCCCCGACGGAAAGCCCGTCGCCGAAAACGAAAATTTCACCGTGTTCGCATAAAATCGTATACGAAAGCCGCCGATGAACTGCTCACCGGCCGGATAATTCGTCACATAATAATACAAAAAGCAGATGGATATTGAGGATTAAAAAGCATCTTGTACAATATGCTGTCCTTAAGAAATAATGTCGGCTTATTCTCTTTTCATCTTTAATAGCGGCACAAATTCATCTTCTGTGATTTTTTCGCCGGTAAGGCTGAATCCGTTGCGGCGATAAAAATCTATTCCACGCTTGTTGTATTCAAGCACCCACAGCTCATTGACGGCAAAATTGTTGATAGCGTAACCGAGAAGCACTGCACCTATGCCCTGATTCTGAAAAAGCGGCTCTACATACAGCTTTTCGACCTCGTTGCCCGAAATGCGTATAATGCCTTTTATTACACCATCGTCATAGACAAATGTGTTTTTAAGTGCGGCTGAGCCTGCTGAATATTCTTTGGCAGTGTCAAGGACGTTCAGTTCACCGAAATAAAAGGCGTCATTTCTGAAAAACGGGTAGAAATTTACCCTGTAATTTGTGACGATTATTTCTGCGATGCGTGAAGCATCGGACTCGGTTGCGGGGCGTATATGTGTCATTTCTGTTCTCCGTTTGATTATGATTAAAGCCGTTGCGGTATTCCGTAACGGCTTTAGTGTTATATGCTGATTACTTTATATCAAGTGCTGATTTAAGCTCGTCAACCTTGTCTGTCTTTTCCCATGCAACGTCAAGGTCTGTGCGTCCCATGTGACCGTAAGCGGCAAGAGGTCCGTACTTTGTATTTCTTAAATTCAGTGAGCTGATTATTGCACTGGGGCGAAGGTCGAACACCTTGCTTACAGCGGCTGAAATTTCGCTGTCGGGCTTTATGCCTGTGCCGAATGTATCAACAAAGACAGATACGGGCTGTGCAACGCCGATAGCATATGCAAGCTCAACCTCGCAACGCTTCGCTATACCTGCGGCTACAATGTTCTTAGCAACGTGTCTTGCGGCATAAGCGGCTGAACGGTCAACCTTTGTGGGATCTTTTCCCGAGAATGCGCCGCCGCCGTGTCTGCCGACACCGCCGTATGTATCTACTATTATCTTTCTGCCTGTAAGACCGCTGTCGCCCTGAGGACCGCCTACTACAAAGCGTCCTGTGGGATTTATCAGCATCTTTGTGTTCTCGTCAAGCAGAGAATCGGGAACGGTAGTCTTTATGACCTTTTCGATAATATCGGCTCTGAGCTGTTCCTGCGTAACGTCAGCCTTGTGCTGTGAGGAAACAACGACAGTGTCAATTCTTGATGGAGTGCCGTCCTCATTATATTCTACTGTTACCTGCGTCTTTCCGTCGGGGAGAAGATAGGGTATCTCGCCTGACTTTCTTACTGCTGTGAGCTTCTTTGAAAGTGCGTGAGCAAGGGAAATCGTAAGGGGCATAAGCTCCTCGGTTTCATCACACGCATAGCCGAACATCATACCCTGATCGCCTGCACCTGTGTCAAATTCATTGTTATCTCTGCCCTCGAGAGCGTTGTCAACGCCCATAGCTATATCGGGGCTCTGCTTGTCAAGGGTCGTGAGGATAGCGCAGGTCTTGTAGTCAAAGCCGTAGTCGCTGTTATCATAGCCTGTTTCCTTTATGACATCTCTTGCTATTGCAGGAATGTCAACGTTTGCCGTTGTCGTGATCTCGCCCATTATCAGAACCATACCTGTTGTGGCGCAGGTTTCGCAGGCTACACGGGCGTTCTTGTCCTGTGCTAATATCGCATCAAGCACACCATCTGAGATCCTGTCGCAGATCTTGTCGGGGTGACCCTCTGTTACGCTTTCGGAAGTGAATAAGTATTTTGCCATTGATTTTTCCTTTCATATAGCGGTTTTAAACCGTATCCCATACGCATATACCTGCGTAAAACTGCATTAAAAAAAGCCCCTTTCGGAGCTTGCTGACTGCCTGCTCCTCATCTTTCGGTCACAGCCCTTGCCGTGCCGTAGGAATTAGCACCATTTTTCGCAAAGAAAGCTCAAGCGAAACGGTTGCTGGGTTTACGGAGCCTGACTCCCGATCTGCATTTTAATGCAGAAAATGTAAACCGCTCTTGATAAGGGATTTTTCCGATTGATATTGTAGCATAAGCAAATGCGTTTGTCAAGTAAAATGAGAATAATTTTTGTTTTAACGGCATTGAAATTTATAGGGAGTTAAAAATGTCGGAATACACTATAAATAAATATAGAACGGCTGTTGAATTGTACCGTGAAAAATGGTATAATTTAATAGAGTAACGATTTCAGGAAACAACGGACGAAAGGGTGCAAGGAATTACAATGAGTTTTGTTACGCTGAGCGATATTACAAAGCAGTACCGTATGGGCGATATAATAATCAACGCAAACGATAAGGTCAGCTTTGACATTGAAAAGGGCGAATTTGCAATAATCGTAGGACCGAGCGGTTCGGGCAAGACTACGGTGCTTAATATACTGGGCGGTATGGATACCGCTACATCGGGAAGCTTTTATGTAGACGGAAGTAAGATAAGCGGTTACAGCAGAAAAGAGCTTATCGACTACAGAAGATACGATATAGGTTTTATATTCCAGTTCTATAATCTCATCCCGAACCTTACGGCAAAGGAGAATATTGAGCTGTCTACTCAGACGGTGGAGGACTATATCCCTGCTGTAGAGATACTGGAAAAGGTCGGACTTACCGACAGAATAAACAACTTCCCGGCTCAGCTTTCGGGCGGTGAACAGCAGAGAGTGGCTATAGCGAGAGCACTTGCGAAAAAGCCCAAGCTGTTGCTGTGCGACGAACCTACGGGTGCGCTTGATTACAACACCGGCAAGATGATACTGAAATTACTTCAGGACACCTGCCGCAGTGAAAATATGACTGTAATACTCGTAACGCATAATACGGCGATATGTCCTATGGCTGACAGGGTTATACACATGAAAAGCAGTAAGGTGAGCGAAATAGTCGTAAACGAGCATCCGACACCCGTTGAAGAAATAGAGTGGTAAGCGGGGAAAGGAAACGGATATGAAAAATGCAATGCTGAAAAATGCGTTTGCCGAGATGAAGAAAACAAAAAGTCGTTTTCTTTCGATATTCGGTATAATCGCTATCGGCACAGGATTTTTTGCGGGACTTCTGCAGAGCGCTCCTGCGATGAAGGTATCGTCGGATCATTATTACGACAGGACTTCCCTGTCGGATATCAGGCTGGTATCTACATACGGATTTGACGATAACGATATAGACGCTTTGAAAAAAGGGCTTCCGGATGTTGATGTTTATCCCGGATATTTCACGGACGCATACGTCAACACGGATTCGGGCGAAAAGAAGGTCGCAAGGGTATATTCTCTTGACAAAACGGGCGAAAACAATCCGTACAGCTCTTTGCAGATAGTTGACGGCAGACTTCCCGAAAAAGAAAACGAGTGCGTTATCGACAGCGGTAAACTGCTTGCTCATTATAAAGTCGGGGACAAGCTGACGCTGTGTGGCGATGAAGACACGGATATAGACGGAACTTTGTCGGTCAAGGAATTTACTATAGTCGGAAAATTCGCATCACCTATGTATATATCTGATGCGGAGCGTGGAAACACGACCATAGGAAGCGGTTCTGTCTATATGATCTGTTACATACCGGAAAGCTGTTTCAAGACAGAGGTATATACTCAGGTTATGATAAACTCGGACGAGCTAAAGCAGTACAGCTGTTACAGCGATGAATATGAGGATGCCCGTGACGCTCTTGAAAAGAAGATACAGAAAATAGCGGATGTAAGAGAAGAAGAGCGTTTTGACGAAATAGCAGGCGATGCAAAGAAGGAACTTGACGACGGGCAGAAAGAGCTTGATAAAAAGAAGAGCGAAGCATACGCAGAAATAGAGAAAAACGAAAAGAAGCTGTCTGATGCAAAAAAACAGCTTGACGAAGCAAAGCCTCAGCTTGAAAGCGGCAAGAAAACGCTTGATGAATCGAAAAAACAGCTTGATGAGGCAAAAAAGGAGCTTGATACAAACGGTGCTACTCTGACGGCGACAAAAGAGGTGCTTGACAGTACAAAGAAAAAACTGGACGAAACGAAGCTGCAGCTTGAAGCCGGAAAGAAAACGCTTGACGAAAGCTATATACAGCTTGTTACGGCTAAAATACAGCTTGAGAATGCGGATTCACAGCTAAAGTCGAGCAAGGCTCAGCTTGACGATGCAAACGCAAAGATATTAAGTCAGCAGGCAATGATAAGTACGAGCCGTGATACGCTGGAGGATTCCTACAAGAAGGGTAATATCACCAAAGAGGCGTATAATGCCGGCATAAAGCTGCTCGACAGCTCGCAGGCGGAGCTTGACAAGCAGAAGAAACAGTATGAGAGCGGACTTGCACAGTATAATGACGGGCTTAAGCAATATAATGACGGAAAGCTGCAGTACGAAATCGGTTATGCCAAATATGAGGACGGAAAAAAGCAGTACGAGGACGGATATTCTCAGTACACAAGCGGACTTGCACAGTACGAAAGCGCAAAGGCACAGTATGACGCAGGAAAGGCACAGTATGACGCAGGATACGCACAGTATGTTTCGGGCAAGGCAAAGTATGACAGCGGTAAAGCGGAGTATGACAAGAATTATGCCGATTATGAAAAGGGTCTGAAGGAGTATAACGAGGGCAAGACGGCACTTGAAACAGCAAAAACCGATGCGGACAAGCAGTTTGCCGATGCTCAGAAGAAGATAGACGACGGCAGGGAAAAGCTCGAAAAGACGAGCAGACCTGAGTGGTATCTGTTTACCCGTGATGATAATCCGGGTTACAGTGAATACGGTCAGAATGCCGAAAGAATAGGCAATATAGCTATGGTGTTCCCCCTGTTCTTTGTAATGGTGGCGGCGCTTGTATGTCTTACCACGATGACACGAATGGTAGAGGAACAGCGTACCCAGATAGGAACGCTCAAGGCGCTTGGCTATAAAAACGGCGCTATTATATTCAAATATCTGCTTTATGCACTGACAGCGGCAACGGCTGGCGCTGTATCGGGTATGCTTGTGGGAATGAAGATATTCCCGGCGATCATTATTACCGCATACGGAATGATGTATGTTATCCCCGATATTCTTCTGCCGTATGACTATATACTTATGATATGTACCACAGGGGTATCTGTACTGCTTACTGCTGTTACAGTTTATTTCTCGTGCGGTGGCATACTTCACGACTGCCCTGCGGCACTTATGCGGCCGAAAACACCAAAGAGCGGTAAGAAGATACTGCTTGAACGTATAGGCTTTATATGGAACAGGCTTTCGTTCAGCTATAAGGTAACGATGCGTAATATATTCCGTTACAAGAGAAGAATGCTTATGACGATAGTGGGCATTGCAGGCTGTACAGCGCTTGTGCTGACGGGCTTCGGCGTGTATGACAGCGTAAACGATATTCTGCAAAAGCAGTTCGGCGAGATAAGCAATTATACCGGTATTACCGCTTATGACAATACAGTGACCGATGAACAAACGGCAAAGATAGAAAAGATGCTTGAACGTTATGACTGCGAGGGCAACAAGATATATCAAAAGCAGATAACGGTATATAACGGTAAGAAAAGCACAGAAGCGTATATATTCGGCGGAGCGGACAACGAAACCATCGCACAGTTTGTGACGGTAAAGGACAGACGGACAGGCGAACAGTACACGGTAACCGACGACGGAGTTATAATAAACGAGAAGCTGGCATCTTTGCTCGGCGGTATAAAGAAGGGCGATACGGTAACGATAGCTTTGTCGGAAACGAAGCGAGTTACTGCTACGGTAACGGAGATATGCGAAAACTACGCCCATCACTATGTGTATATAACGGAAAAGCTGTACAAGGAGCTTAGCGGCGAGGAAGGACTGCCGTATAACTGCTTCTTCTTCAACTCTGAGGACGGCGACGATATGACCGAAAGTGACAGGGACGAGCTTGCACAGGAGCTTATGAAGATAGACGGAGTTATGGGAGTAAGCTTCAAGACAAGCGTTGCGGGAACATTCAGTTCTATGCTCAAATCACTGCTTTTTGTAATAGTGGTTCTTATAGTGAGTGCAGGTGCGCTTGCGTTCATAGTGCTTTATAATCTTACGAACATCAATATAAACGAGCGTATAAGGGAGATCGCATCGCTCAAGGTGCTTGGCTTCTATGATAAGGAAGTATCAATGTATGTGTTCAGGGAAACGGTGATACTTACCCTTATAGGAACAGTGGCAGGTATGATATTCGGAAGATTCCTTGTTGACTTTGTCGTAAGGACGGCTGAAATTGATATGGTTATGTTCGGCAGAACAGTGCATCCGATGAGCTTTGTATTCTCGGGTCTTATAACGATATGCTTTGCCGTGATAGTAATGCTGTTTATGCACAGACGGCTTATGAAGGTCAATATGGTCGAGGCACTCAAGAGTGTTGAATAATATTTCGGCATTAGCCGGGAGGTTGATAATATATGAAGATAAGTAAGGCGATTGTTGCCGCTGTAGGTGCGGCGGCTGCCGTAGGTGCGGCTGTATATGCCAAGAAAAAGCTGGAGGAAACGCAGACTCCGCTCAGAAAGAAAAGCCTGACCGTATGGAAAAACGGCAAGGTAACTCATAAGGAGATAATCAGAAAGCCTATAAGCGAGGAAGAACAGACCGATGCGATAAACAGCCGTATTGATGAGGCTGTACGCCGGTATAAGCCTATGTCCGAAAGGGATAGCGGCGAAACCGAAACCGAGCCTGAGATAGCGCCTGTCAATTTTACATTTACTCAGAGTGAAGATGACGATGATACCGGTGTTAGCTTTGAGCGTGTATTCGACCATTTCAACAGGCTTGAATCGTCTGTCGGTAATGAAGGCGAGGACGCAGGCGAAAGCGGCAAAAAAGCCGAGGATAAAGCCGAAGAAGCCTTACCCGCAGTAACGGCAACAGTAACGGCAGTTGAGGAGAATTTTGACGAGCAAGCCGAAATGCCGAAACAGATGCTGCTTGAAAAGGGGATAATGACATCCGCTCCGATAGCAAATGCGGTTCAGGAGCTTGCAGAAATGCCGTCTGTTATACAGGATAATGAAGAAATTGAAGACGTAAATCTGCCTGTTGATGAGAGCATTTTCGATCTTTATGCAAGCGAGCCTGTCGAGGACGCAGTAAAGGCTTTTGAAGAAATCGCCGAGCATGAAGAAACTGCCGACAGCAAAACTGAAATTGACAGCGAACAAAATGACACTGCCACCGAAGAATCCGCAAGCGAGCCTGTTGAGGACGCAGTAAAGGCTTTTGAAGAAATAGCCGAGCAGGAAGAAACTGCCGACAGCGAAGAAAAGTCGCTTGAAGAACAGTTCCACGCTATAATGGCAGAGGAAACCGCAAGCGAGCCTGTTTCTTCTGTTCGTACAGCTGAGTCTGTAGAGGACGCATTGAAAGAATTCGGCGACTTTATAGGAATATCCGAAATCGCTGACAGCACCGGAAGCACCGGAAGCTCCGAAGATATTTCGGACGACGATCTTGAACAGACAAGCGGTATTTTTGAGGAAAGTACATTATCCGATGAGCTGTCCGAAACTCCGGACGAGCCGATTGACGCTGACGAAAAGCCGAGAACTATGGACTTCTTCGATTTGCCGGACGAAGCATATACGCCTGTACAGCTTACCGAAGAAAAGCACGATGAGAATGTTGCCGAGGTAGAGGATCTGTTCGGAAATCTGCTTATGGATGACGAGCCTGAGGTAAAGAAAACATTTAACGATCCTTCAGAGGTATTTTCACTGTTCGATACGGCTGACGGCGGACAGGACGATTTCGATAAGTACAGCGATGAAAAGATTGAGGAAGAAAACGAGAAAAAGAAGACCAGCGATACAAGAAAGTACATAGCGCAGGATATTGCGGATAATATCGCATCGTTTGCACAGCTGCTTGAACCGCTCAATGCCATCAAGGAGAACAAGATACGCAGTAAGAGCGGTATACTGTTCGACTGGGAAATGAGGATACAGGCGCTTATAGGCGATCTGCCGATAAAGACGTACTGGAGAAACAACTTCCGCAATTATGAGATATGGAGCGATGAAAAGTGCATGGAAAAGGCAGGCGAGCTGCTCTCTATGCTTGAACTTGTCGGAATAGTGCGTGATAAGGCAAAAGAGGTCGTGATAGACAAGGATACGCTTGATTTCTATTCGGCACAGAGCGAGCATCTCAACAATGATTTCCATATAGGAGAAACGGTCGTTGTTACACGGCCGTGCTGGAAAATAAACGGACACCCTGCAAGAAAGGGCGAAATTGCCAAGAAAGCACCGTTTGCGGAATTCAGCCGTAAGAAAGTATCACCGCTTGAAACTATGCTGAGAGAAAACAGCTGTTCTGACGGGGATGTTAATATTCCCGTTACGGAGGACAATTTCTGTACATACGACCGTGATATACCTTATGTAAAGAGGGCAATCGCCGAAGGCTTCTGCAAGTGCGCAGTAAGACGTATGGAGGACGGAGGCGCTCTGGCATTCTTCTATGAGGTTATTTCAGAAGGCGAAAATGTTCACTATTCGCCGTGTACGCTGAGATTCGAGGTAAACATTGACAAGAATGCAAATGTTGTCGGAAGATTCAGAAGCGAAAAAGTGTAAAAAGGAAAAGTGATATGTATACAAAAAGGCACCGCCAAAGCGGTGCTTTTTTCGTTTCACTTCACAATTGACTATGGGTACGGAATATGTTAAAATCTATAACGTAAAAAGAATATTGGTCTAATTGGAAACGCACATCCCCCGGATGATAACGAACAACACAATAAAGTGCAAATTGTTATTATCAGGAGGAATTTTTTATGCCAAAAAACTTATTTCAGGAAATCGTGTTTACCGTTATGATGGTGTTCGTTATGGTATACGCCATGATATGCTATAATATAGCTCTTAATATCGGCGGCATGACAAATGAGGTCTTTTTACTTGCTTTCAAAGAACTTGTGATAATGGGACCTATTGCTTTCGTGCTTGATATTTTTTTAGTCGGCAGGATAGCAAAGTACAAGACTTTTAAAATAATTAATCCTGAACGTGATAATCCGTTTTTCATAGTTCTCGGTATCTCGGTTATTTCAGTTATCTTTATGTGTCCGCTTATGAGCCTTGCCGCAACTCTTCTGTTCAAAAATGCAGGAAGCGAAGTTATTGCGGTGTGGATTCAGACAACGATAACCAATTTTCCTATGGCTCTGTGCTGGCAACTCTTTTTTGCAGGTCCTGTTGTAAGAACTGTTTTCTCGCTTATATTCAGAGAGAAGAAAGCTTTACAGAAGGATGAAACGAAAGAAATGCCTGAGGTAGAGGTACAGTAATATCAAAGCCACGATTTTTTATCATCGTGGCTTTAGTTATATTTATTTGCCGGATTTATTTAATCAGTGAAAAACCGAGAACTACAACGCCGAGTATAACAAGTATTATACCGGTTACACGATTAAGCGTTTTCGGACTTGCCTTATTCGCTATCTTTGCGGCTATTCTTGCAAAGATAAGCGTGAAGATTATGCAGAGGATGAACGGGAGCATATCCGGAAGTCCGCCTATCGCAAAGTGCGAAACAGAGCCTGTAAGCGCAGTGAATGTCATAATAAATACGCTTGTACCTACTGCGGTCTTAAGCTCATAGCCCATAACGCTCGTGAGCAGGAGGAGCATCATCATACCGCCGCCCGCACCGATGAATCCGCAGATGAAGCCGACCATAATACCGCAGATGATTGACTTTATCAATACCGATTTTGCGGATCTTGCGCTCATATCGGCTTTTGTGGTCATTACAGGCCTTACTATGAATTTAATGCCGAGCAAAAGCGTCATGAATACCGAGAAATTGCCCATTGTAACCGACGGCACAAGGCTTGAAACGAAACTGCCGACAACAGTGAAAATAAGCACTGTTATCATCATCACAAGCCCGTTTTTAATATCAAGGTTTTTGTTCTTTCCGTATGTGTAAGCCGATACGGCACTTGCCAGAACATCTGAGGCAAGGGCGATTCCGACAGCGGTATACGGCTCTATACCGAGAAATGTAACAAGCATAGGCGTGATTACCGCCGCCGCACTCATACCGGCAAACCCTGTTCCAAGACCTGCGCCAAGACCTGCAAGCAGGCAAACGGCGGTCGTTATAAGATATTGCATTATTTGTCGCTCCTTTTTCTGTTTATATTGTCCAGTATTTTAATATGGTATCTTTCAAATGCGGCGATTTCGTCATCGGTAAATCCGTCAAACAGAACAGCCGCAAAATCGCTTTGTTCCTTTTTGCCGTATGTGACAACAGGTTTTGCCTTTGCCGTCAGTGAAAGATGCACGCTTTTTTTGTTTCCGTCCTTATAAGTACCTGTCAGCAAGCCCTTTTCGCACAGTGATTTTACAGAAACCGAAACCTGCGATTTCAGTATACGGCGGACCTTTGAAATATCCGCCGCCGTGTCATAGCCGGGGTTGTTCGCAAGGAACATAATTATATCCGTTTCTGCGGCTGAGAGAGAAAACTTTGCCATAATGCGCTTTCTGTACACGCTGTATTCGTCCTCTGCGGCAGAGATGAAATTCCAGAAGCTGCTTGTAGTCATATGCCTGTCCTTTCTGTCAAAAGATAATATTGTTCATTTTCGAACAATATTATTATAGTTCAAAAATGAACAATTGTCAATAGCCGATGTTAAAATTTCCGCTTGAAATCACGGATTTGTTTTAATTACAAACATTTTTAAAACACCTCTTGACAAATATAAAAATAGTGTTATAATATATTTTAGCACTCAGAGTGATAGAGTGCTAAACCGGTTGCGATCGGTGTAAATTCAGTATTATCGCCGCTATATAAGGCGCAGGCATAGAAAGGAAATGATTTTTATGGCAAAAAAGGCATTCAAGGCAGAATCAAAGCGTTTGCTTGATATGATGATCAATTCGATCTACACTCATAAGGAGATATTTCTGCGTGAGCTTATTTCAAATGCAAGCGATGCGCTTGACAAGCTGTATTTCAAGTCATTGACGGAGAATCTCGGCATAGAGAGAAAAGACCTCGGCATAGACCTTGCGGTTGACAAGGAAAACCGTCTTATAACAATTACCGATAACGGTATCGGTATGACAAAGGACGAGCTTGAAAATAATCTCGGTGTTATCGCAAACAGCGGTTCATTCAAATTCAAGAACGACAATACCGATACAGAAAAGGATGATATAAACGTTATCGGTCAGTTCGGTGTAGGCTTCTACTCTGCTTTTATGGTAGCGTCTGAGGTTACTGTCGAGTCTAAGGCTTACGGCAGTGAGCAGGCATATAAGTGGTATTCGCAGGGCGTAGACGGTTATACTATCACAGACTGTGACAAGGAAGATGTCGGCACAAAGATAACCCTTAAGATAAAGGAAAATACCGAAGAAGAGGAGTACGACGAGTATCTTCAGGACTACAAGCTCCGTATGATAGTAAAGAAGTATTCCGATTATATCCGTTATCCTATCAGGATGGAGGTAAGCCATCAGCACCTCAAGGAAGGCACTGAGAACGAGTATGAAACACATACCGAGATAGAAACGCTCAACAGTATGGTACCCATCTGGAACAAGAGCAAGTCTGAGCTTAAAGACGAGGACTATAATCAGTTCTACAAGGAAAAGTTCTTCGACTATGACGATCCTATCGCACATATCCATACAAAGACAGAGGGTACCGCAACATATAATGCACTGATGTACATTCCGTCAAAAGCTCCCTTCGACTACTATTCAAAGGACTATGAAAAGGGCTTACAGCTTTATTCGAACGGCGTTCTTATAATGGATAAATGCCCCGATCTGCTCCCCGACTATTTCAGCTTTGTAAAGGGTCTTGTTGACTCTGCGGATCTGTCGCTCAATATCTCCCGTGAGATGCTGCAGCACGACAGACAGCTCAAGATAATCGAAAAGAGCCTTGAGCGTTCTATCAAGAACGAACTTACAAAGATGCTCCGCAACGACCGTGAGAGATACGAAAAGTTCTGGAAGGTGTTCGGACTTCAGATAAAGTTCGGCGTATACAACGGCTTCGGCGCAGGCAAGGAATTGCTTAAGGATCTGCTGCTGTTCTATTCTTCATACGAAAAGAAGCTGGTAACTCTTGAAGAGTATGTTTCAAGAATGAAGGAAGATCAGAAGTACATCTACTTTGCAAGCGGCGAAACTGTAGACAAGATAGACAAGCTCCCCCAGACCGAGCTTGTAAAGGATAAGGGCTATGAGATACTTTATCTTATCGACAGCGTTGACGAGTTTGCTTTACAGATGATGGTCGACTATAACGAAAAGCAGTTCAAGTCAGTATCCGCAGGCGACCTTGACCTTGAAACTCCCGAAGAAAAGGAAGAAATGAAGGCTAAGGCTGAGGAAAGCAAGGATATGTTTGCTTTCATGAAGGAATCGCTCGGCGGTAAGGTAAAGGATGTAAGACTGTCAAAGATACTGAAGTCCCACGCAGTATGCCTGACCAGTGACGGTCTGCTTTCAATAGAGATGGAGAAGGTGCTCAGCCAGATGCCCGCAGAGCATGACGCAAAGGCTGAAAAGGTGCTGGAGATCAATGCAGAGCATCCTATCTATGAAACGCTGAAAAAGCTGTATGAAACGGATAAGGACAAGCTGAAAACATACAGCGAGATTCTGTACGATCAGGCACTTCTTGTTGAGGGTATGCCTATAGAAGACCCCGTTGAGTACAGCAACAAGATATGCTCGCTTATGGTATGATAATTATATCAAAAATATCGTAAGCTAAAAACGGTAATAAAAACGCTCCGACAGGTGTTCCTGTCGGAGCGTTTTCAGCTTATGTCAATAGATTTTCGGAAGCGATCCGAGAGTTAATGAATATTTGCTTGCGTACATTTTCTTTATAACCGATTTTTCAGTGTATTTTTCACTGTAATTACTGCCGTTAACGGTAAACTCGCCGCCCCATGTCATGAACCAGCTCCACAGTGCGTTTATGCTCACGGCGGAATCTATATCAAAGATACAGCCGTTTTCTGTGAGAGCCGTTATCTTTGTTTTACTGCCGTAGTTTATCGCCTGTCTGAAACGGCTTACCTGAGGATCGTAGACGTGATTTCCGGGATAGATGTCCTCGCCTACAATATCAACATATTCGTCACCCGGATACCAGTCGGCGCTCTGACCGTTATAGACCCAGATAAGATTGTTACAGCCGTATGTATTTGTAAGCTCTTTATAAAGGTATTTCCACAGCTTTTTGTATGCGTCTGAGCCTTTTGCGCCCCACCAGAACCAGCCGCCGGAGCCTTCGTGAAGAGGTCGCCATATAACCGGTACGCCTGCTTTTTCAAGGCGCTTTAACTGCTTAGCTATTTCCTTGATATCACGGTCAAGCAGTTTCTTTCCTTTTGCGTCCTGACCGTTCATAACCTTTGCTATATCGAATTTACTACTTTGCGTATAGAAGCCGCCCCACCAGCCGTCAGGACTGTTGGCTGTGCTGTTAAGATATTCGGTCGGAGCGTTCCAGTGCCAGCAGAATGTGACGATTCCGCCCTTGTTTGCAAATTCTATTGCCTTTTCGACAGCGGAAGAGGACGCACCGAGTGCCGTTCTTGACGGAGTGTAGTCCATCATATCGAGTCCGAGCAGGGCAGGGTAGTCGCCGGTAAGATTTTTTATCGCTTTGAATTCGTTGCCGTTTATTCCGCCATCACACTGCTGACCTGTGATTACATATTTTCCGTAGCTGTCCTTAAGGAAACTGTACAGCTTCTTCGTGTTTGCGGTGGAGTTCTTGTTGACAAGAGATGATGTGATGTTATAGGTGCTGTTGCTTATTTTTGCACCCGTCTTTACTGTTATTTTATCAAGCTCTATCCAGCCCCATGACTTGATTATACGGATATTGTGGTCGCCTTTTGTAAGGCTTACCGCACTTACGGTGTAATCCGAGAATTTATTGTTCTCACTGGTGAAAGTGCCTACCTTCTTACCATCGGTATAAATGTCGTTTTCTTTGGGACCGCCGATGCCCATTGAGCGTATTACAATATCATAAATACCGTCTGACGGAACATTTATTTTAATCTGGCAGTAGGAGCGGTCACTTTCGAATTTACCTACCGACTTTCCGCCGGATGCGTTGCCGCCTGATATGACGGACATATCGTTTGACAGCTTTCCATTTTCCGCTTCATAGGTTTTCGAAAAGTTCAGCGGCTTGTCGTCAGTCTGCTTTAAGGTTGTTGTGGTAGTCGTTGCGGAAGGCTTTTTGGTGGTATCGGCGGCGGTTGCAGACGCAGGCTTGTTTGTTGCTGAACCTGTGTTGTTTGCGGGCTTGCTTGACGTAACGGCAGAAGAACCGGTTTCCTGCTTGTTTGTCGAAGGCTTTGACGTTTCAAAAGAAGCATCGGACGAGTTGTTTTGCTTGTCTGAACTGTCAGATGACGAACTGTTCTGCTTATCGGAGCTTGTTTTATCAGAAGCGTCTGACGAGGTATCGTAAGACGAACCGCTGTCTAAGGAGGTATCCTGCGATGCGGCTTCGGCAGAAGACACTGCCGAAGCTGATGATGAACTGTCGGCTGACAAGGTGCCGTTATCGGCACTGCAGCCGCAGGCGGATATTATTACTGCCGCACATAAGATAAGGGAGATGATGCGTTTTTTCATTTTTCTTTTCCTTTTCCATTTCCGTTTGCCTGCCGTAAACGTGATAAGACAGGACTTGTATTCGATTACACAAAGATTATACTATATAAGCGCACAAAAGTCACGCCCATATTTTTCTTGTTGCAAAATCCGTGATTATCACCAATAGTGGCTACGAGGATTTATCACATATTCACAAAATAGCAAAACAAGTCTTGCAAATTTAACTTAAATGGTGCATAATACTTGTGTAAAGGTTTACATGAAAATTAAGCAAGCGTGCTTTAACAAGAAAGGAACAAGGAATGAAGTACAGAAAAATAACAGCGGTCATACTTGCGGTAGCAACGGCGATATGTGCCGCAGGCTGTAACGGAAACGATAATTCGGGAACATCGTCAAGCGGCGACGTGACCTCATCGGGCAGTGGCGACAGCAGTATGACAAGCGATAATACAACATCTGGAGGCAATTCGGGAACGGCTCAGGCACAGTTTACGTTCAGCCAGGTAGCTATGGGCGGCGGCGGATTCGTAAGCGGCGTATTTGCAACAAGCGAGCAGGGCTTATATTATGCCCGTACAGATGTCGGCGGTGCATATCGTTATAATAAGGATACTCAGAAGTGGGAATCCATGTCTTACGATATAAGTGAGGAAGACAGAGGTCTGCTCGGTATAGACGGTCTTGCATTCGGAGAAAAAGATCCTAACAAGGTATATATGCTTGCAGGCACGGAGTATTTCAGCAACGGCAAAACCTGCCTTCTATACTCCGATGATTACGGCAAAACGTGGAACCGTACCGACCTTACGGATATGATAAAGGCACACGGAAACGGTATGGGCAGAGGAAACGGCGAGCGTATTGCGGTTGACCCCAAGAACAGCGATATAGTATATGTCGGCGGAAGAACAGGCGGTATGATAAAGTCGACTGACGGCGGAAAAACGTTCACTGCGCTTGATATGGGAACAAAGACGACAACATCAAACGGCAACGGTATATGCAGTATCATAATCGACCCCAAGTCGGGCGATGACAGTGCCTGCACAACTATATATGCGGCTGTTTCGAGAATACAGGAGGAAAACCTTTATAAATCGACCGACGGAGGCGTTACATGGAATTCTGTTGCAGACGCACCTAAGGGAATCATGGTTCAGAGAATGAAGTACAACGGTGACGGCAAGATCGTCATTACCTATGCCAATACCGAAGGGCCATGGAACAATAACAGAATTGCCGGCGGCGTAAGAATTCTCGATATGTCGAACGATTCGTTGACAGATATTTCTCCTGCAAAAAAGAGCTTCGGTGATGTGGTGATAGATCCTTCAAACCCCGACAGAATGGTTGCCTGCACAGAGAACATATATGTTCCTCAGCCTAACGGTCAGTACGGCGATGAATTCTATGTTACTACGGACGGCGGCAAGAACTGGACGCTTCTCAACGAAAAGATGAAGATGAGTGACGGCGGAGTAGAGTGGATCTCGACAGCGTCTATGCACTGGTGCAGTTCAATGGCGATTGATCCCAATAACACAAATAAGATAATGGTGGTATCCGGTAAC
>OFMV01001587.1_pt1 | contig 17038 bp, 15 predicted proteins | sample 1541881 | NCBI WGS metagenome assembly OFMV01 (sample SAMN04209220, study PRJEB22552) | human gut metagenome | biome: gut; material: feces | host: Homo sapiens | place: USA: Oklahoma
CCGAGAGCGTGTGGGACAACCGCTTCCGCTATGTGGACGAGCTGCGCAAGATGGGCGCAATGGTGCAGGTGGACGGTCAGGTGGCCGTGTTTGAGGGTGTGGACAAGCTGAACCCCGCCCCCCTGCGCGCTTCTGACCTGCGTGCCGGTGCGGCCATGGTCGTGGCTGCCCTGATGGCAGACGGCACCAGCGAGATCGAGGAAATCGGCCACATTGAGCGCGGCTACGAGAACATCGTGGAAAAGCTGCGCGGTCTGGGCGCTGAGATCAGCAAGGTGGATCGGATGCCTGCCGCACTGGAATCAGCAATGTGATCATTCAGAACCTCTCAGTCTGTTTTGCAGAAGTTTTCCTGACAGGGCGCTTTTGCGAAGCAACGACGGAGAGGTTCGTTTCTTGAGGTTTGAAATGTCTGAATTCATCTCGTTATACTCTGGTTCCTCCGGCAATTGCAGCGTGGTGCGCACGGGGGAAAAGTACATCATCATTGATATGGGAAAGGGCGTGCGCACCACCTCGGCGGCGCTCAAGGAACTGGGCCTGAACATCAGCGATTGTGCGGGCATTCTGGTCACCCATGAGCACTCTGACCACGTCAAGGGGCTGGCCACCTTCCTCAAAAAGAATCCGCTGCCGGTATACGGCGCAGACGATACGCTGGATTTTCTGGATGCAAACGGCATCGTGCCCGCCAGCTGTGAGCTGCGCACCCTGTCCGGCGGGGAAGAAGATGTGGGAGATTTCGGCGTGACGATGTTCCCCACCAGCCACGACGTGCCCTGCGTGGGCTACCGCATCCACACCCCGGACAACAAGACCATGACCATTGCCACCGACCTGGGAGTCCTGACCCCGCCGGTGCATCAGGCCCTGAGCGGCTGTGACCTGGTGGCGCTGGAAAGCAACTACGACCTCCACATGCTCCGCAGCGGGCGGTATCCCTACTACCTGCGCTCCCGCATCGAGTCCAACCGGGGCCATCTTTCCAACGATGAGTGCTCGGCAAAGCTGCTGGAACTGATCCAGGAGGGATGCAAGAAGTTTGCCCTCTGCCATCTCTCGCAGGAGAACAACACCCCGGCACTTGCCTTGCAGACCATGTTCAACACCCTGGGTGCGGCGGGTGTCGTGCCGGAAAAGGACTGCATCGTGCAGGCCCAGCGCCGCAATGAGATCAGCCCTGCACTTACATTTTAAGAAAAAAAAAATGACCCTCTCCATCATTGCTTTGCAAAGCATGACGGAGAGGGCCATTTTTGTTGTTATGCCAGATCCGGCAGGATATCGGGCCAGAGGGCCTGCTCCTGCCGCAGGTCGGTGAAAACGCAGTCCAGATAGATCTTGTTTACAGCCGAGATGATGGTGCTGCGCAGGAGCGTGCGTGCATCATCAACATCCGGCTCCAGCTCGGAAAAGCTTTTGGTCAGGCCGAACACATAGGGCAGGTAGTTCTCCAGCTCATCGCAAAAGGTATCATACGCCTGCGCGGAGGTATAATGCGCCCGCTGCATCTTGAACAGACTGTCGATGTTTTCCATGGACAGGACATTTTTAGAAACTACGATGTAGATCAGGCAGGCCAGCTGATCCCGGGTATACTTCTTTTTGATGGGGTGGCTGATGATCCCTTTCTTAACGTAGTTGCTCACCATGGAAGCGGTGAGCTCCACCCCCTGAAATGTGCGGAAACACCCGTTGACAAACTGTACACTCTGATCCAGATAAAGCCCTACGGTGGGGAGTTCTGCATACCGGGGCAGGGCAAACCCTGCGGCGCAGGCCGCAACGCGGCGGTTTGATTCTAATTTCATGCGGACAGTATACCATGTTTTGGAAATGTGGTCAACAGGAAATTAAAAACTTTTGAAATAATTCAAGAAAACAGTTGACAGGTTTTTGAAAAACTGATATAGTGATTCAAACAACAGGAAAAACTGCGGCATCCTCTGCCGCCGGAATGGAGATAAATGCTTATGAACACCAAGATCGTTGTGGATTCCTCCGCCAGCCTGTACACCTTGCAGGGCGTGGATTTTGAATGCGTTCCCCTGAAGATCATCACCGATGATGCCGAATATCTGGACAACGGCACGATGGATGCCGTGGGCATGGCCCAGACCCTGCGCACCTATAAGGGCAAGACCTCGACTTCCTGCCCCAACGTCAGCGATTGGCTGGCCGCCTACGAGGGAGCCGACGAGGTGTATGCCATCACCATCACGGGTACCCTGTCCGGCAGCTACAATGCCGCCCAGCTGGCCGCCGAGGAATACCAGCAGGAGAACCCCGGCAAGCGGGTGTTCGTGCTGGACAGCCTTTCCACCGGCCCGGAGCAGCGCCTGCTGGCCGAGCATCTGCGGGATCTGCTGGCTGAGGGGAAGGAGTTTGACGAGATCTGTGAAGAGATGCTCCGCTACCACAAGCACACCCATCTGCTCTTCTCGCTGGAGTCGCTGGCCAATCTGGCCCGCAATGGCCGCGTGAAGCCTGCTGTTGCTGCTATGGCGCGGATGCTGGGCATCCGGGTCATCGGACAGGCAAGTGAGGCCGGAGAGCTGGATGTTCTCTGCAAGACCCGTGGTGAGCATGGTGCGCTGGAGCGCATCGTGCTGGAACTCAAGGAGCACGGCTACACCAACGGCAGGCTCCATATCTCTCACTGCGGCAATCCCGCCGCCGCTGAGCGCCTGAAGCACATGGTAAAGGCTGTGTTCGATGGAGCAAAGGTGGACATCAGCGAGTGCGGCGGTCTGTGCAGCTATTATGCAGAGCTGGGCGGCCTGCTGGTTGGTTATGAGGACGCGGAAGCATAAGCGGACAACCCTCGGAAAAAAATCTGCCACGAAATTCTGCCACGATTGAATAGGCGCTCATAGCGGGGAAAGCCGTTGTGGGCGCTTTTTTGTTTGCAAAATCTTCCGCTCTGCGCTATACTAACAGCATCAAAAATCGCCGTGGGCGGCAGGGGAGGGATACCACATGTTCAGATTGCCCATCGTCAAGTTTTTCAACCGCATCTTCAACCGTGTCACGATCACAGTGGTGCTGGTGGCTTTACAGGTGCTCTGGCTGCTCTGGGCGTTCTGGTCGTTCACGGCGGGGCGGGTCTGGCTGAACGGTGCCCTGAAGGCGCTGAGCATCCTGATCGTGCTGTATCTGGTGCGCAAGGATGAAAACAGCGCTTATAAGATCGGCTGGATCGTTCTGATCGGTCTTTTGCCCCTGCTGGGCGGCGCGCTTTATCTGGCTTTTGGCAACAAGGCCCCCGCCAAGTATCTGCGGGAGCGGATGCAGAAGGTGGAACAGGCCCATCAGACCGAGCTTGCCCAGCCTGAGGGCCAGACCGATGCGCTGGATATCTCCAGCCGGAACCTGAGCCGCTATGTGGCAAAGTTTGGGCCGTATCCGGCCTGGAGGGATACCGCTGCTCACTGCTTTTCCTGCGGGGAGGAGATGTATCCCCAGCTGCTGGCAGATCTGGAAAAGGCGGAAAAGTTCATCTTTCTGGAATTTTTTATCCTCCGTTCCGGCAAAATGTGGGACGGCGTGGAGCAGATCCTCCGCCGCAAGGCCGCTCAGGGCGTGGATGTGCGGCTGATCTACGATGATTTTGGCAGCCTGCTGGGCCTGCCCAGTGATTTTGTCATCCGCATGGAGAAGGCGCATATCCGCTGCATCCCTTTCAACCCGGTGGTGCCGCTGGTCTCGCTGGTGATGAACCACCGCGACCACCGCAAGATCGTGGTGGTTGACGGCAATGTGGCCTACACCGGCGGCGTGAATCTGGCGGATGAGTATATCAATGCAGAGCAGCGCTTCGGCTACTGGAAGGATGCGGCCATCCGGTTGGAAGGAGCCGCTGTCTGGAACTTTACCGTGATGTTCCTCAATGTATGGAACGCCTTCCGCCTGCAGGAGACCGATTACACCGCCTTTGCGCCCACCCGCCTGCCCGCAGTGCAGGATGGCGTGGTGCAGCCCTACGCGGACAGCCCGCTGGATGAGGAGCCGCTGGCCGAGACGGTCTATCTGGACATTCTCTCTCAGGCCCAGAGATATGTTTATATCTACACGCCCTACCTGGCCGTGGGCGAGGAGATGCTGGATGCTCTGAAAAGTGCGGCCAAGCGCGGGGTGGACGTGCGGCTCATCCTGCCCGGGATCCCGGACAAGAAGCTGGTGTTCCGGCTCAGCCGTTCCTACTATCTGCCCCTGCTCAGGGCGGGCGTGCGCATTTATGAATTCACGCCCGGTTTCCTCCACGCCAAGTGCTATGTCAGCGATGACCGCGTGGCCGTGGTGGGCAGCATCAATATGGATTATCGGAGTCTGTTTCTCCACTTCGAGTGCGGAACACTGCTCTTCCATAACAGCCAGATCGCCGCACTGCGGAAGGATGTGGAGCGCACCCTGCCGCAGTGCCGGGAGATCATGCGCTCCGACTGCCGCACCAATCTGCCGGGTACAGCACTGGACAGCGTGCTGCGGCTGCTGAGCCCGTTGATGTAAGCGGCTGCGCGCAGCACGCGGGGAACTTTTCCACGCAAGTGAAACGGACCATTCCATCGCCCGCCCTATTGCCTGCGGCAACAGGGTCCCACCCCAGCGGACACTTGCTTTGGAAAACTCCCGTCGGCTGCGTAATTTTACGCTCTTCTGGACATACTATGGGGCAAAGGCCCAACGGGCCGTGTGGAAAGGGAGCGTATCTATGAATCAGAACCATCGGGCTCTTTGGAGCTGTGCCATGGCGGCGGCGCTGCTGCTGACCGCCTGCGGCAAAACGAACGCCGGGTCGGACAGCTCCGGCAGCATGGGCGGAAGCAGCGGCACATCCTCCGCACAGACCCAGACAGCGGCATGGAAAACCGGTCTGGGTGTGGTGACGGAGGCCACCGATCAGGACAGAGCAGGGAAAATTGAGCTGGCAGCGGCCGCTGTCCTGCTGGATGGCGAGGGGAAACTGGAGAGTGTTCTGCTGGACGAGCTGGAAGTGTCTGTTTCGGCGGACAGCACCGGCCATGTGACCCTGCCCACCGACTGGCGCACCAAGCGTCAGAAGGGGGACGATTACCCGCTGGCCGAGGTCTCTTCCCTGAAAAAGGGCTGGGCAGAACAGGCGGATGCCTTTGCCAGTTACCTGATCGGCATGACCCCGGAACAGGTCTCCATGCTCAAAGTGGATAAGGATGGCAAGCCCACGGATGCCGACCTGCTGAGCGGGTGCACCATTGCAGTGGACCGTTACCGGGATGCCGTGACCCGGGCCTGCGCCAATGCCAGGGCACTGGGTGCCGCCAAGGGCGACAGGGCCGCGCTGGGCATCGAAGCGGTGAACGGGACTTCGGACATCACCGCCACCGATGACAAGGATGTGAATGCGCAGGTGGATGTGAGCATCGTGGCACTGACCACCGATGCGGACCGCCGTGTGACCAGCGCCATTGCGGATATGGCTGAGCCGGCCCTGACGGTGGTGTCGGACGGCGGTGTGACGGCCCCGGACCTCGTCAAGACCAAGCTGGAGCTGGGCGAGGACTACGGGATGCGCGGCGCATCGGCGCTGGGCAAGGAGTGGTATGAGCACAGCGAGGGCTTCTGTGATGCCCTCAAGGGCAAGACCCGCACCGAGATCGCCGGGCTTTCCGGCGGCGATGCCGACCTGAAGGCTCTGTGTACCATTGACATCACCAATCTGCAAAAGGCGGCGCTGGATGCCCTGAGCTGAGGAGAAAACCCTTTTCGGTCTCGCAATCGCGCACCGGCTCTCCCGGATAGGTGGCATTCCGCTGCGTTTTCAGAGAAAAACCTCTCGCCGCGTCTGGCAGCTGCCGACGCGGCGTTTTTGTTTTGTCAAAATGACCGCTTTGCCGTGATAAAGCAGTAAAGATTTGAGCAAACTGCGAAAAATCAGTTTTCCCCCTTGCCAAATGGCAGAAAACGCGCTATTCTATAACCACAGTTTAGCAATTTAGCATGGTAAAGCAATAAAACAAAGCTGCTTGCCGCTGAGGGAGGAACCGTATATGAAACGTCTTGTATCCGCATTTCTGGCCGGTGCCATGGCACTGAGCCTTGCTGCCTGCGGCGGTGCCGCTTCCACTTCCACTGCCGCATCTGCCTCGGCCTCTGCTTCCGGCAGCGCTGCCGCATCCCAGGCTGCAGGCAGCGACCTGGATTACATCAAGGACAAGGGTAAGCTGGTCATCGGCTACACCGTTTACGAGCCCATGAACTACACCGATGCCGATGGCAACTTCACCGGTTTTGATACCGAGCTGGCCACTGCTGTCTGCGAAAAGCTGGGCGTGGAGCCGGAGTTTGTGGAGATCAACTGGGATACCAAGGTCGTGGAGCTGGATGCCAAGAGCATCGACTGCATCTGGAACGGTATGACCCTGACCGATGACATCATGCAGAACACCGCTACCACCAAGGCTTATGCAAAGAATGCACAGGTGGTCGTTGTGAAAGATGGCACCGATTATACCTCTACCGCTGATCTGGTGGGTAAGACCGTGGTCGCCGAGGCTGGTTCCGCCGGTGAGGCCGCCATTGAGGGAGACGAGAACCTGGCACAGGCTGATTACGTTTCCAAGAGCGTTCAGACCGACTGCCTGATGGAAGTTGCCGCAGGCACTGCCGATGCCGCTGTACTTGACCTGACCCTGGCCAACGCCATGCTCGGTGAGGGCACTGACTATGCCGACCTGAAGATCGTGGACGAGCTGAACGCCGAGGAGTACGGCGTGGCATTCCGCAAGGGCAGTGATGCTGCCGCCGCTGTGGATGAGGCCTTTGATGCACTGAAGGCCGATGGTACTATGCAGGCACTGGCCGATAAGTACGATCTGGCACTGGCTGACTGAATTTGTTGAAAAGCTCCTTCCGTCATCGCTATGCGATGCAACCTCCCTCGGTGAGGGAGGCTTTTTGTTGCCGATGCGTGAAAGGCTCCCGAGGAGAGGGAACTTTCACCGACGGTGATGGAAGGGGAATATGGATTCTGAATAAAAAAGGTGTGTTTTTGTGTCTGTGATTCTTATGCGCCTGTCCGGCGCGTTCCTGCTCAACTGTGAACTCTTTGCCCTGACACTGCTGTTTGCACTGCCGCTGGGGCTGGTGGTCTCGTTTGGCTCCATGAGCCGCTGCAAGCCGCTGGCCGGGCTGGTCAAGACCTTTGTCTGGATCATCCGCGGCACCCCGCTGATGCTGCAGATCATTGTGATCTATCTGGGCCCCGGCCTGCTGGGCATGAACAACCCCTGGCCCTCCGGCTCCGGCGGACGGATGGTGGCGGCGGTGGTGGCCTTTGCCATCAACTATGCCTGCTATTTTTCTGAGATCTACCGCGGCGGCATTGAAGCAGTGCCCAAGGGGCAGACTGAGGCCGGGCAGGTGCTTGGCATGACCAAAACACAGATCTTTTTCAAGGTGACCTTGCTTCAGGTCGTCAAGCGCATCCTGCCCCCCATGGGCAACGAGATCATCACGCTGGTCAAGGATACCTCGCTGGCAAACACCATTGCCAACAAGGAAATCATTATGATGGCCAAGGAGTATAGCGCAAAGGGCCTGATCTGGCCGCTGTTCTCCACAGCGCTCTTCTTCCTGGTGTTTGTGGGCGCACTGACCATCCTGTTCAACTGGGCTGAAAAAAAGCTCGATTATTTCCGCTGCTAAGGAGGCAGATAGATTATGGCGTTGCTCGAAGCTTCCGGTATCGGGAAAAATTTTGGCGAGACCCATGTGTTGAAGGACATCTCCTTGGATCTGGAACAGGGTGAAGCGCTGGCGATCATCGGCTCGTCCGGTTCCGGCAAAACAACTCTGCTGCGCTGCCTGAACTTTCTGGAACGGCCTGACACGGGCGTGATCAAGGTGAACGGCGAGACCATGTGGGATGCCGCCGACCCTGCCACCCAGAAGGAAAGCGAGATCCGCAAAAAGCGGCTCCATTTCGGTCTGGTGTTCCAGAACTTCAACCTGTTCCCGCAGTACACGGCCTTACAGAACGTGATGCTGGCAGGAGAACTGCTGGCAAAGGAACGTCCGGAATATCAGGCAAACAAAAAGGCCATCCACGCGGAGCTGGAACAGCAGGCGAGAGAACTGCTGGCGCAGATGGGCCTTTCGGAGCGGGCCGGCCACTACCCGCATCAGCTCTCCGGCGGACAGCAGCAGCGTGTGGCCATTGCCCGCGCGCTGGCGCTTCACCCGGATATCCTCTGCTTTGATGAGCCCACCAGCGCCCTTGACCCGGAGCTGACCGGCGAGGTGCTGAAGGTCCTGCGCGACCTTGCTGACCGCAAGACCACGATGATCATTGTCACCCATGAGATGCACTTTGCCCGCGATGTGGCCGACCGCATCCTGTTCATGGATGGCGGCGTGGTCGTGGAAGAAGGCCCGGCCAAACAGCTCATCGACCACCCCCGGGAGGAGCGTACCAGACACTTCCTCGCACATTATTCAGAATGACCCGAACCGCCCCGGCGTGCAGAAACGCGCGCCGGGGCGGTTTTATCTCTTGCACTCTGTGGGTGTCTTTTGGTATACTGATAAAAACAGGGGGGCAGAAAAATGACAGTAGCACGGAAACGAGCACTTGCAAACGCAGTGGCATCGGCCCGGATGGAGGGGCTGGAGATCTCAGAGCAGGAAAAGAGAGACTGCCTGCGCTATCTGGATGGAAAAATCGATACTGCAACCCTTGTAAGAGAAGCATTGAAACGTCAGAAAAAGCAGGAGCTGTCCCGGAGGTGACGAATGCCTTATACCATCGAAGCGGCTCAGGACGGCTGCTATCCGGGAACGACAGTCCTGGTCAATAAATTTGATCTGCATACGCAAAAAGAGCTGAATGCGGTAGAATCGGTTCTGGTAACGGCCAAAATGATACAATGGTCAGAGAACCCCCGATGTGCAGCATTTGATTTTGAGCACTATAAAGCAATCCATCGACATTTATTCGGTGAGTTGTATGATTGGGCGGGACAGGTACGGATGGTCAATCTGTCCAAAAAAGGAACGCAGTTCTGCCCGGTGGAGGAAATCCCACGGGTGAGTGCGGCGATTTTTAAGCGTCTTGCAAGAAATGATTTTATCGCTGCATTGGTGGATCTTTATCAACGAACCAACGAGCTGCACCCATTTCGGGAGGGCAATGGGCGGACACAGCGCGTCTTTTTGTCACAGTTAGCAGAAAATGCGGGGTATGATTTGGATTTCACGGCGGTAGATCCGGACGAGTTGATGATCGCAACGATTTATGCGGCGCAGGGAATCGAAGCGCCGCTGCAACAGGCATTTGAGAAAATCGTCCAAAATGAAGAATGACCCGAACCGCCCCGGAATGCAGAGAAGTACGCCGGGACGGTTTTGCTGTACAGAGCAGGTTTGGGCTGCTCAGGACGAATTTGGTGTGTCGGCTGCTATGGACATCACGGAGGATGATACGCCGCTGAGCATTCCGGATGAGGAGACCCCGCCTTCGGGCAATGCCGGAACGGGGTTCTGGAGCATTTTGTTCCAGCTGCTGAAGCATCTGGCCGGGAAGCACTGAAAAATTTGAAAAAACCTCTTGAAAATTCATCGCAACCTGATATAATACCCACATGAACAAAAACGTCCTGCCCATTGCGCGGCAGGGCGTTTTTGTCGGAAAAAATTCGTTTTATAAGGTCTGTGATGCTTTCCCAAGGAGGAACGTGCGTATGACGAAAGATATGACGCAGGGCAGCCCGCTCAAGCTGATCCTTGCCTTTGCGGTGCCGCTGATGCTGGGCAGCCTGTTCCAGCAGTTCTATAATCTGGCAGATACCATCATCGTGGGCCGCTTTGTGGGCGTGGAAGCGCTGGCGGCAGTCGGCAGTGTGGGCGGTCTGAACTATCTGGTGCTGGGCTTTGTCAATGGCATTGCCTGCGGCTTCTCCATCCCCATCTCGTGGACATTCGGTGCGAAAGACTATGTGGAGATGCGCCGCTACACCGCCAATGCCGTCTGGCTGAGTGTCTTTTTTGCCGCAGTGCTTACCGTGGTCACGGTGGCCATGACCCGTTCCATTCTGGTCTGGACCAATACCCCGGACAACATCATTGATCTGGCGGACATCTACATCCGCACCATCTTTATCGGCATCCCCTTCACCCTGCTGTACAACATGACCAGCGCCCTGATGCGCGCTCTGGGCGACAGCAAGCGGCCTCTGTACTTCCTGCTGGTGGCAAGCTTTCTGAACATCGGGCTGGATCTGCTCTGCATCATCGTCTTCAAGATGGGTGTGTTCGGTGCGGCATTCGCCACCGTGTTCAGCCAGGCAGTGGCCGGTCTGGGCAGCTTGTGGTACATCCTCAAGCATTATAATGAACTGCGCTGGAACAAAGAAGAAAGCCGCCTGAGCAGACAGCACTGTGTCAAGCTGTGCGGCATGGGCATCCCCATGGGTCTGCAGTGCAGCATCACGGCCATCGGTTCCGTTGTGCTGCAGGGTGCAGTCAATGGTCTGGGCAGTGACATCGTGGCAGCACAGACTGCAGGCGGCAAGGCGGCACAGTTCCTGTCCGTCCCGCTGGAGAGTATTGGCACGGCCATGACCACCTACGCCAGCCAGAACATGGGTGCCCACGACCTGAACCGTGTGAACAAGGGCGTGAACACCGCCCTGGGCATCGGCTGTGTGTACAGTGTGGCATCCTTCCTGATCCTGCGCGTGCTGGATAAGGCGTTGATCGGCCTGTTCCTTGAGAGCAGCCAGACCGAGATCATGGCCAACGCCCAGAGCTTCATCTTCTGGAACAGCGTGTTCTATATCCCGCTGGCGGTCCTTATCATTTACCGCTACACCATTCAGGGGCTGGGTTATTCCAGCCTGGCCATGTTTGCCGGTGTGGCAGAGATGATTGCCCGTGCTCTGGTGGGTTTCCTGTTCGTGCCGCTGTGGGGCTATTTTGCCGCCTGCATTGCAAACCCGGTGGCCTGGTTCTTTGCCTGCTTCTTCCTGATCCCGGCGTATATCGTTGTGTTCCGGAAGCTGAAACGGGAAAAAGCAAGACCGCACGCAAACTTGTAAAAATTGAGCCGCTCTTTTGCGAAACCGCAGAAGGGCGGCTCTTTTGTTGCCTAGTAGGGGAGGCCTTGGCGAAGAGGGAAAGCCTCACACAACGCCAAAGCTGAGAGGCTGTATAGAGCAGGGCCTGCCCAATTCCTTTACAAATAACACCAAAACGATTATACTATAAATAATTATGTCACAAGGGGGTGAGGAGCATGGAGCTGGAACAGATCGAGGGAACCGTGGAGGACATTATCTACGAGAACCCGGATAACGGCTACACGGTGTTTGAAATTTCCGGCGGCGGCACGGTCACCGTGGTGTGCGGGATCGTGGGCGAGCTCCATGCGGGCGAGAGCGTGGTCTGCCGCGGTAAATATGAGAACCACGCCACCTATGGCCGCCAGTTCCACGCCCAGGAGTGCGAGACCGATATGCCGAAGGATCTGGAAGCGGTATACGCCTTTCTTGCCAGCGGCTCCCTGCCTTATATCGGGGCGCGCACGGCCAATAAGATCATCGACAAATTCGGCGCGGCGGCGCTGGAGGTGATTGCCAACGACCCCGCCCAGCTCACCCTGATCCCCGGCATCTCGGCGGACAAAGCTGACCGCATCCAGCAGGAGTTCAAGCGGATGTTCGGAATGCGGGAACTGATCGCCTATCTGGCCCAGTTCGAGATCAGCCCCCGCCGCGCCATGGAGGTGTTCCGCGTCTTTGGCCCCAGTGCCATGCAGGCCATCTCCCAGAACCCTTATCTGCTCTGTGGGGAACCCCTGCAGCTGGATTTCCGCCATGCGGACAGCATTGCACAGTATTACCACATGGAAGGGGACTGCACCCAGCGGCTGGAAGCAGCGCTTCTGCGCACCCTGCGCCACAACGCGGGCAACGGCCACACCTGCCTGCCCCGTGCGCAGCTGCTGGACACGGCATCCCACTTCATCCAGCAGCCGCCCGAAAAGCTGGCCCGTGCGCTGGACCACTGCATTGAGACCGGGCAGCTTGGCGTAAAGATGCTGGAGGCGGTGCCGTATATCTATCTGCCTGACCTGTTGGAAGCAGAACAGGCCATTGCCGACCGGCTGGCCCTGCTGGCGAAGCGGGAAAAGCAGACGGTGCGGGATCTTGATAAAAATATTCAGGTGCTGGAGCTGACCCAGGGCTTTGCCTATGCGCCCCTGCAGCGGGAAGCCATCCGCAAGGCCATGACCGAGAACTGCCTTGTGCTGACCGGCGGCCCCGGCACCGGTAAGACCACCACGGTCAACGCCATCCTGCAGCTGCTGGAACATCAGGCCGACCGGGTGGCGCTTTGTGCCCCCACGGGCCGTGCGGCCAAACGGCTGAGTGAACTGACCGGCCGCAAGGCCTCTACCATCCACCGCCTGCTGGAGGTGGACTACTCCGGCGGCGTGGTCAGCTTCATCCACAATGACAAGAACCTGCTCAAATGCGATGTGGTCATTCTGGATGAGATGAGTATGGTGGATGTGAAGCTGTTTCAGGCGCTCATTGCAGCCCTGCGGTACAGCTGCCGCATTATTATGGTGGGCGATGCCGACCAGCTGCCCAGCGTGGGGCCCGGCAACATTCTGGGCGAGGTCATCCGCTCCGGGCTGGTGCCCACCGTCTGCCTGAACGAGATCTTCCGGCAGGCCAGACGCAGCCTCATTGTGGAGAACGCCCACCACATCATCAGCAGTGAGCCGCTGCAGAAGGGCGGCAAGACAGACGATTTCTTCTTTCTGGAATCGGACGGCGATGCGGCGCAGAAACTGGTGTGCGATCTTGTCACCACCCGTCTGCCCCGGAGCTATGGCTTTGACCCTGTCCGGGATATTCAGGTGCTCTGCCCCACCAAGCTGGGACCCACCGGCACCCAGGCGCTGAATGTGGAGCTGCAGAACCTGCTCAACCCGGAGCAAAAGGGCAAACCCCAGCTCCAGAGCGCCTCCCGGGTGTTCCGGGTGGGCGATAAGGTGATGCAGGTGCGGAACAACTACGAGATCGTCTGGAACCGCATTGGCGGGGAGCAGGGCGTGGGAGCCTATAACGGTGATATCGGCATTGTGGAATCCATCAACATGCGCGACCGCTCCATGGTGGTGCGGATGGATGACCGCCGCCTGCTCTACCCGGCGGAAAACCTGAACGAGCTGGAGATCGCCTACGCCATCACGGTGCACAAGAGCCAGGGCAGCGAGTTCCCGGCGGTGGTGCTGCCGGTGGCGCAGGTGCCGCCAAGGCTCTGCTACCGCAACCTCTTCTACACCGGCGTGACCCGCGCCCGCAAATTGTGCATCGTGGCCGGGCGGCGGGATGTGGTGAACCGGATGATGTCCAATGTCCGGCAGAACCTGCGGTACAGCGGCCTGTGCGAATTGCTGAAAGAGAATCTGCCGCCGGAACAGATGGCGGCAGAATAACCTCTCAGGCGCTTTGCGCCAGCTCTCCTACTAGGAGAGGTTTGGTCTATACTTTTTTACTGGCTTATGCTACAATATAAATTGATTTGATTTCCCGCCCGAACGGGCATTTACGATAGAAAACAGGGGAGCAGAGAAAGGAACGTTTCATTATGGCACAGAATGACATCGGCATCGATCTGGGCACAACGACCATTATCATTGCACAGGCAGGGCAGGGGGTCGTGCTCAACCAGCCCAGCGTGGTGGCAATGGATACCCGCAAGAACTCCGTGCTGGAGGTGGGCGACAAGGCCCTGGCCATGGTAGGCCGCACCCCCAACTATATTTCCGCCATTTTCCCGCTGAAGGACGGTGTTATCAGCGACCACACCATGACCCGGGAGCTGATCTGCCGGTTTGTGAATCAGGTGTACAGCTCCCACATGGTCAAGCCCCGGGTGGCTGTCTGCGTGCCCGCTGCCATCACCGGCATTGAGAGTGATGCCGTGGTGGAGGCCGTGATGGCTGCCGGTGCCCGTCAGGTCTACCTGATCGATGAGCCCATTGCCGCTGCACTGGGTTCCGGCATCGACATCACCCAGCCCGATGGCCGGATGATCATTGATATCGGCGGCGGCACCACCGATATCGCTGTCCTGTCTCTGGGCGGCAAGGTCAAGGCCACCAGTGTCCGTGTGGCGGGCAACCACTATGATGACGAGATCCTGAAACATGTCCGCAACAAGTTCAGCATTGCCATCGGCCAGCGTACCGCAGAGCAGCTGAAAAAGAACGTCGCCTGCTGCCCCCAGAAGGCTGATTTTGACGAGACGATGGAGGTGAAGGGCCGCAGCCTGCTGACCGGCCTGCCCATCAAGGTGAATGTTTCCACCAGCGACCTCTACGAGCCTGTGATGATGCTGAGTGAGCAGATCGGCACTGCCGCCCATCAGGTGCTGGAAAAGACCCCGCCCGAGCTGGCAGGCGATATCTTCCGCAATGGTGTGGTGCTGACCGGCGGCGGCGCACAGCTGCACGGCCTGCCCGAATACCTGAGCCAGGAGCTCAAGGTGGATGTGACCGTCTCGCCCGATCCCGTGAACTGCGTGGCGCTGGGCACCGCCATGAGCCTGGGCCTGAACGATAAGCTGGAGACCGGCTTCCTGGATGCGACCCCCCGCATGGGCCGCCGTTAACCGGGGCCCTGACCCGGCTCGTTAAGAAATTGGAAAAGTTGCAACAAAATTTTGTTCATACTTGTTGAATCGGGTCGGGAAATATTGTATAATATTGTCAAATCGCTTTTTGCGCGCCGGGGCCTGCTCCGGAGTGCGGAGTAAATTATTATTAGGAGGAAGACCATGAATCTGGGTTCTGATGTGGTTATCACCATTACCGGTATCGTGCTGGTGTTTGCCATCCTCATCCTGCTGATGCTCATCATCACGCTGGAAGGCAAGATCTTCGACGGTATGGCCGCCAAGAAGAAGGCAGCCAAGGAGCCTGCTGCTCCCAAGGCTGCCGCAAAGCCCGCTGCCCCCGTACAGCAGGCTGCTCCCGCCCCTGTGGTGGAGGAAGGCATTCCCGGCGATGTGGTTGCCGCAATTATGGCTGCCATCCATGCCATGGGCAATGGCAAGTACACCCTGAAGGCCGTGCGCCGTGCTGCAAATGGCTGGAGCAAGGCTGGTGTCAACGACACCACCGCACCTTTTTAACACAGGAGGAAAAACATGACACAGTTTATCGATACTCTGGTCGGTATTTTCCAGAGTTCCGGCTTTGCACGGTTCGGTGAGCCGGGCGGCTACCTCTACGCGATTATGATCTGCGTGGGCTGCTTCCTGCTGTACCTGGCCATCGTGAAGGAATTTGAGCCCCTGATCCTGCTGCCCATGGCATTCGGCATGATCCTTGCCAACCTGCCCGGCAGCGGCGTTATCCACATGCAGTACTTCGTTGGTGATGGTCTCGAGCACCCGATGTGGATCGAGATCCTGAACAACGGCGGTCTGGCCGATATGCTTTACATGGGTGTCAAGCTGGGAATTTACCCCCCGCTGATCTTCCTGGGCATCGGCACCATGACCGACTTCGCCCCTCTGATCTCCAACCCCAAGAGCCTGCTGCTGGGCGCTGCCGCTCAGTTCGGTATCTTTGGCACTTACATGGGCGCTCGTCTGCTGGCTGCTACCGGCATTGTGGACTTCACCCAGAAGCAGTCCGCTGCAATCGCCATCATCGGTGGTGCAGACGGCCCCACCGCCATCTTTGTTACCTCCCGTCTGGCACCTGAGCTGCTGGGCAGCATTGCCGTTGCGGCGTATAGCTACATGGCTCTGGTGCCCGTGATCCAGCCGCCCATTATGAAGGCGCTCACCACCAAGAAAGAGCGTACGGTCGTAATGAAGCAGCTGCGCACCGTGTCCAAGACCGAGAGGATCATCTTCCCCATCATGGTCACCATCATTGTTTCTCTGATCGTTCCCGATGCAGCCGTTCTGGTCGGTATGCTGATGCTGGGCAACCTGATGAAAGAGTCCGGCGTTGTGGATCGTATCCAGAAGACTGCCGGCAATGAGCTGATGAACATCATCACCATTTTCCTGGCTCTGTCTGTTGGCTGCACCACCTCTGCAAACACCTTCCTGAACAGCCGCACCCTGTTCATCATCGTGCTGGGTCTGATCGCTTTCTCCTTTGGTACCGCTGCAGGCGTTCTGTGCGGCAAGGTGATGTACGCCCTGACCGGCGGTCAGGTCAACCCCCTGATCGGCTCCGCTGGTGTTTCCGCTGTTCCCATGGCCGCCCGTGTTTCTCAGAAGGTCGGCCAGAGCGAGAACCCCTCCAACTTCCTGCTGATGCACGCAATGGGCCCCAACGTGGCCGGTGTTATCGGCTCCGCCGTCGCTGCTGGTATCCTCATCAACATCTTCGGCTAAGCATTTCCTGAGATTCCCGCTCCATCGTGGTATTGACCGCGGTGGGGCGGTTTTTGTTTGCATTGTTTTTGTGTACAACTTTTTTGAAATGTGATATACTATATTTTAAGTGATATATCCAGAAATGATTGAAAAGAACAGGTGAAACAATGGCAACAGATCTCGCACAACAATTCTGCGCTTTGCGTGATACGTATATCGAAAAGCAGTTCGGACGCCTGAACGATATGCAGCGGGAGGCGGTGTTCACCACCAACGGCCCTCTGCTCATCCTCGCGGGTGCAGGCAGCGGAAAGACCACCGTGCTGGTCAACCGCATCGCCAACCTCATCCGCTTCGGCTCGGCCCACGGCTCTAGGTGGACGCCCCGGGAGGTGACGGAGGACGATGTGAAAGCCCTGCGCACTGCCATCATGACCGGCACCGATGCCCCGTCGTGGCTGGACGGGATGCTGCGGAAGGACGCCGTCCGGAGCTGGAACGTCATGGCCATCACCTTTACCAACAAGGCCGCCGGTGAGCTGAAAGAGCGCCTGCGCCGGATGCTGGGCGGGGAAGAGGGCGACGAGGTGTTCGCCTCCACGTTCCACTCGGCCTGCGTCCGCATTCTCCGCCGCTGGGCCGAGGAGAT
>OFMV01001593.1_pt1 | contig 16986 bp, 19 predicted proteins | sample 1541881 | NCBI WGS metagenome assembly OFMV01 (sample SAMN04209220, study PRJEB22552) | human gut metagenome | biome: gut; material: feces | host: Homo sapiens | place: USA: Oklahoma
GCTTTGTAGCGGACTGTGCAATGGCAGTGTTAAAAGCACTGGAAAATTGTATCAGCAAAGAAAAGTTTATAGAAAAAATGAAGCAGTTCGGATGGAACGTAAACTGGACAGAGAAACGGAGGCACATTACTTTTCAGAACCAAGAGGGAAAGAAAGTACGTGACAGTAATCTGTTCAAAACATTTCATTTGGATATCAGCAAGGAGGGACTAGAGAATGAATTTAATGGAAATAGGAAAAAAGCCAGAGATTCAGCCAACAGAGACAGCAGATCAGATGAAGAACTTGCCGGATACTACCGACAAGTGGAAGCAGCTTGCGAAGGAGCAGGCGGCGTCACTGGAGCTAGTGACGGAAGAGAGAGACGAGTTACAGGTGAGAAATCAGAAGATGAACGAGTTTATCCAGAAATTTCAGGAAAGGACACACAAGCTGAAAATGGAAAAACAGAAGCTATTCTTCGAGAATCACGAAATGCAAGACGAAATTCGGAAATTAAACGACGAAATTCATCGTTTGACAACCGAACTGTCCGAAACGCAGAAGCTGAATCAATCGCTTCAGAAGAACAACGACGATTTGAGGAACAGAAACGGCTTGAAGAGCAGGAGCGAGCAAGAGCAGCTCGAAGAAGAAATAAAAGACGTTCGGGACCAGAACTCTAAATTGCAGATACAGGTTAATAAATCATCTGTTGAAGCAGTAGATGAAGCACAGAAGAAACAAAAAGAAGCAGAGAAAAAGATAGAGCAGGCAGAATCCAAAGCCCGTAACGAAAAGAAACGTGCTGAGCTGGAAATTCGTAAAGCGAAAAAAGAAGTAAAGGACAGAACGGAAAACATGAAGGCTATGGAATATTTCTGGGGAATGGGATACATTATGGTAGTTCTGTTTGCAATTCTACAGAATGGTGCTTTTCAAGATGATTTCATAGATTTTTTCATGACTCCATTCATGTGGTATGTTCGATTTTGTAAATGGCTGGTATATCCAACTTATGATAATGGATTTAACCAGAAAATAGCATATACAGGTGGGGAAGTATGGGTTATCAGGATTCTGGCAATCGTAGCTGTGCTTTTCATAGTGGGAATCTTAATGGTGATAATTATGGAAACAATAAAACAATACAAAAAAATGTGGAACGAAATTTCACAAATGTTTTTGATTGGAAGCCTTTCAGGGATAGCAGTGCTTGGAGATGTAATCAGAGGGTATCTACCTGTGAATTTGATTTTGTTATTTGTATTTATCAATGTAGGAATTATGTTGCTAATAATGTATCTTCGGAAAAGTTTGATCACATATAGTCTGACATATTGATGCTTGGTTGAGATTTTAGAAAGTATAATCATGCTTGCAAAACCTGGCAAGCATCAATAGTGATACCGTGAATAAGGCACTCCTAAGTTTTGCAATGCAGCGACTCTATCATCGTTACATGGATGAGTGGAGTATAATGCTTTGAGAAAACCATCATTTGGAACATCAGAGAGATGCTGATCTAAGACAGTTGCTAACTCAAGACCGAACCCAATTCTGTAAGCAAATTTATCAGCCAGATATTCGTTTTGTCTCATAGACCACATTAGAAAAAGCATACAGCCTAAACGATGCCATATATCCATATTGTCACCTCCTGTCAGTGCCATGATAGTTATCTGCTATTCAAATTCATAGAAATCTTTGTTGCGTTCTTTAAATAGAGAAAAGACAGTTTCTAATACAAATTCATTTTCGACACCAATATAACTTTCCGTTTCGTCGTCTACTTCTTCCAGTTGTAGAATTACAACTTGTCCGTCGGAATCTTCTAAAGGAAGCATTACAACATAATCCTTTTGACGATATGATATTAGATCAAGAAATTCAAACTTAATTTCATTTCCATCTTCATCATTTAGGGTAATTATATTTTCTTCGTTCATTTAAGTGTCCTCCACTTAATATAAATAATCATCGTTAATAGTGACTCTTAATAACTCAAAAAGATTATCTGTTTCGGAAAGAATACATTTTTTCATAACCTGCTTAATTTGCTCCATGGAAATGCTATCTGGCAACATTTCTCTTGGTACGCTATGACCAAAGTGCTGAATATATTGTTTTTCGATTTCATAATACTCATTGTCAAGCTCAGGCTCAGGAGTAGCAAGAAAACTATTCATAAAATCAGAAACACTTTTATTTCTATCCATTATTGATACCTACCTTTCTCTACTTAGAATTCTAACTTGATTGTCTGGACGAATCGAATCAATCATTGAAGAAAAAATGCCAAACGCTGTGGGAAAGAAATTGGATAAAAGTTCTAATTTATCTTGTCCTCCCATAGATGCTTCAAAAAAATGTGCGAAGGCTTCTGCCTGCAGATTGCCAGCTCTTGTCCAGTAGTTTCTTGAATGACCATAACTTCCATGCAGTTGACCGTTCGTTGTAGCATCAATTAAGTCCGAAAAGGAGTGGGCAGAATTTTGCCTTATTCTATTTAAAAAGGCAGCTTGTCTTTCAGGCGAAAGATTATTATATAGATTTAAGATTCTTTGTCCATCGTCAATCAACGCCGCAGCAAATTCTGGAGTATTAGATAAATTATTTTGATAATTACACGCTGCATGATCTATCATGTGGGCAAGTTCATGGAAGTATGTTGTACCAGCTCCTCTTGGATTTGTCATGTCAGCGATGGCATTATAATATACGCCTCGTGAATGTCCGATATAATTAGCAGGAGAATAGTGTGCCGTTTGATTGGGAGGATATTCAGAGTCTCTTATCATAAGCTTTCCTGCATAATGATCAAATACCTCTTTAACACTTTTCTCGGCATTTTCATGGCGATTCGATAAAATTCCACTATAACCACTTGGCATACTGCCTTGCGTTAATACACCAAGACAATACTCATAAGACGAATTACCAGTATTAGGTACTCGTAAACTTTGAACGAAAGAGTTATGTGCGGAATTTGTATCCAAAGAAACATTATCATATTCTTGTATGCTTTTTGCAAGTGAAGCGACATATTTTTCAGTTTGAAGCATAATTTGCAGGAGATCATTTAATGCTTTGTTACAATCTTTTACAATATTACCAAGCTCATAATATTTCTTATCATTCCATTCATTTCCCAATTGTTGATACTTTAATTTAACAGAATTTTTTGTGGTTTCAATGGAAGAAATGGAATTCTGCAAGTTTTTCAAAATTGTCAATAACTGAGTTGAATCAGCATTTACCATGCTCAAATTATCACCTCTTTGCAAATAGTATTTCGTAAGATATGAAGCAGTGATGTGCCAGATAAAAATGGCACATCACAACTTCAAAAAAGTTAATTAAGAGAAGAAAGGAAATGTTCCAATTCCATTGCAGTTGGTGCGATGTACGGTTTCATCTGATATGTATCTTTTACACCATCAGTGAAATATACAGTATTGTCACGCAATCCTGTTACGGAAACATTTTCTACCAGATTATCGGCATCGTTGTCGTTTAGTGAGAAAATAATCCTTTCAGGGAACTTAGCCAGAGAGTTTTCTCCGTAGTGCATACAATCTTTTACAGTTTGGTATTCAAGCGAGCTAATAACAAAGTGGATGCCAAATCCAGAACCATCCTCAATTAGTTTAAGTAACTTTTCATTAGAATTACTCAAATTATTTGAGCTGTTGCTACGGCTTGATATAAAGTTATTGAGCGAAGCAAATGGATCGCTGTTATCTACCGCTGGAGTGCTATCATCTTCTGTCTCAATATATTCGGATTCCTCGACTGTCTCGCCTTTAAGCATAGACTTTATAATGTCCAGGAACTGAAGATTTTTGATAATTATAAAGATAATTCCGCTTTCGTTGCTTTTCTTTCTGGCACTGTAAATTTCATATATATCGTGGATAAACTGCACAATATCTGTACGAGAAGTAGCAAGGTAAAAATTAGAACAATGCGATTGTAGTACATTGTAAAAATCTCCAGACACGTCATCACCAACAAGAGAATCCCCATCAATACAATAAATGGATGTGCTTGTGTTGATTGCAGCAGATACCATATATTCATTTACAATATTGTTTGCCATTCGTTCATTTGAACCGCAGACAAGAAGATTATGTTTACGTTTCCTATCAACTATGATTTCAAACGGATCAGCGACTTTAATGGTATTGCCCATGTGAATATGCACAGGTAAATCATTTGTCTGCTTGATGCCATGATTTGAAAAATAATCCAACAACTGTTCAGTGCGACTTCCTTCAAATATCTGTGTTGTACATGGCTCATTGGCAAAAGTTTCGCTGATTTGCTTGAGATATTTTGCTTTACTTTCATTATCACAAAAAGCTACACGCAGACCGGTATTGCCGTATTGCTCGGTATAGTCGGGATTCATTACAGCAGTACCTTTCGGACCGACCATTTTATCTAATGCATCTCTTTCATAGCGGTCAGAGAATAAGTATCGAGCATCATCTTCGCCGCATTTTAAGCCGATACGTACACGCATTTGTTCAATAGTTCCTCTGTCCAGAGTGAGAGTGCTGATGATATTGGTAGACTGTGTAGCCATTAACAAATGAACACCATAAGCACGACCCTCAGTTACTATACGTTTAGCATGATTTGCACTCCTCATGGCAACTTTTCTATTAGTGGAATCATCGAATAAAATTTGAAACTCATCCATGATTACCAAAATACGAGGCATAGGATTTCCTGTTCCTCTAACATAGTCCTCAATTTTTGTATATCCACCAGCATTTTTGAATGCATTTGAACGATTTTCCATTTCCTCAATCAAGTTTTGGAGAATACTTTCGCCAAACTCTTGCATAGCATCTAATGCTAATAATTGAATATGCGGTAATCGCTCTGATTCATAGATTTTAAATTCAGTGCCTCCTTTAAAGTCCATCATATATAGATGAAGTTGATCAGGGCTATAATGGAGCATACTGCTCATGATTATGGTATGAAGCAGTGTTGATTTACCACCACCTGTACCACCACCAATTAATCCGTGGTGAGAAGTTCCCTCACCCAGTCTAAGGCTAATAACCGCATCTTCATCTCCAAGTCCTATCGGAATGTCCAGTACATGAGCGGAGTCACGAGAAAACAATTTTGTATCCAGAATGTCAGTAAAGGACAACCCTTTATTTTTTATTACCTCAGCAGATTTGAAGTATCTATCTGTAAAAATGTCTGAAGTTTTGGTGTCCATCATCTGAGGTAGTTTAATTGGCAGATTATATGGAAGAAGAATATACTGATTATCTTTATAATCTATGGATACACAGTATTTGGAAATTTGCTCCATACGATCTTCGATGCTTTCATATCTGGAAAAAGTGACACCAGGATTATGACAGATCAACGTATAAATTCCACATTTGCTACCATTCCGTAAAATGTTGATAAGGGTATCAATACATCTGCCATCCATTCCACCAGGAAAATCATAAATAACAAGTAAAGTAATAGGCTCGGCTCGGTTTGGAGTATTCAAATTGTACTCTAAAAGATCTCTGTATTTAGTTCCAAGTTTATTTAAGATAAAGTCATCTATCTGAGCGTTAATGGCTTGGAGTTTTTCATAGATCATATCTTGACTGGTATATATTTTTTCACCAAAAATTTCAGGAAGCCGTTTTCTAAAATCCAAAAATGGAAGAATGCTATTTCCTCGTTGCTCGCTATCTATAATACAAAAATTAACCTTTGTTACAGGAAGGAATGACAGCATACTCCACATTACATGATGCGTAAATACTCTTATTGCAGAGCTATTTGATTCGGGTGCATTTAGCAATACATTAAAAGAATTTCGTAAATCAAAGGACAATGGTAATTCAATATGCTCCAAAGAAACGATATTATCACCATTTTTTTCACCGAAAACTTTACGGATTCGGTCGTAACCGATACTATCGGAAAAAATATCCGAAGGATAAGATACTTCTCCAAGTGTTACATTTTGAGGAAATTTGCTATCAATTTTAGGAACATGAGCATATTCCTGTTGGTAGCTATTCATCATTTGTCCGATGAACTTAATGTGCTGCTCTAATTCATCCATATTTTCAGCATCGACAAGTTTTTTAATAAGAGGAGAGAATGCAATACCCCTATTTTTTATTCCTTCAAAAATGAGCATATATTTGCTAAAGAATTTTGCAAAATTGACCTTGTCGGGCATAGGTATGTAGATAAGAGGCATACCTCTCATGATAAAATTCTCACCCTGCTGTTTTATTACGACAGAGAGAGATTCTATTGTCTTAAGGTTTTGGACAAATTCATCACGCTCATTAACTGCCGTTGGTGTGTAAAAAATGAGTGTATAAATTCCACACTTACTTCCATTTCTAAGTATATTGCGTAATCCAGCCAGCCCCTGTTCATCAAAACCCTTAGGAAAATCATAAAGTACTAATAATTCAGAGTTAATGTCGTAAGAGGGGGTCTCTTTAGCATAGTCATAAATAGTATCGAAACGAGTTCCAAGTTTATCTTGGAGAATATCTTCAATCTTAGTGTTTAGCAGATTGATTTTTTCTAAGATATGCTCTCGTTCAATAATAATTTGTTCGCTAAACAACTCTGGAAGTTTTTTCTTTGCATCAAAATAAGGTGCTACGCTATTTCCACGATTTTCGGGATCGACTATGGAAAATGCAAGTTTTGCCACGGGACAAGCAGACAAGAAACTAAACATGGCAGCGTGCGAAAACGCTTGTAATGCAGAGTTATTGCTGTTATCAGAAACAACAAACCATGACGGTGCATTTTGAATAGTAAGTGTAATAGGCAGTCGGATACTACCTTCAACTAAAAGTGAAGCACATTTTTCTTTAATTAAAGATGAAACAATCGAAGATTGTACAAAAAAATCCACAGGATAGTCTACATAGCACATATAAAGAATTCCATCTTCGATTTGATGGTTTGTGTTGACTTTATCTCTTAGTTTAGAATGTTCGGTTATTTGCCCATGGAGAAAATCAACCAGAACATCAGGCAATATTTCGTCAAGAGATGCACAAATTTTATCGGCAATATTATCCAGACAGGTTCGATAATTTTCTTCTAAATTAGCTAATTCCCTGTTATTGTTATCTAAAAGTGTTGCTCTATTGGCAAAATAGCTCTTTTTTTGTTGAGCCAACTCCTCTGTGGTGAGAGAGGGGAGAACATCTTCAATTTCTTGCTCAAATGATTTTAGTGTATTACGAAGAATTATTAACGCTTCATAGTCTTTCTTTCTTTTGCTGGAAAAAAAGTAGTTAAGCCCATTAATCAAAGCCGGAAGAATATCTTCAGAATACTTTTTAGATATAGCTGCATAATCCTCCTTGATTTTTTCTAAAATTGAAAAATAATCGTTTACATTCTGATACTGGTCACTGGTTTTTCCTGATAATTCAGCTTCTTTTTTCTCCTTTGTTTTGCGATAATATTTATCTACCTGAGAGAGCCGAGCATCAAGTGTGTCAATATCGGTCAACATTTGTTGAGCTTCTTGGATGGTTTTTTTAGACTTTCTGGAGATGGCATCACAATTGCTCTTATAGGTTTTTTCTAACTGCGAAAGCGAAGAATTATGCCTATTTAAGAGAACTTGTTTGTTTTTTTCATAAGCCGAGCGACTATTATTGATAAGAGTCTCCGAATTGTCTGCAAAAGCATTTATTTCTGAAATCAAGGCAAATATCTCAGATTGTGTAATAGCGTTCATAATTTCAGTCCTTTCTCCTAAATAGGCTTCATTTTATTTATCTTCTAATTCATATTTACACTGTTCAGAACATTTGCTTCCGAAACCGACAACAAGAGATGTAGTTACCTGAAGTGGATAACTGAAAATTTCAACCATTTCTCCACCGATTTCTGGATTACTTGTGTTACATACCAAAGTGTATTGCTTCAAGTTGTCTAATAAGCGAGGAATATATTCTGAGTTAGTTGAGTTCAAAATGTCGATTATCAATTTAATTCCAATACTTGTAATAAAGTTAATATCAACTGAAATTCCTGGCTCAAACTTCATGCCTTCTGTATTTTCTTGATTTGAATAAATATGGTGATTTGCTTGAGCACGTGCGGAAATATTTCCACCATCTCCAAGAGCACACTCGTAGCAAGGCATATTTCTGCCTGGAATATGGTAGAAAATTTCTCCTGCATACGCTCTTTCCCAGAAACCAATGGAGATGAAAGAAGCTGTATAGTAAATGCTGATCCGATTGGTATAAACATCGGCAGCTCTGTTGTCTGCACAGCCCACAAATATGGTTTCATTAGCTACACAAAATTCATCAAGCATTGTTTTGGGTAAGTTCTGTACAATACCTTCAAATTTTTCAATATGGACTTTGGGGTTGATATTTTTCAATTTGCGAGAAAGAGCGTTAATTTTCAAATCACCAACATCTTCAATACCACATTGGTGGCGGCAGATATTGTGGTATTCCATTACATCAGGGTCTGCCAGGAGAAAATGTCCAACACCAGCACGTGCAAGTTCCATTGCAACCAGACTGCCAACAGAACCACAGCCTAAAATAACGACACGTTTAGTGTTCATAACGGATGTTTCCAGAATTCCCTTATTGCGAGAGAATATACTTTGATAAAGTCCATACGACTCAGCCTGAACTTCTTCACTGTCATAGTAGAAGATGATTTTATTATCGCTGATAACTCCACAGAAGCCATTACTTGGGGTACTTCCGAGTGGTAATAAGTCTCCTAAATAATCTCCTCTATCGGATAATTCCGGGGGGAAAATATTGTAGATTTTTGTATCTTCATAATATTTGCCATATAGTTTCCCAGGGACAGCATTTTTCATCTGTTCATCTGAGATAAATACGGTTTTTTTAATTTCATCGTTAAAAAAATTGTCCATTATTTACCGTCCTTATTTAAATTGATGTGTATGATCTTTTTGACTGCATCAGTTATTGATATGCCTCTGTCATATTGTGGTATTTTGCGAATGTTGGCTGCTTGAACTTTGGAAGCTTGTTCAAAAGCTCGTCTAAATGCATTGTTTTCATATAAATAGCACTCATTGTTATAGGAAAAAACAACGATGTCATTTTCTGCTATATAACGGAAGTAAAGTTTTACAGATACATCAATCGCATCCTGAGATAAACAAATGAACTGGTCTACTTGAGAGATTGAGTATTCAATTCCTTGGTCATCAGCTAAAAACGCAGAATCTTCAACAAGTTCATCGAGAATACGTTCAGTTGCAATATTCCTGTCTTTAACTTCTGTGAAAACTTCGTTTATCTTAATATGTTTCATGTAAGGTAAAACAGTTTTTAAAAAACCGTTAAGGCTGACTGATGGATGAAAGTCTTTGTATTCATCACTAATAATTCCTGCCATAAGATTTGCAAATTTTTCAGGGGATTTATATCGCAACATTTCATCCGGAATTAAATGATTTCCAACATCATACTCAATCACTGAATATCTGCAAGGTTGATCTACATGATACATCGTTAATCTAAATTCGGGGTCAATATTTACAAGAGCAGATATTGCTCCTTCTTTGCGCATCCGAGCATACTTAGAATTAGTACCATCGTCAGTTGAAGAAAATTGGTCAAATGAACCTGGATGTCGATGCCATAATCCTATTAGTGTTAGCCTTTTATCGTATAGGTTTGCAATTTTGTTAATCAAATGTTGCGTATATTGTTGGTCATACTCAAAGTATGCAACTTCAAAAATAGATTTCGGTCCCGGATCAATAGCTTCAATTACATACCATATTCCATCTTCAAAAGAACCAAGAAATAATCCGCCAGTTTCTGTCTTTATTTTTTCTGTGGTTTCAGCCATTATTGCTGCAAAAGCTCTGTCTGAAAATACTACTTTCATGGACATACCTCCAATTTAAAACACAAGGGTGCCCAACTTCAAATTGCGAAGCTGGACACCCTTGAAATAATTAGTAATTTCCTTCTAATGCGACATCATCACTAATTTCGCCGTTCAGCCACATTTCACAGAGCATAATCCATTTGCAAGCCCAGCTGAGTGCAGATGCTGCGGAAGTAGAACGAGATTGTCCTGCTTTGAAATACTTAGGATCAGCTGTACATATAAAGTATTCTTCATTTCTGCCGAAATTGTTGCGATAAATATGCGGCAGACCTAATCCGAAGCCACGCTTTACACAGTTATCATAGGAACCGTAAGTTTGCTCAAGAAGAGGCATCATCTTCTGTGCGATGTCTTTAAGTCTCGGTTGAATAGGAAGAATTTGAATAGAACCACCATATTCTCCCTCAGATGCGTGTGGATGATCGTTTTTATAGATCAACATTAAATCCCAAACCATTCCACCTTCACCCATTGGCTGAACTTTACCACGCCAATATAATCTGCCAGAACCATCCTGGAGCTGGTTAATTCTGAAGGATGGAAAAAATTTTTGCATGGCAGCTACTTCTGCTTGATATAATTGAGGGTCACTTTGATACCAGTAAAATGCCATATTCAGTCCTCCCTTGCTAATTTACCATCAGGAACCTGAATGCCAGACAAACCATTGTCCTGCATTTCTTCCTTGGTACCTACTTCGCCAGTAGGAGAAACTACTACGGGTTCACCTTGTCTGAGTGCTTCGGCTAAAGCTCTGCGACGAGCAGCGATAGCATCATTGTTAGCATTGTTGTTGTCCATAACAAAATCCTCCTGTCGTTATTTTCCTTAATACTTCTGCCAAAAGTTTTCGTTTATCTTTGGCTTCTTCTTTTTCTATTTTTGTTAGAATTATAATTTACGCAGCGGCAGCACCAGGGAAGTCTCTGATGATCTCACCATTTTCAGCAATACGTGTCGTTGCCTGACGAAGAGCAGCATCAGCAGCAGCTTCACCATTATCTCTAACAGCCTGAGCATAGGAGTTGTTATAAAGTTCGCTACCCTCGTTCATCAGATCTTCAAGATCAACACCTTTATTCTGATTACGAACCAAAGTGTACGCCATATAATCCCTCATCTGTTGTAAGGCTGCTGAGTCAGATTCAATAAAACCTTGTGTTCTCTTAAGGTAAAGTATGTATTGAATAGTATTGGTGACAGTGATCCAAATGCATTTGAATATAATGACTATTATCTGGAAAATAATAGAGATAACTGTCAATACACCAAAATTGCCTGAGAAAGCAATCTTAATGGCTTCCCAAGTAAGAGAACCAAACGCCTTTAATGCACTAAGGAATATACCGCCGATGCAAGCACAAAGTAGACCAGCCAGGAAACCTCCGCCAATATCACCAGAAGAGATACCGGCACTCATTCCGTAGATAAATCCGATTACCATACCGATGAGCTGTAAAATAAACTGTCCTTTAATTTTGTTTTTATTTTTGGTCAATTCAGCAACGTTTTCAGCAACGAGCTGTTCACAGCAATCGAAACACAAGCACTTGTTGGCGTATTCGCCACTTGTAACAGTGTATGCTTCAGCACAGTCCTTACATATATATTTACCACATCTTGCACAACGAGCAACCGCAGGCTCAGAAGGATGGTGATAGCATACAGGTCCATCGTGTTGCGGCGTCTTAGGTGGAGTGAAAACGGGAGCGCCATCCTCCGGTGGGGTGAATGTCGGAATTCCTTGGTTTTTGCTTTTGTTGTCCATGATAGTCCTCCTTAATATTAAGCTTACCTACCAATTCTTTGCGAATTGTAGTTATCGAGTGTTTGTGCAAGCTTCTCCAGCTTAGGGAGTGCTGCATTTAATGTTTCTACGGGAGATACTGTAAGTCTCGCTATTTTTTGCATGAGCATATTGAACTCTGCAGCTTTAGCATCGTCCCAGGAACCTGTTGCCCGAATACCACTTTTGATTCCCTGATTGATTCGCTCAATATCTTTAATTGTTTGAGCAATTTGTTTTTTCATTTCACGGATTGTTTCCGCAGATGCTTTTACTGCCATACTTGACCTCCTTTATAGATTGACTTCTTCATAAGCAGAAACTGCACTCAGAAGTTTTTCGAGACTGGCTTGGCAACCTTCAAGTTCACTGATAGGCTTTTCAAGTGCAGAACAACACTCTTCAATAATGCCGCCAAGTCTTGCATACTGCTGATCTTTCCAACCGGAACCAGCACTCTGGTAATCTCTTTTCAATGTACGAGATGCGTCAGCTAATTCATGAATACAAGTTTTGCATACACCAATACCAGATTGTAGAGCAGTACGTTCAACAGATACACCACTTGCCATACTTAATTCCTCCTTGTTGCTATATTTTTAAGAGATTGCTCTCCAAAATTCCTTTATAAAATAGTTGATAAGTATTCTTCTATATGAGAGATACAGTTATTAACAGCTTGAATATTTTGCCCAGCACTATCAGAAGAAGAAAACTCAAATTTTCTCGTTGCATTTATATAATCATCAAGGTTTGATTTAGCCATTTCTAATAACGATTTAAGGCGATCAAATTTTTGTTGATACTGAGTCTTCCTTTTTTTTGCGATTGACAAATTCTCTTCGCAGCGTGCTTTTTTACTTTTCAATTCACTTATTTTCTGTTGCAAGGTTTCTTTTTCCTTTTTTGAATTTTGTATCTGATATTGCAACTCAGATTGTTCACGGTACAAAGAATTTAACTGTTGTGTAACCATGTTAATTTGTGCTTGAATTTGCTGCCTTGTTCCATCATCTTCGGCATCGGCTAACTGTGCTTGTAAAGCTGAAAGTTGTTGCTGAAGGCTATTGATGTTATTTCCTATATCTTGGAGCTGCTTTTCCATACGAGGTATGGAACTTTCTAATTTCTGTATTTGATTTAAAGAAGCACTAATCTGACTTTCTAAATCTGAAATGATATTATTTAAATTAGTAATTTCAGAATCAAGTGCATTGATTTTTGCTTGTGTTTCACTTACTTTTTGATGACATACTCCTAAGCAATTTTGAGCCTGCGCCGTTGCACGAGAAGAAATTCCAGTAATGTCACTCTGAAAGATGGTTAATGCTGATTTTACTTTTTGTAGTGCTTCAACTGATACATCTGCCAATTTGTTCCCACCTTTCATAAAAAACTAATATTGTTCGTTTGCTGCTTTGAAAAATTTATCAATAATTTCACAGCTCTTATCACCAGATACCAATACATTTTTTGAAAGATTGGCTATTTGCGTCATTTCTGAGGATAAGCCAGAATATTTTGGATCTTTCCATAAGGAAGAAGCTGCTTTGATTCCAGTTCCTAATTTTTGAATAGCAGATTGGAATCCTTCTAATTCTCGTTTGATCTGTTGCGAATATTCGTTCATTTTTATTCCTCGTTAAATACCCTACCAGCTAACCAACATTCATCAAACTCATTGGGAAACAATTCGAGCTGACGAATCATATAATGTGTGCATGGAATGTAATCAAAATAAAAGAGTAAAGCTAAAAACAAACTCCATGGGATTGGACGTGTTCGATTTTCATAAGCACTATATGTTTGGCGAGAAATTCCAACAGCGGAAGCGATTTCTTCTTGAGAAGCACCAACCTTCCCCCTAAGAGCTGGAAGTTCAATTGCTAATCGTGTTGCTAAATTTTCTTTTTCTTCTTTACTAAAACTCCAAAACTGCTTATATGCATCCCGCCCTAAATATTGGATCAATAAACTACCTCCTGGATATACTTCTTCGTAGAGTATCTTACTCTACGGAAAAACACCGCCCAAGCCACGAAAATAGTGGTTATTTGGGCGGTGCTGACGGTTTAATTGACGGTGAATAATGCTGATAACTTTTCCATATTGTTTTTTTTCATTTCAAGTGTAGGATGAACATAGCGATTCATTGTAATATTGACAGTTGCATGACCGAGTATTTCACTTAAACTCTTAACGTCAAATCCTAATTCAATGCACCTGGTTGCAAATGTATGACGGAGTGCATGAAAATTTGCCGATTCTATCTCGCTTTTTTTCAAAACAGTCTTGAATCTATTCTGCATAGTTCTCGGTTCAATAAAATGTGTTTCACTATTTGTCAATAAAAATCCCTTTCTTGAAGTCTGATGATCGTTAAGTATTTTGAGTATCGGATCTGGAATAGGAATTGTTCGGATAGAGCAGGCACTCTTCGGAGTAGTTAATACAATTCTGGTTTTCTTTTCCGAACAGGATTTATCCTGGATTCTTTGCAAAGTTTGGTGAACATACAGGGTCTGTTCGGAAAATGAAATATCTTCCCAGTGTAAGGCACATATCTCACCTACACGCAACCCTGTGAATAAGCAAAGTAAAATACCAATATTATAAGGATTCTTTTCAGAATTTAAATATGAACACAGACGTTCCTGCTCTGTGCTGCTTAATATCCTCATTGATGTGGAAACTTGCTTAATCTGCACAGACGTTCCATCACATGGAACGAAAATTCCTTTTCGTACTGCAAACTTTAGAATATTGCGAATAACAGATAGAGTGTCCATTACAGTTTTAGAAGATAGTCCGGATTTGTTCTTTCCACCATAGAGCAAAAGGTTATTACACTGACATTCGATAAAATCATGTGTGATATGGGATAGAGGTATTTCCCCATATATGGGTAGGATATAGGATTGGAGTAAATTGTGGTACTTATTTATAGTTGATTCTTTAACTTGTGGAATAGTGTTATTAAGCCATTCAGAAGCAATTACGGAGAAACAAGTAATGTTCGTAGTTGGCGGTATGCTTTGCTGTGAGTGTGAAGCAAATGCTTTGCGAAGTTTTTCCTTGGCATCACGGTAAGTTTTTGCATATACATATCCATATTGAGTTTTTCCCGATGGGGATTTAGATTTAACATATCGTCCTTCCCATCTGCCATCTTTTCTTTTGTAAATATTTTCACCTTTTCTTGACATAGAATATACCCCTCCTTTTGGTATGACTATAATTCTGACGGCAAATGGCGAATAACAGCTGCAAAAATGTAGATTTTTTTGGAGAAGAGTCGTTTTTTTCGCCTAATACGTTGACAAATGGTATAACAAGTTGTAAAATTATTTTACAAAGCAAAGAAAATATGACTAAAGTGAAGTTCGTAGAGTAAGATACTCTACGAACTTTTTATTTACAAAACCTTCAGATGGGGCTAAAAAACCTGTTTGGAGGTTTTTCCTTTGTATTATTCAATGCAATTTGCCTATAAAATTATAACAGATTGCACTTATAAATGCAATCTGCATTTATGGTTGGTTGTTGCAAAAATGAGCATACTCTATAATAAAAAATAGAATAAAAGCATGGAGGTGATTGAACTGCAACCGGAAATTGATTATGTAAAAATCGGTCAACGAATTAAGTCTGCACGGTTAGAGCATGGATATAGTCAAGCAGATTTAGGGGCGTTGGTTGGTTGCTCAAACAATCATATGAGCCATGTTGAGGTAGGACAAACAAAAGTTTCTTTGCCGATGCTTTTGAAGTTGGCGTATGTTTTGGACAAGAATTTTGATTATTTTCTATTGGATACGCCGTATGCAAAATGTGAAAGCATAATAAATTCAGAGATTTCCAATAAATTAAATCAATGTAGTGCAACTACACTGATAACAGTAAGCAGAATATTGGATGCACTAATAGAGCAGCAAGATATGTTGTTGGCAGAGGAACAGAAAGATTAACATAGCACACAGAAATATAAAAAGAAGCCCACATAGCCGATAAAAAAATCGGTTGTGTGGGTTTTTGACATTTAGGAATAAATTTTGAAAACTCTGAAGTATTATCAAAGCCTGACTAATAGAGTAGTTGTGGAAGTGAATAGTGTGTAAATATAAAATGTTGATTTAGCAATACTTGTTGAATTAAGAAAAAGTGAAAGAGTGATTAATTCAAATTTTGTTAAGTTCTGCTTTAGATAATTTCCATTGCTTCTTGGGTTCAAATTTTCCACATCCATCACAAGTCTGCGGCCAGTTGATTTTCCATTCAAAATACTCATCTCTGGTAATCTCACCGGATTTCAGTTCATCCATCCGAACCACCCATTCTTTCAGAAAATCATTCAGAACCCCATAATCAAACCACATACAGACAGGAGCATGGGCAGGCCAGCTATCATTGTCGTGATAGTAAACGGACGTGTCTGCTACTTCATTGCATTTTTCACCGGGAAATTTCTTGGGAAGAAACAGATGCAATGCAGATGGATTAAATTCATCCAGCCAGAAAAGCAGTTCCATCATTTCGGAAGCGTCACGTCCAGCGGTATCATAGAGGGTATAAGGATTAACATCAAGAGCCTTAGCCATTTTATCAACCAGATCTTTTTTTGGAACACGAACACCTTTTTCATATTGTACAATTCTATGTTGATCGGTCAGTCCGATCTTCTCTGACAGTTCTTTTTGTGTCATTTTCCGGAATGTCCGGATTTTTTTTAGTTTCAGATTAAAATTCATAAAGTCACCTCTGCATTAGTCCTGATAAACATCCGTTGAAGATAGTGAAATCAAGAAATGAATAACTATTTGTCCATATTATAACACAAGCTAGCATAAAATCAACAAAAAAGAGTACAAAAAAGAACCTAAAACGCATGAAGTGCTATTGACATTAGCAGTAACGGGGGATATAATGGCATTAAATCGAAATAGGTACAAAAATGTATACCTATAAAACTTTTGATTATTGAACCTTGAAAATTGAATGAGCTGTATGGGTGCCTTTCGGGGCTTAAAGGTAACACAGGATTCCACCGCTGTATCAGAGAGTAGTATGTGGAAACCGAAGATACTCCGGCAACGGCTGGTATGCTTGAGAAGAAGCTGCCAGTATTCAGAAAGATTTCTGATAGAGGTCAATTGTAACGTTGACACCGCCATATACAAATGGAAGCCAACACGCCGAACAGAATGGAAAATCATCGTAAGAAGTCCAAACAAAAAGTATATGTACTGACAACGGGCATAACCGCTGTCTGGGAGGTGATGCAGAAGAATACGGAG
>OFMV01001602.1_pt1 | contig 16892 bp, 9 predicted proteins | sample 1541881 | NCBI WGS metagenome assembly OFMV01 (sample SAMN04209220, study PRJEB22552) | human gut metagenome | biome: gut; material: feces | host: Homo sapiens | place: USA: Oklahoma
GCAAAGTTAATATTTTATTTTAATCTTTGCTGACACAGTTTAATTTACATCCTTTTAGATAAAGAAACGGTAATCGTATGTTACACCATTATATTGTCTTAACAAGTTTCCCACCTGCGCCAATGTATTAGAAGTGTCAATTGTAGCAGGTAACTTTGTATATAGATTAAACGAGTTCCAATTCATTTTTGTAAATCCTAGAATTTCTTTAGCAATAGTTTCCAAATCTCCATGTCCATAGTATTTGGTAATTTTTAAAGGAGCAGGAATACAACGTCCTCCTTGGTAGTATCTACGATTTGACTGTATTGAGGGAACTACTCCATGTGTCCATAACAAAGCATTTCTCGATGATAGTTTAATGCAAGTTCCTCTATCAACAGGATATCCATCTTCAAGAAATTGACCATACATAATCTTCTCTGCAATAAACTTTAAATCATATTCTTGAGTGATTGTGATCAAATCAATTTCTGATATTCCTGCTTGCTTTAATGCGTTTGTTATACCTTCAATCTCATCATTCTTAAAAGGGGTTCGTTTATGAACTACAACTCTTTGAGGTAACTTTTCCATAGCGTCTTGAAAAAGAGCCAGTATATCCATCCCAAATTTATAAGCTTCTTCAAAATTTAAATAAGGATTTTTCTTTTTGTCAAATTGCGGATGTTCAACTTTTGACAGTTTATATCTTAATCCCTGTCCTTGTGCATTGTATATATGGCTACAACCTAAAGCAACTTCAGCTTTACCTGAATATTGCTTTTTTATGCTATATCCAATTCCTGCATATGCTGTATTTTGATCTAAGTCTGCAAGAGTCCAGGGAGTTCTTAAAGCTTTCACAAATAAAGCTAAAGAGAGCCACCATGAAATTTCACATACCATCTTGTCATATAAAGTCTTTTCTTCTATAAATTGGGTCGTGAATCTATGTTGGGCGGCAAACGCTTTAATATAGTTATGCAAATCAAATGTTTCTCCATGATAATTGAATTGTCTATAGTTACTCCATGAATTAGGTACAAATATTAATAGCACAATTCCTGGGAACTGTTCTGAAAGTTTTTGCCCTTCTGTACAAATAGTTTTTGCTAAATTAATGGCACTTTTAGGATTATCATTTATTGATACCCATTTTTCAGAATGTATTTCAGGAATATCAAGTCTACAGTTATAAATATTACTAAAACCGGTATAATGATGTACATAGTCGGATAATTTATCTGCAGATACTGTAGAATTTAGTCTTTTTAGAAATTCACTAAATTTTAAAGAATAAGAAGTAGGACAGATACTGCCAATGCATACATCTTTAGGGAATACATCAAAATAATTCGCATCGAAAGGTCTGTATTTTGATAATCCTCTCATCGGATTGTCATCATATGCTGGTTTATTAACGTATGGATTTATAAATTCAAGCTTGGGTTCGTTAATGTGTATGCCATGATATAATGTTTGATTTATATTATATCCCTTCGGAGAATATATCGTTATGTTACCTTGTCCGTAATGGTGTATTTCAGCATAACCACGATTATTGGATATTTTAAAGATAAAACCACTTCGTGAATTAACAGGTATCTCAAAACATAATCTTTTACCATTAAACATTATATTACACCATTCTTGTAATTTCTTCTCATATTGCTGATTTCTCATTTTATCCAAATACTCATGAGAGTATTGTTGTTTGATCTCCTTTTTTATTTGGTCATTAGAAATAAAATAGACTGTTGGAGTGATTGAAAACAAGACATATTTCTTTTGTGGGACAAATGATAATCCACATTCAATAGCTTCATGTATTGTTACATTATTCTTATTTGCATAAATATCTTTTTTATATAGCATAGAACGCTTGTAATCAACACCTAACCCTCTAATTTGAGAGATTCCATAAAGTGCAGCTTTGAGAAATAATTCTTTAAAATGGCTATTCTTCTCTATTTCATCAATAGAAATATGAACACGCTCAATTTCACTAATTAAATTTTTCCCAAAAACTTCATTGATAGTAGATACAGTTGAGATGGCATATACTTTGTCTTTATATGGTACAGCAATAAGGGGTTTTTCTTTAATCTTTTCTCTAAGATATTTCCATCTGTTTTCATTCTCATCGTATGAAATTTGAAACTGAAATATTTCATCGGGAAAAGTAGCTGGAATTAGATTACTTTTCAGATATTTTTTTGTACTTCCATCCTGTATGTAAAATGGAGTTGTTGTATTGTCTATACTTATTACTTTAAGTATTTCATTGATCTCCTCTTGTTTATTAGAATCTTCATTAAAACAGAATTTTACAAGAGATAACATGACGTTATCAAATCCGTTTGTGTCAATATAAAACGCTTGTCTTCCAGCAGATCGAATAGTTTGAATCAAATCTGCTATTTCTGGTGTAATATCCTTGCCGTAGCCACACCAATATAATCTTCCTGCTCCCTTATCCGTAAAAGCTTCTTTCAAAGCAGACATAAGAGATTTATCTCTTCCACTATATCCTATGATAATTAAATTTTTGTCAACAAAATAACGTCGCAAAGCTGAAACAAATTCACTATTTTGTGAATCTAGTTCTTTCTCTGTATTTTTGAGTGTTCTAAATTTACAATCTCCATGTAATGCTATATAAAGTAATTCACTTGAACTTTCTGTCCTATATATACGATCAACACAATCAAGATTTATAGCTATAGGTGTTATATTGGCTTGTTGTGCAGCTCTTTCCACGAGTCCATCGAAATTTGTACTCCAAACAGATTTTACAATTCCATATTTATTCAACAGACATAGCAATTTATATCCTACATACGGACTTTTTCCATTGCACAGGCTTTCAAAATATTTAGTTCTGTCCGCATCTATTGGATATGAAGCTTCGGCATAAAAAGAATATTCTTCTGGACTCCCCAATTGTGGATATTTCCCTTGCACATCTAACCATTTCTGAATGATGTCTTTACTTAAATCAGATTTTTTGGGATCTACTAATTTTTTTTGATTACCTGATAATGATTGATATATTAAAAATTTCCAATCCCATATACAATCGTTTGCCGATTGAATACCAGATGATATGGATGCACCGGCACCTAATAGGACACCAAATGACCCATCTAAATTTTGTTTGATTGATCGTAAAAAAGCATCAAATTCTAAATATAAATTTTCGGGCATATTCATATTTATATTATAAGTCGTTGGTTATCGTGATTTTATTATTTCTCGTATATCTGACTCACAGTCTCGGCTGTTTCTTTCATCATTTGTCGTAATGACTCAGGGGCAATAACCTCTATTTGTGCACCAAACGAACGGAGCAAAGAACGTAACTCATAATTATTTTGGACTTTTAAGGTTATCTTCCAATATCCATCTTCAAGAGGTGTTGTCACTGCTGATTGAGATTCATGAAGTGGCTTAGTCACAATATATCCAATGGCTTTATCACTAACCTTTAAAATGACTTCTTCTACAGGAGCATTTGAACGCGAAACGCCGACGATATCGCTAAAGTATTCTTTAAAATCTATTCCTTCAGGTTGTATTATGTATTGTTTAGATGTTTCCTTTACTCCTTCGATTCTATCAATTGCAAAGTTTGATAGATAATCCGAGTCTTTATGTTTGCCGATCAGAAACCAGCGATTATTATATTGTTTAAGATGATAAGGAGTAACAATTACGGTTCTAGCGTCCTTCCCAAATGGATGATATATAATTTCAATTACCCTTTTGTTAACAATTGCATTAAAAATGGGTTTATAGTATAAATCCATTCCTTTGAGATAGGGATTATGCTGAAAACTTACAACTGAATCCATACTATCTCCTAATTTACTGGTCGTATATAGTCTTTTTTCAAGGTCGTTTAACCACTCAAATTGTGGTACTCCATCGAAACGTTTAAGAAGTATCAATGCATCATAAATCAAAATGAGCTCTTCTTGATTGATAGGTTGATTTTTAATGGAAGCCCCTTTGGTATGGTATCGGTAATATTTTCTATGCCCATCTCGAATGGCATCTATCTCCATACTATATCCTTCTTCACTTTCAATGAATTTTAGATCTTCTTGCACTTGACGTTTTTTTACTCCGCAACCATCTTTCGTTTCTCCATTGTACAGATAGAGCGCTTCATTGCAGGCATCTACTAAATCCTCAATATAGTAACGCCTAGACCAATTGCTCAGGCATTTATCTATAATCTGGTATCTTAACTGTGCATTCTTATTCGTTGGCATAGGCAATACTATTTATCAAATAATACAAAGCTAGTTATGAACAATGCAGTCTTTCTGCATTGTTCATAATCTTTTATATTAAATCTTCTAATTTATCTACTATTGCAGCAATTTCTGTAGAATCAATACTTCCGTTCTCATGGTCAACTGTAGTAAATAAATTTACTCCTTCGATGTAACCGATTGATTTATAAAAATCTCGTTTCTTTTCCCATGATTCCTTATAGGCGGGATTATCTAACATTCCTAAATGTTCCCAAAGAATGGTATCTCCAGATGCATCTTCAAAAGTAAAATCAGGAATACATCGGCGGCCGTTATCTTCTATCATTCTTTCATATTCAAAGTCAATACCTCGTTCATATAGCATATTAGCAATAATTACTTCAGACTTGCTACGTACGATTAAACCTGGCTTTAAGGTTGTGTGAATCAATCCTTCCACATATGGAATGTTTGAAATATCTTCACGAACAGATGTAGAGAAAAGATTTGTATTTCGCTTAGCTAAAACTGACATCTGAGGTTTAGTATACTCGATTAACCACGATATATTATCTTGTATCAACAGAATTAATTTCTTTCTTGCTCGTGTTAAAGCTGTATAGATTAATTCACGTGAAAGTATACGTCCGCTTTTAGGAAGAACAACCAACACAGTATCAAAATCGCTCCCTTGACTCTTATGGATAGTTATAGCATAAGCCAAGTCTATTGTATTATCAGCCTCATCCGACTTAGAAGAATAATATGAAAATCTCTTGTTGGGTAACCCAGTAAAAACAACTGTAGATTTCTTTTCTCTTTTATTTGCATAATTAACAAAACCTATTTGACCATTTGAAAGTTGACATTCTTCTTTACTCGTAGATTTCTTGCGTTCATTCTTTAATTGAATTACCTTATCTAGAGCAGATATGGTAATAGGAGCTATTTCTATTGAAAAATTCTTATTTATACCAACCCACTCTTGGAAATACGAATTAATCTGGAATGTTCCCCATACCGGATTTTTTACCGGGGATAAAACCTGAAATCTTTCAACCTTTGACGGATCATTTAAAGCTTTATTTACATCGTCAAGTCCTATAGATTTACGAATCTTATCGGATAAAGATTTACCTTCCTCTTCTGGCAACTCTTTTTCAATGGCCTCTTTCAAGCAGTCTTTAAGGTCGTTTTCATCATTCCAAGTATAAACAACCAAGTCATTATTAAGATTTCCTTTGGCAACTTGCTCAAAAATGAGATCGGAATTCTTTGCAGGTTTTTCTCCAGAGAACCATGATGCTAAAGTCAATATGTCAGAGTCTCCTGTATTAATAGTTCTTACAACATATCGCAATTTTGTTATTGCCGATCTTAAATATTCGTCTTTATTATCCTTTAGGTAGTTAAATAAGTCTGCAAATGGTCTGCCAGGGCCAATAGGAGGTAATTGAAATGGATCTCCAATTAAAATTATTCGATTAATGTTCTTTAAATCCAGTGCTTTCATTAAGACATAAAAGTCCTTACATGTAAGCATGGAGCACTCGTCAATAATGACATTTTTTGCTCCACAGTATTTACGTTTTTCTGCATCTTCAGGAACACAAGGTGTCATTGTATCCCAGTCAAAGAAACCCTGACGCGTCAGAAATTGCGCAATAGTTAGGGCTTGAATATCTGCAGACATGTTACCCAAGCGAACTCGCGCTTTCCCTGTAGGAGCCAAAAGGAGTGTACCTTCTGCTTTTATTTGTGGCGATTTTAAGAAAGCTTTGACAACTGTAGTTTTGCCTGTTCCAGCTGGACCTGCCAGCACAGAAAGGCGCTTACTGCAGAACATTTCCAATGCCTTTACCTGGTCAGCTACAGCATTACGGCATCGCTCATTTGCTTCATTGTAACCATCAATAGATGCTTTAACGATCGTATTCCAGTCTTCTTTTAATGGTGATTTGACATCCTTTGAAGCACGACCTTTGAATATCTTACGCAAATAATCATCAATTTCTTTATATTCCTTCAACTGCAGTGCACACCTGTCATCAGTATTAAGATATATAGTTTTTTCTTCAATGAACTCTTTGTTTGACATTAAATAATTATATGGCAGTTGATGATTATCCGCAGCCAAACAATCTTTTATATATAACTCAATCTCGTTTGCAGAAATTAATGTATCACCATCACTGAGACTTGCCACAAGTTTTGAAATGATAAATGAGCGGATCCTTCTATTATCAATTACGGATTCCACTAGTGAAGGAGCTTTTGGAGTCCATTTGCCTTGAATCTTAGGGTCAGCCATTATGCCAAGATCAATCATTTCGGTTGTAACAGGAAGATAATTTTCAATAAGACTCTCCTCGCTGATAATATATGGATTATTTAATAATTCATCATAGCAGCCAGGACTATCAAACCACCATTTTATTACTTCCGAATTTATTTCAAAACGTGATAGCAGTTCCAGTACTTGTCTTTGGTTACTTAGAGTATTTTTCCAAAGAATACGATAATGAGTAAGTTCACTTTTATATACGGAATCAGGAAGAGACAATTCACCTTTCATCAATTTATCAAAGGCTTCCCATGGATTATCTTTAACCCCACAATATCCATTATTTCGTAAATCCTGTTCAATTATAAATGCATAATTTACCCCTATTGCTGATAAAGCCTCGGCGAAAGCTGGGAAAGGACCTATCATATCCTTCACCTTTGCAATTTGGGAATCTATCCACAAAATTTGTTGTTTCCAGTTTCCTCCGACAAGTCCATGATTAATGATACATTCTAAACATTTCCTGGCTACATTCAAAATAATCAACATGCTATGGTTACTAACATATTCACAACCATACGACAACTCGTTAAAAATTTTCAGGATATTGCCTAGCTTTGGAATGGTAATTTTTATTTCATCAATTACTTCTTGTTTTGATTTTCCTGTTTGGGCTTTTACATAGTCTTCATCAAGTGACATATATTCATGATATGGCAAAAGAAATCCTTTTGACTTCTTCAAATCAGTTCTTATACCATGTTCAAAAATCAAATCCCAAAAAGGATATGTATAATCAGTTGTTGTCTCATATGTTTGTAGCGGTAAAACTTTAGTAATTTCACCTATACCAACGATTAATTTTGCATCTTCATCAATTGGATTACCACTTTTGCAATAGAAAACTCCGAGTGAAGTGCCAGCTTCTATATTTAATCTAAAGTGATTTAATATTTCAAACTGTCTCTCTTTTCCATATACCCAAGATGTAGGAAACGGTGCAGTTTCATCATCAGACATATTCGGATATTTATGATTCAGTTCTTCCTGATAATCACGAGATAGATATCGGAAAGGTATTCCAAAAAAGCTATATGGTTTGAGTTCTATTGTTGTAGGTAAGAGCTTTGCATGTGGAGTCTCTCCAAAAGCATAAACATGTTTGAAGATTCTTTTATATGGCTTCTCATTCATAAAACCACCATTCTCGCCAACACAAGCAGGTAATTGATCTTGCTTGAGAGAATTCCAATCCTTTCCTGCATAAGTTTCTTCTTTGTTCTCATCTTTTCTTTCAGATATATTGTGAAGCATCATGCAGAATGGATTATTTTTCGGACATTGACAAATAGTTCCATTCCATTTATTATCGTGCCAAGGCACACGGATTGATATATGTTTCATGATAATCGTCTTATTTCGTATTAATATTATTTCCTACAATCTTGGCAAACGCATCAGCACATTTCTTAATATCTTCATACTCCGCTAGTTTTTTGCCACTAAGGTTATCGTCTGTCCAATCTTCAATATCTTTTGCATACACATCTTTGATGGAGCTTTGTAGCAATTCTATTTTAAGAGGAACAGGAAGATTACTTATTTGCATATCATCAATGATTCTTTTGAAATAAGCAAAATCACCTTCTATGATAAATCCCTTATCTGCTGCTATACGATAAATCGCAATCCAATGTCTTTGCTTGCTCAAAGGTGACCTTTTAGGTTCATATCCAATAAGCTGGCAAATGCTCTTTTTCAGAGTTGCGATTCGTTTTTCTTCTGGCCAATCCTTTACGTTCGCTTCAGCGACCAGTTGTTGGTCATCATTTTCTTCATTATAATATGGATGCAACTGAATTACTTTATGGAAATAAGAATTTTCTTTGTGAACACTTTCGGACTTTTGTATTTCATGTCCATTCATTTCCAAATCTGTAATAGAAGAACCTGTAGCATAGAAATACATGGTCAGGATGATGCTGATTGCAGTGTCAACTTCCTGTTCTGAAGCTGTAGGAGAAATATGTGATTCACTGTTTCTCCAACCTTTAATGAGCATGAGGTATTGATATAGCTGCTGCTTTCCTTCATCCGTGCTGTATTTCAGATTCCACAGACATTTATGAGCATAAATCACGTTTTTCCAAGTTACATCTTCACCGGGATTTTGGGCAGGAACTTCATGGCCTTTCATCAGATAATACAATTTCTTCAGATATGCCTCAAACTTGGTGACTAATAAATTAAATGCAACAAACTTATCTACGATGGTTGCTCTCTTACCGTATAGATTTGTAAATGCCCGCTGGATAAAAATGCCTACATTGTCCAAAGAGTCAATTGACGGTGTGTCTGTTACATAGAATACGCTGTCTATAATCTCGTCGATAGGACGCATTTGTGGAAGCACTGCGGTCAAAGTTGTTTTCAGAATGCTCCGGATATTATCTTTTATGACGGCCACGTCTACATGCTGTACTTCGTCTGTAATAACGTCTTCGTCTTGCGGCACCTGTTCTTCTTCGGATTGATAATTCTCCTCTATGTTCAAGTACGCTTTCAGAATACGTTCTCTACAACTGCTGTCTAAAATAAACTCTCGAAATAATTTGTCTGCCTTGGGAATAACCAGACGAGCCGGAACTTCTGTACCTTCTACTTTGGCAATGAACTCACGAGTTTTGGCCATGTTCAATGTCAGTTTCAAATTGTCAAACTGACTGAACTCATTCAGATTCTGTTCCGTTACATTACGACTCATGATGTGCTCCAGTTGACTGGCGTTTATACCAGTAGCTTCGGCCAAAATCATTACTTGTTTGTGCAATTCGCGGAATTGGTATTCTGCGATATAATCATAGATCGTTTTACCCGGCGACAGGTGTAAATCTCCACTTTGCAGGTCGTGTAGGATAATCATTGCCGTACGTTGATCCTTTTGTGATAGAGAAGCAAAGGTTTTGTGCAACTCTTTAAAGGCTTCTTTGGTCAGTTCGCTTCCCGGACCGGACATGTAGAGGTTCTTGATGAACTTCACAAACTTGGAGTTGATATATTCGGCATCGATCGTACCCGTACCTGTTTCTGTGATATAGGTATCAATAGGATAGTCAAAATCATTTCCTTCCGTACTGCCATCTCCATTACCTTCAAACAGTTCCCTGTATCGTTGCAGCAGAATAAGGTAAGTCTGTTCGTCCAGTTCCATTTTGACGTAGGTATAGGTATCGCCATGCTGGAACTCATATTCATCCTTATCCCATGTGAATCCTTGCAGCTTGGCTGCTTCCAGCAGATGGGTCATCTGGCTGAAATCTTTGGCAAACATATTCCTGTCTTCTCTTGATTCCGGCAATTTGGTAAAGTTTTCGATTTTCTGTGCCTGGAATATATCCCTTATGTGCAAGAACTTCTGGTTGATATTTGTCAGATTGCTTTCCAGTTTATCGACAAAAACACCTAACGGCCTATCCACATATACATCGAGTGCATCGTTGATATTCTGCTCCATGGTGTAAGGGAAAGAGTAATAGCGGATAATGCCGAAAGGCTTGTCCGGACCAAACAGGCGGTTGGTGCGTGAGAACGACTGGATAATGTCCACATATTTCATTACCTTATCCACATACAGCGTATTTACCCATTTGGAATCATAACCTGTCAACATCTGTGAGACCACAATAAGCAGGTCTATCTGCTGTGCGTGATCATGTTCTATATTGAGGTAAGGCTTCTTGTGTGCCAGTCTTTTGGCCACATCCTTTTTGTATTTGGCATATGTGGAAAGCTGGAATGTTGTTCCATATTTCCGGTTATAGTCATTCAGCATCTCCAGCAAGGCATCTTCCTTGGCAATTCCGCCATCAGAATTGTCTATGTTGTTGTCGAATACGGCTACCACATTCAGGGAAGGATATTGCTCCTTGAATATCCGATAATAAGCTATTGCCTCAGGTATATTCTTTGTAGCCAGAATTGCGTGGAATTTACCGTTCTTGCTCAGTTTATCCCTTCCACTTGCGATGTCGGCTGCGACAGTCTGGTGATGAACAGGCTGCTGATACAAGTCTTTAGGCAGATAATGTTCTATTCCGTGTAAGGTTTCATCTCCTTCCTTATAAGTGTCCGGCATCTTCAGTTCATTCATGAACCTGTTGTAAATAGACATTTTCTGTTCGTCATTTTCAATCTCCTCGATGCTGTTTACCTTCAGTTGGGAGAATGCCACTTTTTCGCGAAGCTCATTGTCTTCGTAGGTTCTCACCATATACGGATCGAATCCCAATACGTTGTGATCAGGGATTCCGTTGGCGATAGTGTATTTATGAATCATGTCGCCGAATATGGTTTCGGTCATGATTTCATGCTTGGCGTTTTCTTTGAAGACTGGTGTTCCCGTGAAACCGAAAAGCAGGGCTCTTTTGAAGGTATTCTTGACACCTATCAGCATATCGCCGAACACGCTACGATGACATTCGTCTATGATAAATACCAGTCGTTTACGATCTATCAAATCAATGTCATCTTGCGAAATATCTTTCCCTGCTTTGATGTTCGACATCTTCTGAATAGAGGTCACAATCAGTCGGTCGTCGTTATCTGTACTTTTGAGCTTACTCAACAGGATAGCTGTGTTCTGCGTATCCTGAATAGCTTCGTCTTCTCCCGCAAATCCACGATATTCGTCCAACGATTGCACGCTCAGTTCGATGCGGTCTAATAAGAATACGACTTTGTCGGCATCGCCGGAATTGGCAATGAGCTGTGCAGACTTGAAACTGGTCATGGTCTTTCCGGAACCGGTGGTATGCCACACATATCCGCCACGATGCTGATGAGTATCCCAGTTGGTTTTATGTGTTATATCACTAATTTTACTAGCTGCAAAATACTGATAGCTGCGAAGTACTTTCAGTGTCTTATCCTTATCGTCGGCAATGGTATAATAACCGATTAGCTGATGTGCCATAGGAATACTGAGCAAATCGGACACAATTCGCCTCCAGTCTCGTATGACAGTATTGTTAAAGTCTTCCCAATGGAAGTAGAATTCCGGCTTGAAATTCTCTTCTTTGCCCGGATTGGCGAAATAGAGTGTCTCTTCCGGAGTCATGGCCACGAAAATCTGTACCATTTTGAAGATACCGTTGCCGAATACACCTTCGTGAGTATAACGCTTAATCTGAAAGGTAGCCTGACTTACATCTACTTTGGAACGTTTCAGTTCGATATGGATCACCGGCATCCCATTGATGAGCAACATCACATCACCCCGTCGGTCACCGCCCAATGGGTGTGAAGCCTTGAAACGAGGTTGGCGGGCAATCTGGTAGCGGCTCTGTCCGGCACTGATTTCGCGTGCATCGAAAATCTTCAGATAGACTTCTTTGCCGTAATTGTTTGTATCGGCAGGATTGTCGCGTTTGATGCATACCTGTCCGCCATTGATAAACATATTCATGGCGTATGGGCTGTCGCACAGATTTACCTGATCAATGATTTGGCGCATTTCACTTGCGGTAAGCGGATAATTGCCTAATTTATTGATGTCTCGGTTGTTGTCAAAGAGAATTTTTGCCCAGTTCTGAATTAAATCTTCTTCTGTGGGTTGTACGATTACTTCCTTTTCCCAACCGTGATGGGGAAGAAGGTCAACCAAAGCTTGTTCAAACTGACTTTCCTTGACGAAATATTGTATGTCGTTTATAGTATCCATATTTATTCCATTAAAGGTTTGAATGATATTTATACAAACATTTTATCCAGACAAGCTGCCTTGATTTGTTTTAGCTTTTCAAGGCGCTGGGTTTGGAGAGAGATTTGTTTATCTAGATTACAGAAATAGGATGCGATTTTTTGTTGTTCTAATTTTGAAGGTATAAAAAAATTCATCTCTTTAAACTCATCAAAACTTATTGTACGGCCATCTCTAATCCCGTAAGTAATAAGTTCTAATCGTTTTATAAATCCTTTAGATGTAAAAATATATTTCCAGAAATAATCATAATGAAATTCCTTATTTTTGAATTCCATTACAGTATATGCAGGAGATACAATTCCTTCAATATTAGAATGAGCAAATCCTCCTTGAAATGATCTCAGATGTATAATAAATTGGCCTGGTAAAATATGCTTATATGTCGTTTCATTTGATTTATCATGAAATACCTGATATCCAATATCACTTCTTTTAACCATTCCTTTATCTTGAGTAGCTGATAAAACGGGTAAATCAGGACGATTTCTTACGTTTGTTGTTCTAAACACTTCGCCAGCTGTGACGAAATCCCATTCTCCTTCAAATCCTTTAAATCTTACTTTAGGTACAGTTTCTCCTTCTTGTGGGAACATAGATTGTAAACTTGCCGCCTTTATTCGTTTTAAAGACGCAAGTTTCTTTGAAGTGGTTTGAATTAATGAGTCTAATGATTGGAAATAGTATGCTATCTTTTGTTGTTCTGTATAAGATAATGGAAAATGCACTTCACCAGATAGAGCCGTTTCATCACTAATATTAATAGTGTTTTTTGCACCTTTATTTATGAGAGGTAGAAGGTATTTATTAAGTCTGAAATTAGGCTCAAAGTAAACACTGATATAGTTAGGATCGAAGCCCTCTTTAACATCGTATATTGCATATAAAACTGAAACTATTCCTGGTTTGTTTTTATTTACTTTAATTATTCCAAAAGGCTTTAACTTTAGGGGAGACTTTGTATAAACTATCTGCCCTTTGTTCAAAATTTTATAAGTGGATATATTGTACCCTGTATAACTTCTACCCAAATGCTCTATCTGATTAACAACGCCAAATTCATCAGAAACAGAAAGTGCGTCTTCCTTTTTATATTCTAACTTATTATTTTTTTTGTTACTAACTGATAGGCACTTCTCAAGAAGGATATCACTATAGTAATCACAGAACTCCTTAAATCTTATCTCCGGCACATTCATACATTTACTCCTTTCCACCATTAATCAACTCATTAAGTCCTAATATAGTAAGCTCATCTCCAGTCAGTTCGCCAATAAGACCGGACAATTCTTTTTGGTATTTTCCCAAATCATCATTCAACTGCTTGTAGCTTATAGCATACTTCTTTCCTAATGCAAGCACTTTATTTTCAAAAGTAGATAAAACCTCAGCGAGCGTTTCATCAATACCTTTGATAATAGGATCAATCCATTTTCTATTACAGAAAATAATCGTGCTATTCAAACCAAATTAGAAAAGGTGCTCAATTATACTAAGCAAACAATGGTTGCCTATATGAGTGAAGAGGATCTCAACCGTCTATGTACATACGTTGCTGAATATAGTTCAGGCGATACCTTACAAAAGATATCGCCCGTAAAGGTGGATTCACAACTTAAAAGCATCGATATTATGCATTTTGGTTGGAACATTGGTAAAGCGTTCAGCAAAAAGCGTATTCACACAGCCACATTCATCAAGAATGTCTTTTCCCACGCTTTGTGCGACTTAGAAATTTCAACTATTGAGCGTAAAATGTCGCATGCCGAATCAAAGTGCGAAATTAATCTAGATAGTAAAATTGCGTAGTTTTATTTGTTATTTGCATTGTTTATTACAAAGTTTAGCTATATCAATCTTAAAGTATTATTATACCAATCAAATTAAACTTTCCAACATCAACTCTTTCCAATAATTGTAGTTATAATTCTACATCGAATAATAATCAATCACTTATGATTATCTAAAAACTTACAACTCCGAGTGGAGCATAAAATATGAAAATAACATATCATTAAGTCACTCATTCGCTATAGGACCGCCATACTCTTGTATATACTTATGATATTTAGCAACTGTATGCTGACAAGCAACGAAATGCACAAACAATGGATTATAATTCAGAGAATCAGCAAGTATTCTATTTAAAAGTTTGTAATTATTCATTTGATTTTCATCAAATTTTTGAATATCAGCATCAACCTCTGGTTCCAATCTATCAAGGAAAATCATATATTTACGTAAAATAGAAACTACATAATCACAGACTTGTATCATTGCATCTGTTCCAGACTCCTTAAAACTATAATTATCAGGAGCTTTACCATCAATAATAATATCTTCTTCTGCAATCTGGCTCATAACCTGTTTTTCTTCATCAAACACCAAGGTTTTCTTTGGAAAACTAAGAATCTGTTGCCTATAAAATTGTACAAAATTTCCGACCCATTCATGAGTAGTTTCATTCTGAATAAAAACCAATTCTTTCTGTTCTTTAGCCTTCTCTAGAGAATTTTTGAGAAAGACTAGCAACGGATTTAAACGGTATTTTTTCGCATCTTCGACAATAACACCATCAATAAGGATTATAAGTTCTGACAAGAAATCCTTAATGTACTTTGTTCCAACATTTGGATACTTATATTTTTTGAATATTGAGATTGTCGTATTTGGATTCCTTTTCAAGACTTTGTATAGTTCAGCCTTGAATGCAAAAGGAGCACACTCTAGTCCACTTATTGAATCAATAATATCCACAAATCCATAATAGAAAACCTGCACAATACAAAAATGAATATGCCATCCTTTGTCTTGAATTATTTGGAGTATTTTTCTAAAATTGTCCTTGCGCAATATTTCAATAAAAGTTCCTTTTAAATCCTTTGTTGATTTTATTTCTTTTTCTAAGTTTTTACCTAATGCCGTTTTCAACTCTTCCAAAGAAATAATATCATCTGCCTGAACACCACCCAACACAAATACAGTATCTGAATCTGCATTGAGCTTGCCATCTTTAATAATCAAGTGTTTTATGTTACCTGATTCATCGTAGTATAAAGTTTCCTCTTTATCAATATACATCTCATCTATGCCTTGAGCTTTCATCATCATTCTGTTGCTATTACTAACCTCTGTATAATCCATGATTAAATATTTGAGCTTTTGTTTATATTTATACAATCGCTATGTTCGCATAGAAAATCCAAAGGATCAATCTCTGCAGTTTCCTTCATTCTTTCTTCAATAAAATCATTTGTAGCAGGTGCTATATTAATCTTAATATTCTGGAATATTGGGAGCGATTTTATCTTATCTTGATACTTCACGAACTTATCATTTCGCGGTGTAAGAGCAAAGCATAATGCACTTGCAAACACATCTGCTAACTGTATTCCGAACTCTTCATGAGACTTTGCGATTTTTATATTGCCGACAGGCAGAGGATATACGTGCGTTCCTTTACCATACCCAACAACAGTTTCTGGTACTTCCATATCTCTAAGACTTTCCATAAACTCTATGTTTGCAAAGAAAGGTTCCGAGGAATCAAAAAGAACATTCTCTTTTTCCTTAGTTCTTTTATACCATTCTTGAATTGATTCGGAAAATAATGGTATTGTTAAATCAATATAGAATTTCTTATTGCTTAAGGCATTTTTAATATATATAATTGTAGGAGGTATCTCTGACAACATCTCGAAGAACTCTTCTCTTGTATCAACATCATATCTCAACTTATCTGTGGTCCTATAAAAGTTCGCAATGGATTCTACTGACGGGTTTCTAACCATTCCAACAAAATTATTCTCAAATTCAGCTACCAAATCCAATATAGCAAAACAATACAAGCCATTAGCTAAAATCAGATTCTTTGCTCCTTCATATAGATTTATACCATTGATGTGGTACATTGTTTCTACTAGAATATTCACAATATTGGCATAGATACAGTATCGTTTGTAGGCAAACGATAGAAGTATGTGATAATTGTCCATCAGAGGGTGATTAAATATCTTATCCAGCATTTTCTGACCTTGATAACTTTTATACATACTTTTGAAATGAAGTTCTTTTCCCCATTCACAATAACCAATGTCTTTTTTTATTTGAGCAATTTCTTCATCTGTAATCCTAATAGAAGCCAATGAAAAATATGGTTGTTTACTATTTACCAAATCAGCTCCAGTATATCCAGATTCATCAAAATACAACATACAAAAATAATTTTATTATTAGGTTGTTATAACTACTTTTTCGTGTCTTTTTATGAAAAACGTCTAACATATTCCATAATAAGCTGCTGAATTAATATTTGCAAAATTAGTAAAATGTTGAAATTCACAGTATTTATTCCTATATGTTTTATCACCATATATTCCACATTTACAAAAAACAAGACTATTTCTTATCAATAATAACCATTTATAGTATTTGATTATATATTACATATCTAATTATCAGCTATTTACCACCATTTTAAGTTATCTAACAGTTATATTCCGGTGATGTTTTCCACCATCAAAACACCGATTTCCTTTGCCAGCGAATAATTAAAAACGAGTACGTATGGCAAACGAACAAATCACTTTTGATAAGCTGCCGC
>OFMV01001620.1_pt1 | contig 16835 bp, 23 predicted proteins | sample 1541881 | NCBI WGS metagenome assembly OFMV01 (sample SAMN04209220, study PRJEB22552) | human gut metagenome | biome: gut; material: feces | host: Homo sapiens | place: USA: Oklahoma
GAAGCCCTATCTCGGTCTTTGTCTTGGTATGCACATGGCTACAATCGAATTTGCACGTCATGTGGCAGGTCTTACAGACGCAAATTCAAGCGAATTCCACGAAGGCGAGCAGAACGTTATCGACCTTATGCCCGACCAGAAGGATGTTGATATGGGCGGTACAATGCGTCTTGGCTTATATCCCTGCAAGCTTGAAGCAGGTACTATTTCCCGTGAGGTTTACGGCGATGAGCTTATTTATGAAAGACACCGCCACCGCTATGAGTTCAACAACGTATTCCGCAAGCAGCTGACAGAGAGCGGTCTTGTTATCGCAGGTCAGTCGCCCGACGGAAAGCTTGTTGAAATAGTTGAGCTTCCGAGAAGCGTTCACCCCTGGTTCGTGGCTGTACAGTTCCACCCCGAATTCAAGTCACGTCCCAACAGATCGCACCCCTTATTCAAGGACTTTATAAGAGCGTCGCTTGAACAGGCAAACAAGTAAAGAACGAACAATAACTGCCCGTGAAAGCGGGCGGTTATATTCATATTACGGGATATTTTACTGTTATTTGACAAGCAAAATCAGAATTTTTGACACGCAAAATACAAAATAGTAATAAATCTCATAAATAATAAAATCTTTTTGAATAATCGGCTTTTCTCAACAGCATTAATGGTAGATGTTGAAAAAACGGCTGATTTTTCAAAGAGATTTTGATTTATCATTTTTATATGGAGAAAATTCACTTTAATTGTGCCTGTTTTACAACTATTTAAACGGCGTTTTCACCAGAGCTATTTTATTTACGGAGATAATGGAGCAATGTAGTATTATCATCGTAAAGAAAATAGTGCTGTATCTATCAGTAGTTTCTTATCAACAGTTCCTTAAAACTGCCTGAAGATATATTGTTATTCCGAGAAAGTGAAATAATAGTGTAATCCTTATAGAGATCACGAATAAACATATCATCATTATAAGAAAGCAGAAATTTTCCTTGAATTTGCGAAAGCTGTGACGCAAGACGTTTATGATCATCTTCCGTAAATTCAATATCATAGTATTTTTCTGTTGTGTGATATGGTGGGTCAAGATAGAAAAAGGAACTCGGTCGGTCATAAACCTTAATTAAATTCTCAAAGTCTTTGTTCTCTATTAAAACGTTTTTTAAACGGTCTGAAATAACCGATAGATAATCTTTTGAACGGTAGAGTGGCTTTTTACTGCATCCGAAAGATCTGCCATCGGCACCAAAGGATAAGCGCATTTTTATAAAATAGCGTGCCGCTCTTTGTATATCGGTAAAGCCTCGACAGTTCAACTGTTGAGATACATCATAAAAAATTTTCCTACTGTTATAAAAGCCGTCTATTTCACGCTGAAGCTCGGAGCAATGATATTTAATGCACCGCATTAAATTAACGAGATTGCCGTCTGCATCGTTGTAAATCTCTAAATCCGCCTGCTTTTCTTTAAAAAAAAGTACCCAACCGCCACCGCCGAATACTTCAATATAACGATTGAATCGTTCACCGCTTGGGAACGAATCACATATTTTAGTGCGCAAAAGACGTTTTCCGCCTATGCGTGGAATCGGACTATTTATCATCATAAGCCTCCTATAAAAAAATAATGGTGGGGCACTTTCGCCCCACCGATGTAATGTTAAACTTTTTTAAGATCTTTAATATTAAATGCTGTATTTATTGCAAGCACTGTGCTATCCGGAGATTTGTTAAGTACTACACGTTTACCGTTTACGCTTGAAACATAAAAACGTTTGAAATAAACCCAGTCATCAACGCTTGAACCGTCATAGGTTTTGCTTCCGCTCTTTATTCGAACGATATCTCCGACATTTATACTCGAAGAATCAGAAGCTGTGTTGCTTTTGGAAACGGCTTTTTTCGATGAAAGCATAAGATCTTTGCAGAACATCCATCCGGTATCTTGTCCTGCTATTCCGATGCAGGCTTCTGCACCGTCTTTCGATAATCGCTGAATAACAAATTCAGTCGTATAAACAGCTGATATAGGTTTTACACCGTTTGAGAAAACCGCACCCGATTTAACCTTAACCTTATCTCCGGGTTTAAAACTCGATATTTTATTTTCGGCTTTATCTTCTTTATTTACGGTATTATTTGATGTAGTGTGTTCTTTGTACCATTTTGCTGTAATTGTAGGGTAGTCCACAAAGCAGATGTTGCTGTCGACTTTTCTGTCATCGACAATCTCCGTTCCCCACTGCCATAGTTTCTGATTATAGTCAAATTTGCTCGGAATATCCGGACTTTCCGTCCAGTGTGCAAGCCATATATCTATGTCAGTCAAACGTTCTCTGTCATAGTAATTCTGCATCCATGAAGGGTTTGCGTATACACCCGAAAGCAGCCCGATTTCGGTCATTTTCTTGCAGAATTTCAGTGCCATATCGGTTCTTTCTTTGTTTGTGAGATTGTCGATCTGACGCTGTTCCTCCATGTCGAAAAAAACGGGATATTCAGGTTTTAATCCCTTTACAACCTTCACACAAGCGGCAAGTTCTTTGTCAAACGCTTCGTCCGAAGTTGCTTCGAAATACCAAAACAAACCGTAAGGTATTTTTCGATTAGTACATTCATTGAGATAACGCCGAAAATATGTATCTTCATCGGTGCGGATACCTGCACGAATTATTACAAATTTTGCACCGGATTTCTCAATTTTATCAAAATCGATATTTTCCTGAGCACGACTGATATCAAATCCTTTAATTCTCATCTGTGTTACCCTCCTTGTTATTACTGTCTGCAAGACCCTCGCCGATAGTATAGGCAAGTACTGCAGCTCCTGACATAAGACAGCCAGATACGGTAGCCGCAGCTTCATCCGATCCGCCGAACGCAATTATCAAACCGGTTATAAAACCGGTTAAAGATAACCACCATTTACGGCTTGTTAATTTGCGTTTCCAGTCAATTTTATTCATAATTTAGTCCTTTCTGCCTATTCGGCTACCTTTTCCATGCCCTGCTGTGCAAGGATTTTTTGTGCTTCTTTGCTGTTGTCGGGCACTACAATTGCACCTTTGAGTGTTTCACCCTCAGTTTCTATGCCGCCCAATACAAAAGTGTCATCTTCAAATATCTGCATATAAGCTCCTTTCATCTGCTGTTTGTGTATCGTATCATAAATGATAACGCAGTTGTTCCTGTCATTGACATCGTAACAGATCCGTTGTCTAACGTTACGCTCTCTGATGAGCCGTTGCTGATAGTCAACATCACACGTTCTATACTCGCCGTAGGTGACAGTGCAAACACTTTACGATTACGCACAGGATTTAGTGCATTATCATAGTATGCTTCGATTTCGACTACGCTGAACCCCTCGCCGTATGTTGTGTATGCGAAGGTTTTCGGATTGTCTTCAGTGACGCTGCCATATACAACGACATCTGTATCACATTTCCATGCTGACCACGCCCCGTCATTGCACCATCTTGTATAAGTCCGTTTTCGTGCTACGGAAGTATAGCGTTGCATGGTATTAAAAGCCCCTGTGTTGATATTTCGGATATTGTCGACCGACAATTCAAACGGTTCATTGGCGGATATCGGACGGTTCTCAATATTCTGCGCAGATACTGATGCGCAAAAATACCGCTTACTTTTACTTTTATCTGATGATTCGTTCAATTTGATATCATCAAGGTTTACTGTCTGTCCGGTTATCTCTGTGGCTTTGAGATAATCCTTGCTGTCAAGCTCATAAGGTGTCACCGCTCCGATTTCTTCAGCCGTGTAAGTGGGCTTACTGTCGGCTTTCGCCCAGTCCGATATGTCACCGGTTTTCAGATATTCCGACAGGTCAATATCGTAAAGGTTGACATATAACAGCTCTGACCATGGAGTATTACCATCGCCTATTTTAATGCCGTGCTGACCGCTTTCAAAGTCGGTTATACACATATATCCTTTTGGGGGTACAAATGAAGAATGAAGAGTCCACTCAGCCGGTGAACGCATATCCTGAAGTAACTGGGCTTCAAGTATTTCCGCCTCCGATGAATTTGGCTCAGCTACAGACTGAATCTGCTTTATCGAAAAATAATCTCTGCCTACGCAATAATAAGCACTGATTTTTGACGACCATTTATATGCAGAATTGTCGCTGCTGTCGATATAGAGAACATCTGTGTCTCCCAGCTCGGGAAAATCCGCTGTTCCGTTCGCTTCAATCACTTTTGATACTGTTTGCGTTACATCTTTCTTTTCCAATGGAGATCGTGTTAATTGAACTGCCGAATTATATTCATCAACTGATGAAAAAGAAACATCCACCGCTTGAGAAGATTTCCACATATACTCTTCTGGAGAAAAAGACACATTGTTGTGAAAATTAATTCCAAGTATAACTCTGGCACGTCCGCATGGAAACTCAGTAGATGGCGGATAGATTTCTTTCCACTTTAATGCTTTTGAAAAGTTACCGTGTCGTGCTCGTACACTTGTTTCGATTTTTTTTACTGTGTCTCCATCAACAGTCGTGTATTCGGACATCAAATTTATCCAATATTCCGTGTACTCGGAATGTTGTATGACTCTCGTTATATCTAAATAAAATCTAAATTTTACAAACGACTGTGCATATATTTTATCTGATCCGTAAATTCCGTTAAAAACAGTAAAATCACCACAAATAGCCCCTAAACTATCATTATATGTTGCTTTGAAACCTTGAACAATAATATCTGTATCTCCACCATCTAAGCCATACGTTATTTTATCGTCTACGCTGTATCCGATTATGCTGTAATCGTATTTCAGATATTCTTTTGTCCTTTCGGAAATTATAACGGGATCATTTATAATGGTCGTGCTGTTGTATTTTCCTGCTCCCGCATTAGATGTATGATCCGCTGCGGCACTATACCTGTTTGACGACTGTTCGGTGCTTTCGGCTGTTGATGTGATTTGTTCTGAAAAACCGCTGTCTTTACTTAACGAGTAAGAAATTGCGGTTACAGTAACTTTTTTTGTTGTTCCGTTACTGTTTACAGTCGCAACATCATCCGGAAGCAACCACCCTCTGCCTCGTCTTGATATATCGGCAGCATAGTAATGATAGCCTCCGAGCTTATTCCAAACGTATTCCATAATTTCTACCGTTGCAAGCGGATTAACCGCTTCAAGCACTCCCGGCAAAGTCTCATCATAAGCAGTACCGTTTGCATCAATATAGAACGCTGTATCGGTGCCGATTGTAAAGCGTATGCCTTTTACAGTAAATCCACTGTCCTGAGCGACTGATAAGCTTTCGCAAGCACCTTCTTCAATTGTTTCAACACTGTTTGAAGGGCGTGTAAATATCAGTTTATCATTTGCATCAAATTGAGCATTACAACCGTTGCAGGCGGCAATAAAGCCGATTATTTCACGGTATGTGTAATATTTATTTGTCGGATTTGTTGCCTCGCTGTTATAAATCGGTTTCGTTTTTACTTTTGCAAAAGCTTCACAGGTTACGCTCAGGGAAAAGCCGTTAATTTTGCTGATATACTCAAGCATTTCCTGATGAGTTGCAGGAAAAGATAAAGATTCGACCTTCCCGTCAGCACTGCCGTTAAAGCTACACGGTTTATCGAGATAATAAAATCGATCATACGCTTCTATTGACACATATCCCTTTTCTTGAGTTAAATCTGTAATATAGAACGTTCCGATTTGCGTCAATGCAGTAAATCCGATAGAGGCGGTTATTTTATAAGCATCCATCGTCGGTAATATCGTTGCACGGATTGTTGCAGTCAGTCGTGCTGCTGCTGTTCCACCTATACTAAGACCGCCATCAGACGGCGAACGTGAAAGTTCAAATGATACAATATCATCAATGCCGAAATCTACAGTGCCAATTGAAATTTTAGCATTGATATTTCTTACAGGCTTGGTAGCGTTGCTTTTGAAGCTTGACGATACAGAAATCATATCTCTTCCACCTCCACGGTTGCGTCTTTATAGCACTCGCCGAGTGTTGCATCGGTATAAGCGTATGGAGCAGAAATGTCACCTTTTACATGAACAGTATACGAATCAGTATTTACAAGAAGCAAAAAACTACTGCTTTTTAATATGGCAAAAACTGAGTTCCATTTTGCAGACGGAACAATACCGAAAGTAATAGAACCAGAGACTTTAAAATCTCCGAATCTATCGGTGTATGCCGTTCCGTTCAAGCTGTATGAAGTACTCTCGCCACGGCATGAATGACGTAAATCGCAATTTGTGACGTACTCGGAAATGTCTATGTTCTGAATTTTCACTGTCATATCTATGCCTCCTATAAAGGTGATTTTCCTGTTTGTTTCTGTATCTTCTTAATGCCTTTAACAGTAGCTTTTGCTAATGTATACTCATTCGTTTTAAGCGTTACATCAAGTGTATATTGCATCTTTTCCTGTGCGGTTTTCAGCTTTTTCAGTTCCGACACTACATCATTAAGTGTTGCATCTGCTTTTTCTGCTGAAGCGGACACCTTAGAAGCAGCTGATAATCCGCTTATAAGCTTACCCGATTTGCTGTTACCGACTTTGCTTGCACCTATGCCTGCGGCGAGTTTTGCATTAGAAGTGCTAACATCATCCCATACAGTCGGAATATAAGATGTTATATTGATGTTTTGTGTACCGCTTGATGAACTGTTACTTGAATTTGTCTTTTTGGAAGACGAGGTTAAAGAGCTTTTTTTCTTTGCACTCGATGAACTTGTTTTCTTTGTGCTTGACGAGCTTGACGTTTTCTTTTCTTCTTTTGCTTCCGGTACATAAGCATAGTCAGATGCGCTGTAGGTTGATGGCGTATAAGAATATGTAGGTGCTTTATACGATGTTTTTCCCGCACTGCTATATGAATAATTTGTTCCGGCACCGGTATATCCTAAAGCTGCTTTTCCTTTACGCTCCTCTTCTTCGGCAATGTTTTGACTATAAACAGAAGAAATGTCTTCATTCTCTGAATAACCCTGTGAATACAGCCCGTTATTACTTCTGACGTTGTTATACCACTCTTTAACCTTATCCTCATTGACATAATCCTTTAACTGAGAATTGAAATATTCTTTCTTTTCCGCTGTATCAAGGAATTTGTTTTTGGCATTTGATAATGCCTCATCGGCTGATTTGCCGCTTCGCAGTTCTTTAACGATATATGAATTCATATCGCTTTGTAAGTCGTTATATTTAGTGCTTAACTCATTCGCTCTGATTTCTTCCTGATGCGTTGCAGCATACATTTCCTATGTATTCCTTTTTTAGCCAGTGTGTCGGAACATCCGGGTTTGTTGTTGCAATAAGTTTTGCTCCCTTGACTGACAATCGGGAAAGAAGCATCGAAAAGAAATCTTTTGGGAACAGTGTCAGCTCGTCGCAATAAGCTCCGCCAAGCGTCATGCCTCGTATCTTATTCTCGGACTTTGCATCATTAGCACCTTCAAGAAGAATTTTTCTTCCGAACAATCTGCCTTCTTTTGTGGACAGAGAATACTTGAAGTTGTCTTCTCCGACAAGCTCCTGCAATAACATAAGACAGTTGCGCTTTAGCGTCTGTAACGTTTTTGCCGACATCAGATAGGCATAATCTGTCGGACGGTCGGCTATCCATAATGCCCAAAGGATAAGCGATATCCATGTCTTGCCGCTACGGACAGAGCCTTCAAGCAAATTAAGTCTATGTAGTTTGTTGTGTTTGAGCAAGCTCATCAGCTCCTGCTGCTTGACTGTGAAGATCAAATCATTTGACATTTTTCATTGCCTCCAGTATAGCGTCAAGCTTGCCTGTACCGTCATCTGACATAGCAACGGGAGCTTTGCTGTAGACATCGCCGGCTTTATTTGTAAGGAAAAATTCTACTGCCGATTGATTCGGCGGTACTTCTCGGGTGATTATCTCAACAGTTTTTCTGCCGCCGACAATGCGTTCCCTGCGTTCCGTAACGGTGTAACCGGTAGCGGCACGAATCAGTGCCTGTTCAACATCCGCCCGAACAAGCTCAGGGTTGTCGGCTATCAGCTGTCTGACTCCTTCGGAACGGTCGATAATCTGTTGTATTGCCTTTTGCCGCTTGCTTTCGGATGTATTCAGATAGCATTCAACAAGGCTCTGAACGGCATTCACTCGCTGTTCGGTATCAGCTTTTTTGTATTTGTCGAGATCGGTTGCAAGGCTGTTTATTGCCCTTTTACGATTGCTTTTTCTCACAGTTTGCTCACTCCTTTCGGACAAAAAGAAAAAGAGCCTTATAAAAGCCCTTATTCTGCATTTGATTATGTTGACGTGAAATTATCCCACTTTGATTTTTGAAACGTTTTAAACGGCAATTAAAACGCTTTTATCGGTAAATATCCCGTTGGGATTATATCGGGATATGCTTCGCCATTCCGATTTTGAAAAAAATCAGATTACTTTGCGTATGTATACAGCCGTTCCGGTGGGGAGCGTATCGACCAACACCTTAGTTACTGCACTTGTCTATATCGACCGCACAGGTTATCCTGTGTGACTCACCGTAAAGAGTGATCTCTATAACGGCTTTATGCTGTCTTCGGGAAAATTTCACGATTTTGTGCTCATAGCGTTTGAGATAGCCGCTGTCTATCTTTAGTACGCCGTTTTCTATGTGTCCTTTGCTGACCTTGAGTATATCGGGATTGCGACATAACCCGATGATATATTCTTCTTCGGTACAGGACAGGCACGTTGTTTTACTGACAAAATTGCCGACACCGTGTATCTTGCGAATGGTATAATAATCATCGGCTGTCAGGCGGTCGGTCTGAAAGAATATGTAACCGTCAAAAAGCGGTTTGATTTCTTCGTGCCATACACCCTTTTTGCGATACTTGTACAACTCTCTCGGCACATACGCTGAATAACCGAGTTCACGCATCGAGTACATAACAGCCGTTTCAGAGCCTGACTGTACATATATTACATATATCATTCGCCGTCACCCTCTTTCTGCTTACCCCTGATATATGCGGCAAGCTGAGAATACAACTGAGGGTTATCCTTAGCCATAGCGGTAAATATATCCTCTTTGAACACATCATACGCCGCATCCATTGAAGAACGGTTCTTAGCGTCTGTGTCCCGCTTGTATGTTGCCGCTTTTATCAGCGATGGCACTGCAGCGATCAGCTTTTCGGGCGGAACATCTTTCAGACTGTCTTCGCTTAAATTCTGAATTGCTTCCATTACCTTATGGTTTGTTAATCGGGCGAGAGCCTCGGAAACATCAAGATCCGGATATTTGGCAAGCTCCTCGTTGATAAGACGGAAGTTGTTGCTTATAAGCATTACCTGTTCAAGAGAAGCGTTTAACGCCTGTGCATAACGTGCCACCGAAGATTTTGATACTTCATAACCGTTTTCCCGAATGAAGTCTACAATGTCACTGTAGCGATATTCTGACGGGTTATTTATCATCATATCAACTGTTTCCCTGATGTCGCACGGCAGCTTATCGACTTTTCCTCTTTTACGGTTACGTTTCTTCATATATACCTCCTTACAGACTTACAGATCTATGCAAGGATCATCGATCGCACCGTTAACAAGCTGAATGCCCTTAGCGGTAAGTTTACCCGCAAGCTGTGTATAATCATCACCAATGCAGTCCACAGCCTGCTCAGAACGTATCTTGACAAGGCGGACATATCCGCCTTCAAGCAAATAATTTAAGCTGTCAAGTGCTTCATTCTCAGCGATCTGAGGCTCAAGAGCGGCAGTTACATCTACGAGATTGACATAATCGGTACGGAGCAAATTGATTGCTCGGATTACAGCCCCATTGTTTTTTATAAACTTGTTTTTCCTGAGCTGATTCTTAATGTTCATCAGTTGCCCCTCCTGTCCTTATCGGCAAGATTATCTATCTTTGTTTCCAGACGTGTCATAACACGGATAAACTCGGAATTTTTGACTGACGTATCCTTAAGTTCATCAATTGCACTGTCAATCTTGTCTATAGTGTGCTTGATTTCTTCAACTTCTGCCTTTGTGGCGTATCGGTCATTAAGATTTTTGATGTCAGATTTGCACTCGCCGATAATCTCTATGTAATGCTTAATCTCGTCTTTGTTGACGCACTTGTCCTGTCTGTCTATAGTGCGTTTTACAAAATACGAGATAATGCCGACTGCGCCTGTAAATATGATGTTTAATACAGCTGTTAAAATATCTCCGATTTCCATGTAAAAAAGTCCTTTCAAAGCTTTTGTTATAAGGTATTTTGATATACTATTTTTAATGTAATTTTATTGTACCATTTAAGGGTAAAAAAATAAAGACACCAAACAGTTACTATTTAAGTAACCATTTAGTGCCATACGAACTATGCTATATAATTATACCAAAATCGAAGAATAAAGTCAAATAGAAAATTAGTCATCATTTTTGTTTAGTTTGCTGATTAATTATTTTGAACAAAAATGGTATTATTCTAATGAACCTCAAGCAGACGGCTTTTCTCGCACTCCAGGCTACTTCATTGCGACTTGGCAATCGGATGAATGTTGTGAAATGGAGGCCATTGAAATGAAGAGAAAGAGGAAGACAAATAAAAGCACATTAACTATCGTGTTTATTCAACACTTGTGTCTGCTTATCACACTTATCATTATTGTGTTAAGTATTATGAAGTTCTAGAATAAAAGCTGGGCTATCTAAGCCCGGCTTTTATTTTTTGCTTCTCTTTTTCAGAAAGTTCAAGACAATTCATAATCTCTGCAGAATAGCCGTGCTCCGCAGCAATATCTTTTGCGACTGTAAATGATATAAGGGTAGACGGCTTTGCAACGGCAATGCGCTCACCGCCGAAGTAGCCGACAAGCTTGCGGTATGCTTCGATACCGATTACCTCAGCTATTTCCGCCTGCGTTCCTGTCAGATGCTTTATCTGCAGATAATCAAGTTTTGATTTTGCCATCGGTACGCTCCTTTCTGCGCTTTTCCGCCCGAACATATCGTTTGATCGTGTCAATAAGCTCCGCACCCTGACGTTCTGAAAAGCCTTTGAAAATGTCATATTTCGGATTGACGGTAATACCAAGCTCTTTTTTAATAATGCCGCATAGCCGTTCTTTGACGGTGACCGCTGACGGGGACAGCTTTGCAAAAGCATACATAAGACCGAAAATCTTGCTTATCTGAGCGTTGCTTATATATGCTTTTACCTCCGGAGTTATAGCCCGGAGGTTTGCTTGCAATTGTCTGATTACTATATCCGCCTGCTCGTCGTTCAGCTCCGATATAGATTCCTTAAGTGTTAGCTGATATACAAATCCGTGCAGATCGTCTGATTTATTCCCATCGTCGACAAGTCCGCACTTACGTCCAAGGCTGTAGATGTATCTGCGTTTCTGCTTTATATCCATGTTACACCGTGATTTTCGTAGTATCAGATACCGATATAGCACTGTTGATTGCTCTGATGACCTCTTCTACAGTGCGCTTACTTTCAATGGTATCTAAAACAGTCATAAAACGCTGCCATTCAAGGCACTCTGAGAAAAGATACGCATAATCTGCGGCATCTTCATCTGAAAATCCACCTATCGAAACAAGGTTTTTACAGTCTGTGAGGAAATTTGCGCCTTTGAGTTTCTTGCGAAGTGCGCTCTTTGCGGAATCGTCGCACGGTAACTGATCGTAGAACTCGTCTACCGTCAGCTTGCGTTCAGGGACTGCGATGTCGGCTGAATAAACGCTTGCAAATGTGCGCTCAAGCTCCTTGCTCTTAAATGTGTACTTAGGCTCGACTGTTTCTTTGACAAAATCGCCGAAAGCGTCTCCCATCAGACGCTTCAGAACGGCAGGAGATATAATCTTTACTGTTCTGGCTTCGGTGTATGTAACGTCATGTCCGTCATCATCCTCAAAACTGCAGGTTCTTCTTTTACTGTCACGGAGCTTATCACTGCCAAGCTTCAAAAAGAACGCTTCAAGCTCCTTGAATTTAAGCTCAAGTTCAGCTTTTTCTTTTGTCAGCTTTGCTATTTCGGCTACTTTTGCGGCAATTATTTCATTAGTTACTGTCATTTTATCACCGCCTTTGACATAACATCCGCACACTCCGGACATATATCTATGCCATTGTAATTTACAGCCTCTGTGCGGTTGCCGCAAAATCGGCAAACAGGAACGTGCTTGCGGATATGGATTTCTCCGGTCTGATTATCAACAATCAGATCTACAGCTTCGCCCGGCTGCATACCAACATATTCACACAGATCCTTTGGTAGCGTTATTCCACGCTTTGATGTCAGTCGTTTGCTTTTAATCATTGCCATATAACTTTTCCTCCTGTATTTAGTTTTCTCCGCTCTGCATTTATACGGGCTTGCGACCGTTGCTGATCAGCAGCTGCATTAGAGCAGGGAGCTTATACTCCCTGATTTTTATAGATTTTTCGTCTGTAGCACCCGAACCCGATAATCGGGCGAAGCTTGTTTTTGCAAGTTGGATTACCGTCTTTATCGAGATATTTATACTCACAAGAGTAGCATTTCTGCGCCGTATCTCTCTTTTCACTTTCGGGTGTACGCATTTTATGTAGATTATTTGATTTCACGCTGCTTCTGACCTCTTTTCTTCTTGATTGCCGCAATCTGCGATAATCTTGCTACATAGAGCGGATTTTTAGCGACGAACTCGCCGTACGACATACCGCATTTCATAGCTTCGGCAACTATTACCTCTATCTGTTCCATATTGCTCATTTCTTTCACCACCTTTCGTGCACTCTGTCTTTTCACGGGCTTGTGACCGTCCACGGCGACATTACATGGGAGCTTTCGCTCCCTGAGGTTATTCTGATTTGCCTTTGTTATAGCCTTTTTTATATCCACTGTTGAAGATCTTATCTGCTACTATTATGCTGAAGTACATTTTTGCAAGAATCCATCCTATGTAGAGAATTACGAGCATAAGAGGGATTATAAGCACCTCGCCGCCGATTGAGTTGTCCGGACGGTCTGCGATACTGTTTGCATATTCTATTACGCTTACAGTTGCTGTGCCGGCGAAAAAAGCAGCGGCAAGCATTAACACGTTGTTAATAAACTTTCTCATTTGTTGTACCATTCCTTTTTTATCAGCTTTGTCTGTCTGTTATGCCGGCAGACAAGTAGCATTATTGTCGGTGTATCTTTGGCAATAAGCCAGTTGTCAGGGTTGATATGCGCTCGTTTCAGATAATCATACTGCGCTCTTGATGGTTTTTTTCCGTGCATATTGTCACCTCACAACGCTTCGTACATCAATTCGCATAAACTTTGCCATAGATGCAAGACCTTTAAGGGTATAACATCCGTTGTCATACGCCTGCGAAAACAATCTGACCGCTCCTCTGAGTCCGGCTTCGCTCTGAGCAACTTTGTGAAGAAACTCAAGCTCCTGCTCCATGTTAGAAGAAACGAGCAGAGGAAACATCATATCCACGTCCTCACGCTTGATGTCAGTAGTAACGAATTTCGGCGAGAGCCACTTACGGTTGTTGATCTGACGGTAATTTCTCCGGGTTTTACCCTCGAATTTTTCTTCAATGCCATTGTCACCCACAAAAGCAACGCCGAGCGTCTGAGCTCTGTCGGAAAAATAATCGGCAAAGCTACGGATAGTTTCTATTCCGTGGAACGTCAGAAGCTGACCTTCGTCAATTATGATAACCATACCGTCATGTAGCTTCTGCGCTATCGCAAGCCACAGATCATCTGTTGATTGCGATATGGGGACATTCAGCTCAAGTGCAATCAGTTTAAGAACTGCCTTTGCTGACTTGAAACACGGATTAACAGTTATTACGATACTGTTTACCGGGTTATCTGCGTGATATTTCTGCACAGCTTTTGTTTTACCGATACCGCTGTCGCCTGTTGCTATGGCAACACCGCCTTTGATTTGGCAGGTCTTGATTGTTTGATAGATCTTCTCCGATATGCTTGTCGGTGCATAATCTACCTCGCTGTAGCCCTCTGCGCCTTCTGTCTTGGTGTCAAAATATGCGGCGAGCTTTGCAAACTGTGCATCCTTATTTCCGCTGTATGCACCCTTCTTGAGCATTGATATTGTCGATGCCGGAATGCCGATGCGATTTGCGGCTTTGTTTGCCGAGCCCATTTCTGCCGCAAGCTCGTCAAATTTGGCGAGCAGTGAAACTTCCTTTGTCTGTTCCATGGTTTAATCATCCTTTCCGCTTTAATGCGTTATTATTTATCTTATCAATGTCGATGAATACCTCATCGACATCGGATAGAACGGGGTTGTCCGCCTTGAACTTATCAGAAAATACAGGCGTGAACTTTGTCGGCTTTTCAATTCTGAACCTATCTTTGCCTCTTTCGGCACGGTTGATAGTAGCCGTCAGGAAATCAATAGCCTGTTCCTCAGTGATTGACGCTGTCAAGCCCTTCGAATAGTCGTGAACGGCGTGAGTAACAGCACGAATTGTCTTTTCACCTGCGGCTATCTCGTTAGGATCATTAGTAATATACGGTACGTTCAAATCTGTTTGTAGCGTCCATGTAAAGCGATATGCGTCTGTTGCTTTGTCATAGACACGCACCGTCTTATATTCCGCAGGATCATAGCGCACATAGACCTCTTCGCCTTGGTACTTCCACGCATCTTCCGCTGAGTACCAGAGCTTTTCACCTGCAAGCTCGATGTAAACGCCGTTGCGCTTGATTTTTTGATACCGTGTCGTTCTCGCAAGCAGAAGCGAAAGATCCTCGTCTTTTGCTTCTCGGAAGGTGGTGTACTTGATTGATTCGTTCCAGACCTCAATTCTTGTCATGCCCTTGTATTTGCGTTCTTTGCCACCGTACTCATCGACGTTGAAGTCACCGTCGATGAGGATTTCGAGCGCAGCTCTTATCTGATCGTCTTCGGGAACAATGCCGTATTTCAGCTTGTATTTAAGGCTTTCCGGGCGTTCTATAATAGTACCGCCGCAGAAAGTCTCGATTACTCGGCTGATATGGTTTTTAAGTGTGCCGAATGTACGCTCAATAGGCTTTGCCTTAGCGTTTCTGACAATTGCATTGTGCATTGTAATGTCAAGCAATTGCAATATAGTCGGCGGTATATCGTCTGCATTCCATGTCTTTCGTGTTCTGTGACCTCTGCCACCTATATCGTGCGTAAGGAACTCAGATCCGTTATCAAAATAAACCGATTTCGGAACGCCGAAACGCTTTATTGCGTGTCGGAGTGCAAGCAAAGTACTGTGTGAATCGGGCTGCTCCGTTAAGTTCCAGCCGACCAAAACGCCCGATTTTGCATCCAAAAATGCCGTTAAGTACATTCTGTGGGTCTTCTGACCGTTATCGCAGTAGGTCATAAAATCAAATGTATGGTTATCTGCTATCCATACATCGTTAGCCTGCAGGTCGTCATACATACGCTCTATGTACGGTATGTACTTATCGGTCATAGCCTTTTCACCGTATCTCATCAGTGCAATTACTGCCTGAGGGAGCTTTTCAGCTTGCCTCCGAAAACTGCGCTCTGAGGGGATATTGGGTAAATCTTGCGGATAAAATTCTCGAACCCATTCGATCATCAGCTGATAGCAGCGTGATACCGGAAGCCGGCGCTCGTCAAGGAAGAAATACATAAATGCGTCAAGTATATGCTTCGGAATATCGGTGTGACCTTTATTCCAGCCGCCTCGCTTATCTATGAGCCCTTCAATGTCACCGTTCTTGTACGCCGCATACTTGCGGTACAGTATATCGGTAGATATTTCTATCTCCGGGTGATCAAGCTGCATTTTTGCTACAAACAGCAGATCTGTATCGGCTTTTTTACGGTTACTTTTGTTCCGATACATCTCCCAGACCTTGAGTATCTTTATCCAGTCAGCCGCTTGCTGTCTTTCGTTTTCCGTGTACTCCTCGAATGGCTTTGAAACTGCCTTTGAACGCTGTTTTTCAACTGTTTTAGGCGGTGCTATTTCAAGCTCCTTACGCTTGGAGTTATAATACCGCTCACGGGTTTTTTCGTCCATCTGATCAATGTCAAAAAGATACTCTTTGCGGTTATTTGCCGCATCGGCTTTTTCCGTTGCCGGAAGCTTGCCTGACTTAGCTAATTGTCTAATGTAACGTGGCGTGCAACCTTTAATAGTTGCCAGCTCTGCAGTGCTTATCATTGCACCCATCTTGATCAACCTCCTTTCTGACCTGCAATTAGATATTGCGGTCGCTCCCGTCAGGGAGTTACACAATATCTATGGTTCATTAAGCAACATGACCTGCCATCATCAGTACAGGGCGGTCATTCCCTGCAGACGGGCTGTTGCCCGTTTCGGCTTAATTGTGATATAATAATTGTGAGAGGTGTAATAGTATGCAACAATTAACACGAGATAGCGAAAAAATGTTAAAGTATATTTTCAAAGCAGCAGAACCTGTGAAAGTTTCTGCGCTTAAGAAACGATTTAAAGCTTCTACAAAAATATCAATAAACGAACTTTCGGATATAGGATATATTTACATTGCTTCTAAGTTATCAAGATGGGGTGAACCTTTAGAGGAAGTAAAATATCAAATAACGGAAGATGGTGTATTGAATATTAGGAAGACTATAGACGAAAGAAGAAGGTTAATTCTTAATAGCGTCATAATACCTATAGCAGTAAGCATTGTAACAAATCTGTCAATAATCTTATTACAATGGTTACTATCATAGCGACTACTGCTGGAATTATGTAAGAATAGAGAATTTTTTTCTTCATAAAAACACACTTTCCGACCTGCCATCATCAGTACAGGGCGGTCATTCCCTGCAGACGGAAAACCTTGCGGCTTTCC
>OFMV01001625.1_pt1 | contig 16815 bp, 16 predicted proteins | sample 1541881 | NCBI WGS metagenome assembly OFMV01 (sample SAMN04209220, study PRJEB22552) | human gut metagenome | biome: gut; material: feces | host: Homo sapiens | place: USA: Oklahoma
AGCGGCGGGCTGGGCTTTGACTATGTGTGGGAGATCGGCTGGACACAGGATACGCTGGCCTATTTTACCGCGCCGTTCGGCGGGCGCAGCGCTCTGTTCCGGCAGTTGTGCGGCAGCTTTGGTCCCTTTGGCGCGGTGCAGGGCATCAACGCGCTGAGCCACGATGAAAACCACCCCGCCAGCATTTTCACCCGCCTGTATGGCAATGTAGAAGAAAAGCTGGCCCAGATGCGGCTACTGCTGTTATTACAGGCCGCCCGCCCCGGCAAAAGCCTGCTGTTTGCGGGGGTGGAGTTCGGCCAGCCGGATGCCTTTACCGATGGCCGGGAGCCGAACTGGGCTATGCTGGCGGACGCCGGGCACCGCGCCCTGGCTGATTACAGTAAGGCGCTGAATGCTTTCTGCCTGGCACACCCGGCGCTGTATGCGCCCCAAAGCTTTGCCTGGACCGCGCAGGATGCAAGCACCGGCGTGCTGGGCTTTACGTTGCAGGCCGGCTGTGAAACACTTTTGTGCGCCCTGAACACCGGCACACAGGCCGTACAGGGGTTTGGGCTAAAGCCGGGCTGGGGCAGCTGTGCCCTGCCGCTGTTTGCCGCGGGCTGGGTGGATAATGCTCCCCGCCCCATTGCCAACGGATGGCTGGCGCTGGACCTTGCACCGTTAAGCGGCGGAATTTGGCAGATCGAGTAGTTTTCCGCCTTGACAAACCGGCATTTCCTGCTATACTGGGAACCGGACATAAGAACAGGGGCGCTGGAGGGCATCTCCGGCTGAGATCAAAGCAACTGTGTTTTGAGCACCCTATACCTGATCCGGGTAATGCCGGCGTAGGAAGTTTTGCTGTGGTTATATACTGCTCACAACGCTTTTGGCGCCCGCTGTACCTGCGGGCGCTTTTCTTGTTTTTATGTACTATTTTTCAGGAGTGGTATGTATATGTCATCCTCTTACACCAAAACGCGCATTATGGTAGAATGCGCCCTGATGATTGCGCTGGGCACCATCCTGGCCAACATCAAAATCTATGAGCTGCCCAACGGCGGCTCCATCACGCTGTTCAGCATGGTGCCGTTCATTCTGGTATCCTTCCGCCACGGGGTCAAGTGGGGCCTGTTCACCGGCTTTGTGAACAGCCTGCTGCAGATGCTGCTGGGCTTTTATGCGCCCCCGGCGCCCGGCCTGCTGCCTTTGGTGGGCATGATCCTGCTGGATTATGTGCTGGCCTTCTCCTTTCTGGGGCTTGCCTGCGTGTTTGCCAAGCCGTTCAAAAACAAGCTGGTCGGCGTGGCCGTGGGCTCCGCCGCCGTGTGCGTGCTGCGTTTCCTGTGCAGCTTTTTGTCCGGCGTGCTGATCTGGGGCAACCTGAGCGATGGTCTGCCCGCGTGGATCTACAGCCTGACTTACAACGGCTCCTACATGCTGCCGGAAGGTATTATGACCACCATTGCCGTGGTGCTGCTGTACAAGGCTGCGCCCCAGCTGTTCAGCGCCAACAACTGATTTTGCCATTTTCAACTCCGTTTGCCTGGGGTGCCATTTTTACGGCGTCCCAGGATTTTTTATTTCCTTTTTTCTTGATTTGCCCGTACCTGCTGCACAAAAGTTTTACCATGGCAGACATCACATTTTCCGCCCCGCCCGCCAGCCGCACCGCACGTTTTTTGCCCTGCACCAGCAGCTGCCCGTTTCAGCTGCTAACTATTACAGAAATGCGTTTTTGTACAGTTTTTTCAAATGTATTTTTGTTGCAATATTTTAGCAAAAAACGCTCACTTTATGTTATCTTTATCTATCTCTTTGTTTCGTTAAAGCGCCGGGGCACCTGTCTTTCTTTCAAGTTTCGGTCAAAATGCGTTATATTTTTAGCAATATAGCCAAAGTCACCTTTGTTTTTTCGGCATTGTGCTATTTTGACAAAATACATTTGCAATTTATTGAAAATATGTTAAAATAGATTTAACAGATTGTTACACCGCAAACAATGTTCCTATTTACCACTGCATGAACGGGAATTTTGCTAACCAGAGCGGTTTTGCAATCCCCACCGGGGGCATTAGCTTCACCCCGGCAAAATACGTCCGTATTAGGAGGAATGTATCTTATGATGAAATGGCTGCAAAAGCTCGGCAAGGCATTGATGCTGCCCGTTGCCGCGCTGCCCGTCTGTGGTATTCTGATGGGTATTGGCTACGCTCTGGCTCCCGCCGTTATGGGTGCTGAAGGTCCTACTACCGGTGCTGCTTACACGATCGGCTTCCTGCTGGTCAAGGCTGGCGGCGCTCTGATCGATAACATGGCTTGGCTGTTCGCCATCGGCGCAGCTGTCGGCCTGGCAGACGACCATGACGGCACCGCTGGTCTGGCTGGTCTGGTCAGCTTTTTGATGATGCAGCAGCTGCTCAGCCCCGGTGTTGTGGGCACCATCCGCGCTGCTGTTGGTTCCACCCTGGAAGAAGGCACCGTTGATTACATTGCTTTCAGCAAGATCGCCGGCAACTCCTTCATCGGCATCCTGGCCGCCGTCATCGGTGCTGCCTGCTACAACAAGTTCAAGAATATCCAGCTGCCTGACTGGCTGGCATTCTTCTCCGGCAAGCGCTTCGTTGCGATCGCTACCGGCCTGATCTCCATTCTGGTGTCCGTGGTTCTGCTGTTCGTCTGGCCCGTCATCTTCGGCGCGCTGGTCGCTCTGGGCAAGGGCATCGCTGGCATGGACGGCATCGGCGCCGGCATCTACGCCTTCCTGAACCGTCTGCTCATCCCCACCGGCCTGCACCACGCTCTGAACAACGTGTTCTGGTTCGATACCATCGGTCTGGGCGACCTGACCCACTTCTGGGCAGGTGAGACCAGCGCTGATGTGAGCTGGAGCCTTGGTATGTACATGTCCGGCTTCTTCCCCTGCATGATGTTCGGTGTCATGGGCGCTGCTCTGGCTATGGTCAAGACCGCTAAGAACAAGAAGGCCGCCATCGGTCTGGTTCTGTCCGCTGCAATCTGCGCATTCGTCTGCGGCGTTACCGAGCCCTTCGAGTTCGGCTTCATGTTCCTGTGCTTCCCGCTGTACGTTGTGTACTCCGCTCTGTACGGCATCTTCACCATCATCACCTACTACACCGGTTTCCGTGCTGGCTTCTGCTTCTCCGCAGGCGCTACCGACCTGATCTTCTCTGCATCCCTGCCCGCAGCTGCTAAGACCTGGATGATCATTCCTCTGGGCATTGCAGCATTCTTGGTGTTCTACTTCGTGTTCTACTTCGCTATCACCAAGTTCGACCTGAAGACCCCCGGCCGTGAGGATGACGACGAGGAAGCTGAGAAGAAGGTCGTTCTGGCTAACAACAACTACACCGAAGTCGCTTCTGCTGTTCTGGCTGCTGTCGGCGGCAAGGAGAACGTGAAGGACGTTGGTTACTGCGCAACCCGTCTGCGTTTTGAGGTGAAGGATAACGCCAAGGTCGACGAGAAGGCTGTCAAGGCTGCCGGTGCTGCCGGTGTTATCCGTCCCAGCAAGAACGCTTGCCAGGTCATCATCGGCACCAAGGTGCAGTTCGTGTACGACGAGCTGAAGAAGATGCTGTGATCCTGCACTTCTGAAAAGAATGAACTGCAAAAGTCTGGTTGATTTTGCAGTATGAACCGGGCCGCCGGGGGCGGGGTGCACAGCGCCCCCTCCCGGCGGCTCGCTTTTTGTACACAGCGGTACAATGTTCACACAAAAGGACTTTTGTAAAAACACCCAGCGTGCTATACTGGGTGAAAAGCAAGAAGCTGTTTTCGTAAGCGGGGTGCGCCGAACGACGAGGATTTTTGTCCGCAGACAAGGCGATTTTCCGCAGCAATCCTTGGTGGATCGCAAGGGAAAGCAACGCAGTATGCGAGCAAAAAGACCGTTCGGGCGGTGTGCAATGCTTATGAAAACGGCTTCAAGGAAAGAACGAGGTGTTTTGTATGATCCTTCAGAATGCACTGGTCTATACCCCGCGCCACACCTTTGAGCGCGGCACCATCATCATCCGCGATGGCCGCATCGTGCCCTTTGCCGCCCCGGAAGAGGGTGAGGAGGTGCTGGACGCCGAGGGTCTGTACGCCCTGCCGGGTCTTGTGGATATCCATTTCCATGGGGCAATGGGCAAGGATTTCTGCGACGGCACCGAGGAGGCCATCCAGGCGCTGGCAGATTTTGAGGCAAGCAAGGGTGTGCTGGCCATCTGCCCCGCTACCATGACCTATCCCGAGGAGATCCTGAACAAGGTGATGGACGCTGCTGCCGCCCATAAAAACGGCAAGGGTGCCGACCTTGTGGGCATCAACATGGAGGGCCCCTTCATCAGCCCCAAAAAGGTGGGCGCACAGAACCCGGAGTATGTGCAGGGCGCAGACGCCGCCATGTTCCGCCGCCTGCAAAAGCGTGCAAACGGTCTGATCAAGCTGGTGGACGTTGCCCCGGAGGAGCCAGGCAATCTGGACTTTATCAAGGAGTGCCATAACGAGGTGCGCATCTCCATCGCCCACACCTGCACCGACTATGACACCGCTGTCAAGGCTTTTGAGGCCGGTGCCACCCACATGACCCACCTGTACAACGCCATGCCCGGCATTACGCACCGTGCGCCCGGCCCCATCATTGCGGCCATGGAGCACGACGCCGAGGTGGAGCTCATCACCGATAACGTGCACATCCACCCTGCCATGGTGCGGTTCACCTTCAACACCTTCGGGGACGACCGCATCTGTCTGATCGCGGACAGTGCCATGTCCTGCGGCCTGCCGGACGGCCAGTACAGTCTGGGCGGACAGGCCATCACGGTCAAGGGACCCCGCGCTACCCTGACCGAGCACCCGGACACCATTGCGGGCAGCAACACCTGCCTGTACGACTGCATGAAGCGCGCCGTGCTGGAAATGAACGTGCCGCTGGAAAGCGCTGTCCGCGCCGCCAGCGAGACCCCCGCCAAGAGCATCGGCGTGGATAACGACTACGGCAGCCTTGCCGCCGGACGCTACGGCAACGTCATCCTTGCAGACAAGGAACTGAACCTCAAGGCCGTCATCCAGAAGGGTGTCCGCATCGTCTGAGTTTTGTAAAAAAGTGATGCCGGGCAGCCGCAGACTGCCCGGCATCATGCTGTAAAACTACGCTTTCCGCAAAAAATCAGACCTTGAACAGCGGGGTGCCGGGAGCGACATCGCCCTCTGCCAGCATCTTCACTTCGTCGCCCGCACCATCGGTCACGATGATGGCGGTGGCGGTGGGGTGGCCGGCGGCGCGGATGGCGTCCAGATCCACCTTCAGCAGCGGGGTGCCGGCGGTGACCTTCTGGTTTTCCTTGACCAGAACGGTAAAGCCCTGACCCTTCATGTCCACGGTGTCCATGCCGACGTGGATCAGCAGCTCGATGCCGTCGTTGCTGGTAATGCCCACAGCGTGCAGGGTGGTGGCGATCTGAGTCACAGTGCCGTCAAAGGGGGCGTACACGGTGTCGCCGGTGGGCTCGATGCCGCAGCCGGGGCCCAGAATGCCCTGTGCAAAGGTCTCGTCCGGGATGTCGGCCTGTGCCAGCACCTTGCCCTGCAGCGGGGTCAGCACGGTCTTGCTCTGGTTGGTGAACTTAGCGGTGTTTTCGTCCTTGGACTTGCCGCCAAAAAGCTTGTCAAAAAAACCCATAAGTATCATTCCTTCCTGTCATTATTCAAGGGGACGGCAGAAGCAACAAAATGTTTGCCGACCCTGAAGTGTTTACCTGTATAAAAAGATACCATATCGCGCACCAAAATGCAAGAAACGCGGGGACTTTTTCTCCGGGACTTTTTCTCCATGCTATCATGGCAGAGGATTCTGCCTTTTTGCCGGGGGCTGCCCCGGAAGGGGCACTTCCCGGCGGTGACCCCTCTTCTACGCTGCCGCTAATTTTCACTTTACAAATGCCGCAAGAACCGTTACAATTACAATCAAAGCAGTGCCGAAAGGCCGTTCGTTTTCATCCACCGCGCGCAACCGTTCCGACAGCGCCGGGGCTGCGCAAAACGCTCTTATCAGGAGGTTTTTTGCATGAAAAAGATCACGCGTCGTACCGTTCTCCGTGCCTCGGGGCTGGCAGCCGCCTCGCTGGCTCTGTCCGGCTGCGCACCCGCCGGCAGCGCCTGTGTGGGCAACGGCTTTTCTGACTGGCTGAAGCAGACCTTCGGGAAGGACAGCGCCGCCTCTTCTGAAAGCACAGAGGCCGCAGCCCCGGATGCAGGAACCCCGGACGCCGGAGCGGCGTCTGAACCCCCTGCGGAAAGTGCCGACACCAGCCTGCCCGCCTACAACGCCGACCCCCTTACCGGCGAGCCGCGCCGCAGCAACGGCCGTATTGTCGGCGTGATGGTGAACAATATCAGCAACACCCAGCGGCAGAACGCCCGCCCGCAGCGCGGCATCGGTTCTGCCGACCTGCTCATCGAGAGCAAGGTGGAGGGCGGCATCTCCCGCTTCTGCGCGGTGTATTATGACGCCAACGCCATCCCGGAGGTGGGCCCGCTGCGCTCCGGCCGTGACCAGTTCCTGCAGCTGCTCATGCCGTGGCAGGCGCTGTACTACCACGATGGCGAAAGCGCCCCCTGCACCAAGTTCATCAACGTGTACAACTACTCCGGCCTGAACATCGGCGGCAAGAGCTACTTCAACACCCCCACCCATCCCCATGTGGCGCACCGCGACAGCCGCGGCCGCAACGTGGCTTACGAGCACACCGAATTTACCTCCGGTGCCGAGATCCGGAAAGCTGCCGCCAACGCGGGGATCGGGCTGCAATACCCTTATGAGAGCACCTTCTTCCGCTTTGCGGACTACCGCACCGGCGCAGAGAACAAGATGTCCGGCGCTGCCGCCGCCAAGACCATCAACATCGTGCACTCGGACAGCTACAAGACCACCTTCAGCTACAACCGCTGGGATCACCTTTATAAAATGTCCATGTACAGCCGCGCCGCCGGTGCCTTTGAAAACACCGTGGACGAGCTGACCGGCAAGCAGCTTGGCTTTACCAACCTGCTGGTCTGCTTTGCGGGCATCGCGGACTACCCCGGCAACTCCGGCGGCGTGCAGCAGGTGGACTATGTGTCCGGCGGCGAGGCCTATTTCTTTACCCGGGGCGCAGTGCAGCGCGGCACATGGCAGAAGGCCTCCCCGGAGCACCCGCTCAAGGTCTACGCCGCCGACGGCAGCGAGATCTGCTTCAACCGGGGCAAGACCTATCTGGCCATCGTGGACGACGACGAGTGGCCCAACTTCAACTATCAGTAAGGGGAGAAGCCCATGAAACGCAAATGGAGCCTGCGCCTTGGTGCAGCCGTGCTGTGCGCGGTGCTGCTGGGCAGCTGCGGGAGCACCGCCGCTGCGCCCGCAGAAAGCACCGCCCCGGCAGACCCGCTTACCGGGCAGCAGCTGCTGTACCCGGAGCAGCGGGCAGCTGCGGTGGTCATTGAAAACACCACCGACAGCACCACCCAGTGGGGCATCGGCAGCGCCTCGGTGGTGCTGGAAGCAATGACCGAGAGCGGCAGCTCCACCGAGCTGTGTCTGGTGTACCCCGCCCTCAGCGCCATGCCTGTGGTAGGGCCGGTGACGCGCGGGCAGGACTTATACTGGCGGCTGCTCAGTGGGCAGCAGGTGCTGCCCATCCAGTGCGGCAGCAGCGCCTATGCCAAGCGGTATCTGGAATACTATAATCTCCGCGCGGTGGACGCGCAGGAGGTGGGACGCAATGCCTTTGTCAGCACCGGTTACAGCTGGGACAACACCCCTTTGTGGCGCACCAGCGGCAAGGCGGTCGCCGCAGTGCTGGACAGTTTGAGCATCTCCTCCGCCGTGAACCAGAACACCGCTTCCGGCAGCGAGGGTGAAACGGCAGGTGTTCTGCCCGCCCTGCTGCCCCAGCAGGACACTGGCCATCTGCCGGACGCAAACGCCGCCGATGCGGTAAAGGCGACCGTGAATTTCCAGTCCGGCGGTGCCACCGGCTTTGTCTATGACGATGCCCTTGCCGCCTACGGGATGCTGCACGCCGACGGCACCCCCCAGCTGGATGCCAACACCGGCACACAGGCGGTATTTGACAACCTGCTCATCCTGTACAGCGGCTCCTCCCTGCGGGACGACGGCCGCACGCTGGACTACGACCTTTCCATGGGCGGCGGCGTCTGGCTGAACGGCGGACACCTGTGGCAGGTCACATGGACGCAGGGCACCCAGAGCACCCTTGCCCTCTACGATTCCAACGGCAAGCCGCTGAACCTCCCAGCGGGGCGCAGCTACATCGCCCTGCTCTCCAGCCTTACGGGGCAGGAGCTGCTGGTGCAAAGCAGCACCGGCGAAGCGCTGGTGGGAGCCGGCTGATCTCCGGCAACGGGACGATTTTAAATGCGCTCCGCGGGGCTTTGCGCATATTCAGCGGAAAATTTATTATTATAATTTGCGGCTCAGAAACGTCTGCGGACGTTTCTGAGCCGCTTTTTCACGGGAGGGGCCACAGCGGCGAACGGCATTTGCTGCAAAAAGAGCCATTGCACGTCATTTCGTGCAATGGCTCTTTTGGTATGCTGTTACAGATCCACCACGCTGCCGACCTCGGCGGGGGTGATGGGGACGGGGCCCAGAGCGGCCTCGTCGGCATCGCGGCGCACCGTAAAGATGGCGCTGCGCCCGGCGGCAAAGTCCGGGTGCCATGTCAGCGCAAGGGTCTGCCAGTCCTCCGGCACGGCGCAGAAGCAGTGTAGCAGCGCACCGCGTCCGGCGGCAAGGTTCAGGGTGAACACCGAGGCGTCCGCCGCGTTCTCGTTGTACAGCGGGGCGGCAAAGCTGCCGCAAGGCACGCTCTGGCCGTTGCAGGCAGCGGTCACGCCGGTGCCCATGCTATACAGCTGCTCCCGGGTACGCAGACCCCGACTTTGCAGGTAGCTGGTATCCACCGGCAGGCTGGCTGCCGAGAGGTTTTCCACCGAGAGGTACACCAGCACGCCGCCCAGCTCCGGTGCCGGGGCATAGCCCAGCAGCTCCACGGCGGCTTTGCCGTCCAGCAGGGCAGGCTCGCCCGCAAGACACGGCTGCTGCGCCGCAGCACAGACCCCGGTAAGCAGGGCAGCCGCAAGGCTGACCGCACCGGAACCGGCACATTTCAGGAATGACCGGCGGGAGATGGATTGGGACATGACAGCGTTCCTCCTGTATACGATACAATACTACCCCTTAACAATAAAGGATTCTGCGCGTTCTGTCAAGGGGCAGCGGGAAACTGTAACCCTTTCTTATTCGTAGGCTTCGTTTTCCTCGGCTTCGGCCTGCCCCTGCAGGGTGTCGGCGTAGCCAAAGGGTACGATGTCGATGGCCTCTACCAGTTTGTCCCGCATCCACAGCTGTACATCGGTCTGCACGGTGTAGCCGCAGCCCGGGTCTGCCATCCACTGCTCGGGGCGGCGGGTGGGCACGGCGCGCTGGCTGAGCATACTCATGATCACACCGCCGTGGGTCACGCAGGCGGCCTCGGTAACGTCCATGCGGATCATGTACTCAAACAGCTTCATCAGGCTGTCGGCACAGCGGGCGTGGAACTGCTCGGTGGGCTCTGCGCCCTCCGGCAGATAGCCGGAGCCCGGGGTGATCCACTTTTTGAAGTCCTCGTCGTGGACGAGATCCTTCACCGGGCGCCCCTCAAACTTGCCAAAACCGGCCTCCCGCAGATCGTGCACCGTAAACTGGTGGGCAGCCCCGGGAAACAGGATGTTGGCGGTCTCCACCGCACGCAGCAGGGGGGAGGAGAAAACAGTATCTACCTGCGGGTAGACGAACCGCTCCTTCAGGTCAGCCAGCTGGGCGCGGCCCTCGTCGCACAGGGGCAGGTCGGTGCCGCTGCCGATATACAGGCCCTGCAGGTTGCCCGCGGTCATGCCGTGGCGGATGAGATGAAGCTTGAAGGTTTTCATGGATCACACCTCTTTTGGTTTAAAGTTCCGGATAGGGCTTAGCCCTCGGCGTAGTTGACCTCCACGGTATCGGGGAACACATTCATGTCCAGACGGCAGTTGTCGCGGATGGTCACGCTGGTCAGGGCGGTGCAGCCCTTGAATGCGCCGGTCTTGATGTAGCCCACGCTCAGGGGGATGTTGAGCTCGGTCAGAGCGGTGCAGCCGTTGAAAGCGCCGGCCTCGATGTACTCCACACCGTCGGCGATGTTCACGGTGGTCAGGGCAGTGCAGTCCTTGAAGGCGGTAGCGCCCACGCTGGTAACGGTGCCCTCCACCTCAACGGTGGTGATCTGGTCGGCCTGATCAGCCCAAGGAGCCGGAGCGTCCTTGGTGAAGTTGGTCATACGGCCGGTGCCGCTGATGGTCAGGGTGCCGTCAGCCAGTGCCCAGGTCACACCCTCGCCGCAGCTGTTGTTGGTAGCAGCAGCGGTGGAAGCAGCCACAGAAGAAGCGGCTGCGGAAGAAGCAGTGGTCTTGGAGCCGCCGCAGCCGGTCAGGGCGATGGCGGCGATCAGGACGGCAGCGGCAGCGCTGCACAGACGGACTTTGCGCTCGAGTTTCATGATGAAGTTTCCTCTTTCTTATTCTTGGTATATTACCTTTTATAGCGTCTGCCTTGTCCTTTGCAGATTTGTGCGCCGGTCAAGAACAGTCGCCAAAAAGAGATTATAGCACAAACTGCAGAAAGATGGAACCACCTCTTTGAAAAAATTTTGTTTCGAAAAAGACCTGCTTTCACTACGCCTGTCGTTTTTTTGCCGCAGCGGAAACACAAAATCTATGTGTTAATACCCATAGTTTAGCATAGATGTGGGGTCTCCGGCAAGACTTTTGACAATAATGACGAAAAAAGACGAAAAATATCGGCATTTTTCTTGCTTTACAAGTCGTTTTCCAATGTGTATAATCAACCTGTTGTAAACCAAAAACAAGGATGTTACCAAAAAACAGATCCTGCGGACATTGAGGAGAGCACACCATGGAGTTCAATCGTATCATCAAGCTGCTGCGCAAGGAGCGCGGCATCACCCAAAAGCAGGCGGCAGAGGATCTGGGGGTCTCTCAGGCGTTGCTGTCCCACTACGAAAAAGGCATCCGCGAGTGCGGATTGGACTTTGTGGTGCGGGTGGCAGATTACTATAATGTTTCCTGCGATTATCTGCTGGGGCGCAGCGCCGAGCGCAACGGCATGATGCTCTCTGCCGAGGATCTGCCCAACCCCGAAAAGATGAAGGACAACGTCTACCACGGCAGCGTGCTGCCCACCATGAACAAAAAACTTATCTCTAACAGCCTGAACGTGCTCTACGCCAAGATCGGCCAGTGCCACAGCAAGGCGTTGACCACCGAGGTGAGCGCCTACCTGATGATGGCGGTGGCCAAGATGTTCCGGCTGCTCTACTCTGCGGAGCCGCACAACGCCTCCAGCATGTTCAGCATTGAGCCCCACCGCTGGCACGGCTATTCCGATGCGGTGATGCGGATGGCGGAAGCCAACGTGGAGGCGCTGCTGGACGGGCAGGATGTGAACGGCGGCGAGGGCGTCAAGGACCCCGCCTGCCTTGCCATGACCACCGAGAGCCTGACGCGGGAATTTCCGCTGTACACGCCCAGCCTGTTAAATCTGGTCAAGACCAGCGAGACCCATGTCAAGGGGCTTTCGCCGCAAGAGTGACCGGCTTGTGAAATTGTTGTAAATAATCAGCCCGGACTCTTGCATCTGTGCGCCGGAAACGGTATAACCAGAGAAAGAAGAAAAAGAAACTGACCCTTCAAGGAGGATATACCTTATGTCTACTGTCATTTCCCGCCGCAGCTTCCTCAAGTGCACCGGTGCATCTGCCGCCGTACTGGGCGCAGCCAGCCTGCTGGGCGGCTGCAAGTCCAACGGCGACGACACCGTGGTAGAGGTCAAGGTCGGCGACACCGTCCGCAACTGGAACGGCTTGGGCGTGCAGCTGACCAGCGTGTTCCACCTGACGCAGGACCCTGTACAGCCGGCAGGCTACGAGTATCTGGGCGTGCGGGTGACCACCGTCAACCGCAGCAAGACCGAGAGCTACGCCATCGGCGCACAGGGCATTGACGCCATCAACGAGGCCTACCCCGTGCCCCCGCTGGAGAACGTGGACGCAAACTTTCAGGCCATGGCCGCCGCTACCCCGGACTTTACCGCCGTCTGCGATGGCCAGCCCGCAGCCTGCTGCGCCAATATCTCGCTGTACAACGCCAATTCCCAGAGCTTTTCCGATGTGGAGAGCCTGCCCCCGCAGGGCAGCGCCTACATCGTGCTGATGCTCATGGTGCCCAAGGACTGGAAGCAGCTGAAGGTCACTTATGTGCCCACCTTCCTGGAGGGCAAGAGCCTGACCTTCGTCATGAATGCCTCTGACGTGATCCGCAGCTGACAGAATCACCAGAAAAATTACTTAAACTTCGTCTAAAATGCGCGATGCTGCCACAAAATCTTCACATTTGTTTTGTGAAAAATCATTGACATTTTTCTCTGTTTCGCCTATTGTATAGGTAGTGCCTTATGGCAGAATCTGTATTGATGTGTCCCAAAGGAGGAACGAATATGACTGGGGAATTTTCCCGCCGCTCTTTCCTGAAATATACTGCCCTCACTGCTGTGGCTGTGGCGGGCAGCAGCCTGCTGACCGGCTGCTCCGGGTATGCCCCGGTGCAGCACGCTCCCGGCACCAGCAACGTTGTGCTGAAGGTCGTCTCCACGCTGGACCGGGTGGAATACAAGGAAGATGACAACATCACCTTGTTCCGGGTGGTGGTGACCAATGGCCGCAATAATGCGCTGGAAGTGACCAAGGCAAACTTTGCCGTGAAGGCAGAGGGGTATCTGGCCGACCAGAACGATAAGCTGCAGGTGACCAGCCCGGATGCACTGAGCTATCAGGTCAAGAAGGGCGAGACCGTTACCTACAATGTAATGGCAAAGGGGCTGAATGCACTGACGGATGGTCCGGTGACCCTTACCTTCTATCCTGACTTGCAGTACAGCGAGTTCAACGCAAACTGGGAGCTGACCGCAGACGTTCTGGCACCGGAGGAATCCGGCCCTTCCACGACCTGACCCCTTCAGCCGGAAGAACATACTGGTAAAAAACGGAGGAATAAGCCATGTCTTATACATTTTCCCGCCGCGCATTCCTGAAGTATTCGGCGGCCACCGCAGTGGCTGTGGCCGGTGCCAGTCTGCTGGGCGGCTGTGAATATCAGGACCCCAAAAACCCGGTCTGCAAAACGCTGCCTGGCGCGATCAAAAGCGATCTGCAGGTCATTGCCGGCCTGAAAAGCATGAAGATCGAAAACGGTACCTGCACTTTGGAGGTGGATATCGAGTCTGCCCGTGCAAACCCCATCCGGCTGACCACGGACTGTTTCTCGATTGCCGTGAAGGATTCTGAGGATAACCAGCGCTATTTCAGCTTGAGGAACGGCGTGCAGATTCTGGATGCTGAGAATAGCCGGATCGAGCAGAAGAAGCCTATCACGATCCACTTGGCAGCTGCCAACTTCCCCAAGTTGCAGGATGGCGACACCGTGCTGTTCCAGTACATTCCCATCCGCGAGAACTCCGAGTTCTCCATGAACTGGGAGATCACCAAGGAAGTATACGACGAGTTCATCAAAAATCAGAGTACCAACGAGGGCTGAACGTATCATAGCTGAACTATGACCGCAGACCGCCGCACAAAGCTTTGTGCGGCGGTCTGTTTTTTGTGTAAAGCTGCTTTAAACTGCGTGCTGATGATTCGGGCCGCAGCACCGCGCCTTTGTACGGCACATGGAGAAAAGTGTTGACGACAACCGGCTTTTTTGCTATACTGTATAAGGTTTATTTTGGAGATGTATCGAAGCGGTCGTAACGAGAACGACTCGAAATCCAAGTGGATGCTTCGCTGGATGTCTCCATATCACACGAGGGAACGTCAATTTTGATGTCCTGACAGGCTTCAAAGCCTGTCTGAACGATGCGTTTTCTAACAATATTCTAACAGCAACTGTTCCAAGTTTCAAGGCCGATTTGCGATATACAAATCGTAAATTGGCCATGAAAATATACTTGGAGATGTATCGAAGCGGTCGTAACGAGAACGACTCGAAATCGTTTTGTCCTTAATCGGGCACGTGGGTTCGAATCCCACCATCTCCGCCAGAAGTCGCAGATTCAAACGAATCTGCGACTTTTTCTTTTGCATCAAGCAGAGAAAAAGCGCTTTTGCCTCATCACAGTATGCTTTATACATGAACGATAAATCCATAATTATTTGGGGAGTTTGGATTCTCCCAAAAGGTTCGCAATGACCCCAGCAGACCCCTGTTTGCTTTTGTAATCGAGATGTGCGTAGATGTCAGCGGTGGTAGAAAAGGTACTGTGCCCCAGCCACTCCTGAACCTGCTTCATGGATACGCCGTTCATCACCATCAGGCTGGCACAGCTGTGGCGCAGGTCGTGAAAACGGATGTGCTTCAGCCCGTACTTGGTCAGCAGCCAATCAAAGTGTTCCGTCACGAAGTTCGGGCGGATCAGCTTGCCTTCCTCATCGGTGCAGACGAAATCCAAATACTCAGTGCTGTAGCTCTTCTTGAACAGCTTGCGGTAAAGCTGCTGCTTTTCCTTCTGCTTCAGAAGTTCTTCTTCCACAGCCGGGATCAGCGGCAGGGTGCGGCAGCTGGTCTTGTTCTTCATCACATCGCTGACCACAGGAACGTACTTGCCGTTCACCAACTGTTCCGTCACCTTGTGATTGATGGTGATGGACTTGCGCTCAAAGTCGATAGACGACCACTTCAACCCCAGTACCTCGCTGCGGCGCAGACCGTAGTAGGCCGTAATGAGGATGCACAGGTGCAGGGGGTCATCCTGCGATACTTCCAGCAGCTGTTGGACTTCATCCTTGGAGTAGAAGTTGGGCCGGAAGCTGTTCTTTTTCGGGCGGTCAACTTTCAGCATCGGGTTGGTTTCCAGATAGTCCTTGCGGACGGCATCCTTGAACGCTTTACCGAAGATGGCGTGGTAGTGAATGACTGTGTTAGTGGTGTAGCCCTCCAGCAAGATCTTCTCCTGAAACTCATCCAGCACCTGCGGCGTGACCTCGCACAGCTTCAAGCCCAGCGGCTCAAAATACTGCGTGATGCGCCCGGTGATCATCCGATTGTAGCTGATAAAGGTTGCAGGCTGGATGGATGCCTTGTGAACTTGCACCCACTCGTTGAGATAATCCAGAAACAGCATCTCCGACTTGTTAACGGGTTGGAGAGGTTTCGGCAAGGGCTTGGCGGTTTTAGCATCTACTTTTTCGTAGGCTCCGCCCCGCCCTGTGGGCAGCTCCCCGGTCTCATCATAGTGGAGCAATACTTCCCGGAGCATGGATTCTGCCTTGCGCTTGTTGCCCCGGACGGTCAAACCTGTGGAGATCCACTTGATCTTCCGCTTGCCGTTGGCATCATAAAGATTGACCACGAAATAGAAACGTCCATTTTTCTCTTGGACAGACCCTGTAGTTTTCATCATAAACCTCCTTTGGGTCAACAGGCGTGCTGTCCGTTGCTGCACCCACAGCATACCACATCCAGCGACGGATTTCCAGCCGGGAAGGTGCTCTGTCCGGTGAGCAGGAACTCGATCACACTCAGCTTCGGGATACGATAGGTGCGGCCGATTTTAAGCGCAAACAGGCGGCGGGAACGGATCAGTTCCCCAACTGTATGGCGGTTCAGACCAAGCATCTCCGCAGCCTGCTGAAGGCTGACGGCATCGGGGTAACCGGGAAACATCTGGGAATAGGCATCGTTAAACTTCATAGGCACTCCTTCAGCATAAGTAGTCTAAGGTCAAAAGTGTGTGCCACCTGCGGTTATATCCTTTGCAGCAAAGCGGCGGTCAGGCGGCAATGTAAAGAGAGCTGACAGTAGTTTCAACTCTCGCATCGCAGATAGACTTGCAGCCCATCTGCGTCAATATGATATAGGTCTCCCATATTCGCCCTCGGCACCCTAGGAGTGGGGAATCGTCCGGCGGCGGGCTTGCACCGCACCATTGGCATTTCAGCCACCCCGTCTTCGTTATGACCGGGCTGCGAGTTACAGAAGTACCTTTTGTGAAGTACCGGACGATTGAACTATTCACTTGTCAAGGAACATATGGAAGATTTCTGGACTTTGACGGACGAAAAACATCCTTCTACTTGGTAGCCGATGAAAAAGGCCATTTCGTAGCATTGCAAGCAATTTTGTAAACAAAACGTCATAATAGTCCGAGAATGGTCTTGAAAAAGATGCCCTACACTTGGTAGGCATCGAGAACGCCTGTTTCGTAGCATTGGTGAGAAACTTGTAATTGAATTGTAATTCTTGAGACCAAATCTCCGCTTTTGAAAAAATCCTCTCAATAGGTAGGCAACGAAAACAGCCCAAAGACAACCATCTTTTTGAGAATTAACAAAAAGGTCACAAATGACCGGCTTTCAAAGAGGCGCTTCTACTATTAACAGAAAAAGTGGCCTAAAATGGGGGGTGTTGGAGAAAATTTCTGCCTTAAAAGTACGCCTCTACTCACTAGCCAGCGAGAATAGCCAAAAGCCAGCAAAAAACAAATGAATTATGTACTTCTGCCACTGATTGCAACGGCATATCGGTGACAGAAAGATCGTTTAGAGCGATTCTTCGCGGTTTGGGGTGGTAGAAATCGTTTTGTAGTTGGACTTTTTCTGCTGAAGCTGCTCCAGCTGTTTCAGCACCGATTCCTTCTCCGGGGTCTTGCCGCCCGGTGCGGAAAGCTGCTGC
>OFMV01001663.1_pt1 | contig 16540 bp, 16 predicted proteins | sample 1541881 | NCBI WGS metagenome assembly OFMV01 (sample SAMN04209220, study PRJEB22552) | human gut metagenome | biome: gut; material: feces | host: Homo sapiens | place: USA: Oklahoma
TCGTAACCTCTTCTTTTTATGAGATAAAAACTTATCTCATTCTCAATCACTTATAAAAAATACGTACTTTCAACCCCTGAAAGGATGTATCTGCCAGATATTGGCGCAGAAGCGTGCTAAATGGGATATAGCATCATCCACATTTAGGTTTGCATAATCAAAAGCACGTTCTTGCCCCATGTCGTAATCGAGTGTTTCGCTGATCGTATCGGCACTTGCGTAATATACGGTTTTACCACCCAGCACCCACTCGTTTTTGGTGATATTATAGTCACGAATTCTGCCAGCTTGCTTGTAAATGCCCTCAAACAGCCTACGGTGAATGGAGGTAAGCTGGGCTGGAGTGAAAGAGAAAGTTTTCTCTGCCAGTATCTCCGTGATACGGGCAGATACTTTGTCAGCCTCCTCCGTCCGGTCGTTCTCCACTTCTTTACGTCCAGCAGCAGACTTGTAGTAGGAGTCAATGAGCATCTTGGCTTCACCAATACTGATGTCACCTTCAATGTGTCTCTTGGCTGTGTCAAGTAGATACTCAGAGGGAGTCAGGCCATCCACTTGTTGCAAGCCGATAGCCACCTTCCAAGTCTCGCCACGCTCACGCTGCTGCGGTTCTCCTTGGCGGATATATTCCTCCAGTCCTTGTATCGTATATTTCTGTTCGTCGCTCATATAATTCTACTTTATCTTTTTCTTGTTCTGTCATATTTTTGACTTCTATTTGTGGTGTTAATAGCTGCTATTTTTCCGATTTTGGGGGATGATAGCGACTGCCGAGACCCAGTTTTTGCCCCCGCAGATGCAGTCTCTGACCCTACAAAGGTACGCATTTTTTTTGAATCCAACGCGCTTCTCCCTGTTTTTTGAGCGGAGGAGAGCAGGGAAGGGACCAAGTTATTTTGTTAACGAAGGTAAACATGCAAGCGGGTTGGAGACGAAATAGGGCTTGTGATGGGTGGTTTTGTTGTTGCAATATATTGAGTAGTAGTAGTTTGCGTGGCAGTTGGGGATTGTTAATAGATGTTCATGGTATTTTTGAGGATTGCTACTTTGTTACATTGTTACATGTTACATGTTACATTAAGAAATATGCAATTCGCGAAAGGGGGGAGAAAAAACTGGTCAAAGAATAGTATATATAAAATTTATTTTATATATACTATTCTTTGACCCCGAAAATGCCCGAGTTGGGTTTTCCTTAACGTAACATGTAACATGTAACAATGTAACATTAAGATTTCCTACTTCTCACGCTTGCTCACTCTGCAAAGAATATAACTGTAAAGATTGTTTCGAATGCACATAGGCTGTCCACATAGCTTTGCTATGTGCTATTGCGCTGCGATGAAAAAAAGTTGGAAAATATTGGTTGTTATATTTGGCGGCATGAAATGTTCTTCGTACCTTTGCACCCAGATGCAAGACTTGCGGAACAAGCCCATAGAGGGCCCGCGATGGGCGTTTCTTACGACAGAAGTGAAGGGTAAGCAACTATTGGCGCCGGTCCTAAGCTACCATCGGCAAGGTCTCCATTTTGATTCATTTTTAAAACCTTCAACGCAATGATACAGAGTTCTTCCATAGATGAGATTGTTTTTCATAGACTTGGGTTCGCCACTCTGAGATGTGAATCTTGGAGGGGGGAATCAGCTACCGAGCTTTCCTCGGCAACTGCCTCAGAGATTTCCTCGTCAACTGCCTCTGCGGTTTGCTCGCCATCGGCCTCCTTGTTCAAATTCTTTGCGGCATGATGATTTTTTTCGATGGGCTCTAAACTTTCTTGGTCGCGATGCGTCCTAATGTGAAAAGAAGAAATCATGATGGAGATAGATGAGGCATTGAAGACCCGGTACGGTACGGATCGTCCCTTCACCGTCCCCGACGCATATTTTGATCGCGTAGAGGAGGTGATGCGGAGCGTGGCTGCCGAGGCAGCGCCGCCCGTGGTGCGCGTCGTCCGCAAGTCTTTGTGGAAGCAGTTGTCGCCCCTTGTGGCAGCCGCTTGCGTGGTGGGCATGATAGTCCTTGTCGGACTCGGCGTGAGCTCGACGAATCCGCAGGGCGACATGGCGGCGACCGTGTCCCACGCCCCCAACGTCTCGAAGGCGGAACCCTATACCGACGACCTCGACCGGCTCGCCGACTACACGATGATGGACGAGGACGACGCCTACGCCTATATCTCCGGAGAATAACAATTAGAGCCTATGAACCCGTTCAGAAAACGACTCCTCCTCACGCTTCTCCTGCTCTGTGGCCTGACCGCCGCCTCGGCGCAGCACCACTTCGACGCCCAGGCCTTCGAGGCCGAGAAGCAGACCTACATCGTCCAGCAGGCACACCTCACCCCCGAGGAGACCCGCCGTTTCGTGCCACTCTACAAGGAGATGGTGGCCAAGAAGCGCAAGATCCACGGCCAACTGCGCCAGCTGCGCAAGCAGTCGGCGGACAACGATCGTGCGGCACGCGCCCTCATCGAGCGCCGCGACAACCTCGAGATCAGCATGCGCCAGGTGGAGCGCGACTACCACCTGCGGATGCTGAAGGTGATGAGTGCGGTGAAGCTCAAGGCCGCCCTCGACGCCGAGCGCAAGTTTCACCGCATGAAGTTTCGCAAGGCGGCCAGGAACGGCCATTAGCCCCTCGCTCGTGCCCGCAAGCAGGTTTGGCACAATTCCCTCGTATGAAAATCATTGCATGAAAATCATCGTATGAAAACTTCCCAGATATTGAGAGTGATATGGCTGTCGGTGCTCCTTCTGTTGCCCGTCAGCGAGTTGGTGGCCCAGGAAAGCCGTCCGAAGCGCGAGTTTCGCGGCGCCTGGATCCAGTGCGTCAACGGCCAGTTTCTTGGCCTCGGCACGCAGGAGATGCAGCGCACGCTGTCCTATCAGCTCGACGAGCTGCAGAAAGACGGCGTCAACGCCATTATCTTCCAGGTGCGCGCCGAGTGCGACGCCCTCTACGCGAGCCGCTACGAGCCGTGGAGCCGCTTCCTGACCGGTCGCCAGGGCACGCCGCCCTCGCCCTATTGGGACCCGCTGCAGTGGATGATCGACGAGTGTCACCGGCGGGGCATGGAGCTCCACGCCTGGATCAATCCCTATCGTGCGAAGACGAAGGACACGCGCGAGCTGGCCGTCAACCACATCGCCGTGACCCATCCCGAGCGCGTCTTCGACTATGACGGACTCAAGATCCTCGACCCCGGCCAGCGCGAGAACTGCGACTACATCCTCCGCATCGTCGGCGATATCGTCAGCCGCTATGACGTCGATGGCCTCCATATCGACGACTACTTCTATCCCTATCCCGTGGCGGGCGTCGCCATCCCCGACCAGGCCTCCTACAACCGCTACGGACGCCAGTTTGCCTCCGTCGCCGACTGGCGCCGCGACAATGTCGATGTCTTCATCAAGGCCCTCGGCGAGGAGATCCACCGCATCAAACCGTGGGTGAAGTTTGGCGTCTCTCCCTTCGGCATCTACCGCAACAAACGGTCGGACCCCAACGGCAGCGCGACCAGCGGACTGCAGAACTACGACGAGCTCTATGCCGACGTGCTCAAATGGGTGAACAACGGATGGATCGACTACTGCGTGCCCCAGCTCTACTGGGAGATCGGCCACAAGGCCGCCGACTACCAGGAGCTCATCGGCTGGTGGAACCGCCACGCCGCCAACCGCCCGTTGTATATCGGCGAGGACGTCTTGCGCACGGTGAAATATCCCGACCCGCAGAACCCCAGCGTCCACCAGTTGGGCGCCAAGCACCGCCTCCACCGTCAGTGTCCCAACGTCAAAGGCACGGTGCTCTGGTATGCGAATGCGGCGGTCGATAACCCCGGCAACTACGGCACGGTGCTGCGCACGGACTACTGGCGCTATCCGGCCCTGCAGCCCCTTATGCCGTTCATAGACAGCGAGGCGCCCGAGAAGGTGCGCAAGGTCAAGGCGCGCTGGACGGCCCAGGGCTACACGCTCCAATGGCTGCCGGCGAAGAAGGCCAAGGGATGGCAGGACGAGGCCCACCAGTATGTGGTCTATCGCTTTGCCAAGGGCGAGAAGATCGACCTGTCCAATCCTGCCCGTATCGCCGCCATCACGCGCGAGCCGCGCTACGTCCTGCCCTACGATCACGGCAAGACCAAGTGGGTCTATGTCGTCACCGCACTCGACCGCATGAGCAACGAGAGCGAAGGCAAGGCAAAGAAAGTGAAACTATAATCAAGGGGTATAAAAAACGATCCTGCTGAGTCAAGGAAAACAACTCGAACAACTTTTACAACTTATAACAACCTACACGCTTCGCGTGTCGCAATCCTGCTGCAAGGTAAACAACAAAAAACAACGCTTCGCCATGGACATTTTCCTGCTGATTGTCCTGGCGAAGCGTTGTACTTGTTGTAAAAGTTGTATTTGTTGTTTTCCCAACTCAGCAAGTGGCTTATAGGATCTCCAGCACCATCTCGGCCACTTCCTCGGGCGTGTTGAAGAGCATGCCCTCCTCCAGGTCCGCGTCGCTGAGCGAGTCGAGGTAGGTCTTGGCCGTCTCCTCGTCGGTGCGCGGTGCTCCGTCCTTGTCCTTGGCCTGGAGAATGGCCTGGAGGACGGCCTGCCGATATTCCGCCACCGTCATCATTCGGCGTTGCGCTTGACGACGGAACCGCTGGCCTGGTGGGTGGCCAGTACGAGCACCTCGGCGATCTGGACATGGGCCGGCGCGCTGGCCGCATAGTAGGCCACGTCGGCGATGTCCTCGCCCGTGAGCGGCTTGATGCCCTTATAAACATTGTTGGCCCGCTCGTCGTCGCCGTGGAAGCGGACGTTGCTGAAATGGGTCTCCACCAGTCCCGGCTTGATATTGGTCACGCGGATGCGCGTGTGGGCCGTGTCGATGCGCAGTCCGTCGGTGATCATCTTCACCGCTGCCTTCGTGCCGCAATAGACGTTGCCGTTGGCGTAGGCAGCGTCGCCAGCCACCGAACCGATGTTGATGATCTCGCCACGGTTGCGCTCCACCATGCCCGGCACGAGCGCGCGGCTCACGTAGAGCAGGCCCTTGATGTTGGTGTCGATCATCGTGTTCCAGTCGTCGAGGTCGCCACCCTGCAGCGGGTCGAGGCCCAAGGCCAGTCCTGCGTTGTTGATCAGCACGTCGATCTCGGCCCAGTCGGCCTCCAGGCTGCCGCAGACGTCAAACACCTGCTGCTGGTCTCTCACGTCGAAGCAGAGCGTCTTCGCACGCACGCCCATCGCCTCGATGCGCTTGGCCAGCGCCTGGAGCAGGTGGTCTCTGCGGCCCGTGATGATCACGTCGTAGCCCTCTTTGGCAAAGCGCAGCGCGCAAGCCTCACCGATGCCGCTCGTCGCGCCGGTGACCATACAAATCTTTCTCTTTTCCATATCTTTTTTCTGTCAAGGGCGGGAAGGTCGGCCCCTCCCGCCCAAAGGTTATTCTACATCACGCCGTCCTCGCGCAGTTTCTCCTGCCACTTCCAGGCGCTGCGGAGCACGTCGGCCAGGGGCGTGTCCGCCTTCCAGCCCAACACCTGGTTGGCCTTGGTGCAGTCGCCCCAAATCTTCTCGATGTCGCCCTCGCGGCGCGGACCATACTTCCAGTTGAGTTTCACGCCCGTGGCCTCCTCGAAGGTCGTGACGATCTCCAGCGTGGAGTTGCCCTTGCCCGTGCCGATGTTGAAATACTCGATCGGTTCGGTCTCCTGGTCCAGCACGCGCGCCATGGCGGCCACATGCGCCTTGGCCAGGTCCACGACATAGATGTAGTCGCGGATGCAGGTGCCGTCGGGCGTGTCGTAGTCGTTGCCGAAGATGGTCAGTTGCTCGCGGATGCCCATTGCCGTCTGCGTGACGTAGGGGATGAGGTTGTTGGGCACGCCGTTGGGCAGTTCGCCGATGAGCGCCGAGGGATGGGCACCGATAGGATTGAAGTATCTCAGGACGATGCTCTTGACGGCCGCGCCGCTATGGATGTAGTCGTAGATGATCTGCTCGTTGATCTCCTTGGTGTTGCCATAGGGCGAGGTGGCCTTCTGGTGGGGCGCGTCCTCCGTGACGGGCAGGTTCTCGGGGTTGGGTTGTCCATAGACCGTGCAGCTGCTGGAGAAGATGATGCCCTTGACGCCATAGGCGGGCATGAGCTCCAGGAGGTTGATGAGCGAGACAACATTGTTACGGTAGTAGAGCAGGGGCAGCTGGACGCTCTCGCCCACGGCCTTGGAAGCGGCGAAATGGATGATGCCAGCGATGGCCGGATACTTCTGGAACACGGCCTCCGTGGCAGCCTTGTCGCGCAGATCTACCTGCTCGAAGGCTGGGCGCACACCCGTGATCTTCTCGATGCCGTCGAGCACCTCTATCTTGGAGTTGGAAAGGTTGTCGATGATGACCACGTCGTAGCCCGCCTCGATCAGTTCCACGGTGGTATGGCTGCCGATGAAGCCCGTTCCGCCCGTCACTAAAATTGTCTGTTTCATGTAAGTTTTCTCTTTTAGTTTCTGTAAATGTCGGCTATGGCGAAGCCGCCCCGGGGCAGGTCGTGTCCCGGGTCCGCCATCGCCACGCTATGGAAATAACGCCAAATCGTGTTTTTTATTTCCTTTAAGTGGCAAAAAGAGCCACAAAGGTTTTGCCAAAGCGCGTCCCGTGGCACGGTTTTGCACGGTTGGCGAGCAAAAAACGGGCTGGAAGTCGTGTATCTCGTTTTTTATTGCTACTTTTGCATTTTGAAATTACAATACAAGAATGGACCATATACGGAATTTTTGCATCATAGCCCATATCGATCACGGCAAGAGCACCCTGGCCGACCGCCTGTTGGAGCGCACCAAGACCATCCAAGTCACGGAGGGTCAGATGTTGGACAACATGGATTTGGAGCGCGAGCGCGGCATCACCATCAAGAGCCACGCCATCCAGATGGAGTACACGATGGAGGGAAAGAAATATTTGCTCAATCTGATAGACACGCCGGGCCACGTCGATTTCTCCTACGAGGTGTCGCGAAGCATTGCCGCCTGTGAGGGCGCGCTGCTCATCGTCGATGCCACACAGGGCGTGCAGGCGCAGACCATCAGCAATCTCTATATGGCCATCGACCACGACCTGGAGATCATCCCGGTCATCAACAAGATAGACATGCCCAACGCCATGCCCGAGGAGGTGGAGGACGAGATCGTCGATCTGCTCGGCTGCGAGCCCGGGGAGATCATCCGGGCCTCGGGCAAGACGGGCGAGGGTGTCGATGATATCCTCCGCGCCGTCGTGGACCGCATCCCCGCGCCGACGGGCGACAAGGACGCGCCGCTGCAGGCCCTCATCTTCGACTCGGTCTTCAACTCCTTCCGCGGCATCATCACGCTGGTGAAAATCGATAACGGCGTGGTGCGCAAGGGCGACAAGGTGAAGTTTTTCAACACCGGCCAGGAGTATGACGCCGACGAGGTGGGCGTGCTGAAGATGGACATGGTGCCCAAGGCGCAGCTCACTGCCGGCGAGGTGGGCTATATCATCAGCGGCATCAAGGACGCCAAGGAGGTGAAGGTGGGCGACACCGTCACCCACGTCGAACGGCCCTGCGCCAAGGCCATCGAGGGATTCCAGGAGGTGAAGCCGATGGTCTTTGCCGGCGTCTATCCCATCGACCCCAACGACTACGAGAACCTGCGCGCCTCGCTGGAGAAACTGCAGCTCAACGACGCCTCGCTGACCTTCCTGCCGGAGAGCTCCCAGGCCCTCGGCTTCGGATTCCGATGCGGATTCCTCGGACTGCTCCACATGGAGATCATCCAGGAGCGGCTGGACCGCGAGTTCAACATGGACGTGATCACGACCGTCCCCAACGTCAGCTACATGGTCTATGACAAGCAGGGAGAGGTGAAGGAGGTACACAACCCCTCGGGACTGCCCGACGCGACGATGATAGACCATATCGAGGAACCGTTTATCAAGGCCAGCATCATTACCTCCAGCCAGTTTATCGGCCCGGTCATGAAGCTCTGCCTCGACAAGCGCGGCGAGCTCGTGAGCCAAAACTACGTCAGCGGCAACCGACTGGAGCTCGTCTTCATGATCCCGCTGGGCGAGATCGTCATCGATTTCTACGACAAGCTCAAGAGCATCTCCAAGGGCTACGCCTCGTTCGACTACCATATCGACTCGTTCCGCCCCTCGAAGCTGGTCAAGCTCGACATCCTGCTCAACGGCGAGCCCGTCGATGCCCTCTCCACGCTGACCCACGAGAGCAACGCCGTGGCCTTTGGACGCAGGATGTGTGAGAAACTCAAGGAACTGATACCGCGCCAGCAGTTTGACATTGCCATCCAGGCGGCCATCGGAGCGAAGATCATCGCACGCGAGACCGTGAAGCAGGTGCGCAAGGACGTGACGGCGAAGTGTTATGGCGGAGATATCAGCCGCAAGCGCAAGCTCCTCGAAAAGCAGAAGAAGGGCAAGAAGCGCATGAAGCAGGTCGGCAACGTGCAGGTGCCTCAGAAGGCGTTCCTGGCCGTGCTGAAATTGGACTAACCGCCGGAGGAACATCCTTCGGCCAACAAGATATATAAAAGGAGAAAGAGGAGACACGATGAGAGAACCGATAGCAACCCCCAGGGAGGTGGCCCGCGAATTGGCACGCAAGTACAGTACGATGACCCACGAGAAACTCGACGTGCTGGAGAGCGTGCTGGTGCCCATGAAGTTCAGCAAGGGCGAGATAATCCTAAGGGAGGGCGAGGTCTGCCGCAACATCTACTATGTGGAGCGCGGACTGATCCGCCAGTTCTACTTCAAGAACGGCAAGCAGATCACGGAGCACCTGGGGGTGGACCACACCATCTTCATGTGCATCGAGAGCCTGTTTCACGAAGAGCCCACCCATCTGCAGGTAGAGGCCCTGGAGGCCTCCTATATCTATGCGCTCCCCAAGCATCGCCTGGAGCAGGTGGCCCTCCACAACGTGAACATACAGATCCTCTTTCGCAAGATATTGGAGGAGAGCCTCGTGATCTCGCAGGTCATGGCCGACCTCGTGCGCTTCGAGACGGCACAGGAGCGCTACCGCAAGTTTTGCAAACTGGCGCCACAGATCGTCCTCCGCGCACCCCTGGTCTATGTGGCCAGTTTTCTCCAGATGACGCCGGAGACGCTGAGCCGCGTACGCAGCAGCACCCTGCTCGATTAGCCCCGAGTGGGGGAGGGCGAGCGCCTGGGCGGGCCCCGGAGGATGGGGCGTCGCGCGTGCGCTATATAAATAGGTAGAGAGAGAACAAAGTATAATCATGACAAAATCATAAAAAGACATGAAACCGACATTACTTCTTTTGGCTGCCGGCATGGGTAGCCGCTACGGCGGGCTGAAGCAGCTCGACGGACTTGGACCCAATGGTGAGACCATCATGGACTACTCCATATACGACGCCATCCAGGCGGGATTTGGCAAGATCGTCTTCGTCATCAGAAAGGACTTCGAGGAGCAGTTTCGCAAGCAGGTCCTCGCCAAGTATGAGGGCCACATCCCCGCAGAGCTCGTCTTCCAGAGCCTCGACGCCCTCCCCGAGGGATTCACCACGCCCGAGGGCCGCGTGAAACCGTGGGGCACCAACCATGCCGTACTGATGGCCAAGGACGTCATCAAGGAGCCGTTCTGCGTCATCAACTGCGACGACTTCTACAATCGCGACACCTTCATGGTCATCGGCAAGTATCTCTCCGAGCTCCCCGAGGGCAGCAAAAACCGCTATGCGATGGTAGGCTTCCGCGTGGGCAACACGCTCAGCGAGAACGGAACGGTATCGCGTGGCATCTGCACGACCGACGCCGAGGGCAACCTGGCCACCGTCGTAGAGCGCACGAAGATAGAGCGCAGGGACGGCGCCGTGCAGTATAAGGACGACGACGACCAGTGGGTGACGACGCCCGACAACACGCCGGTCTCGATGAACGTATGGGGATTCACGCCCGACTATTTCGACTATAGCGAGGACTACTTCAAGACGTTCCTCTCCGATCCGGAGAACATGGCCAACCTGAAGGCCGAGTTCTTCATCCCGCTGATGGTCAACAAGCTCATCAACGACGGTACGGCGGCTGTCAAGGTCCTCGATACCACCAGCCATTGGTTTGGCGTCACCTATCCTGCCGATCGTCAGGGCGTCGTGGATCGCATCCAGCGCCTCGTCGATGAGGGCATCTATCCCGCCAAACTGTTCTAATCGTATCACCAACCATTTCTACATGGAAATCAACCTTCTGGACGACAGTCAGCTTGCTCTGTTGCAGCAGCTGACTGCCGATGCCAGCTTTGTGGTAGTCACAGTCCATAAGTCGCCCGACGGAGATGCCATCGGATCGATGTTGGCCTGGGCGCAGTATCTGCAGGCCCTGGGCAAGGAGGTCACCTGCGTGATCCCCGATGCCGCTCCCGACTTCCTGATGTGGCTCCCGGGATCGCAGACGCTGCTCCGCTACGACAAGCATCCCGACCGCGCGAAGGAGGCCTTCGACAAGGCCGACCTCGTCTGCTGTCTCGACTACAACGACCTCTCGCGCACGGGGGACATGGCGAACGTCATTGCCCAGTCGAAGGCGCCCCGACTGCTCATCGACCACCATGTGGGCCCGACCGTCGAGGCGGCGCTCTCCGTCTCCCATCCCGCGATGTCGAGCACGTCGGAACTCGTCTTCCGCCTGCTGTGGCAGTTGGGCGCCTACGACGAGATGACGCTGCAGATGGCGCAATGTATCTACTGCGGCATGATGACGGACACGGGGGCCTTCACCTACAACTCCAATGCGCCAGCCGTCTATCTCATCATCAGCCACCTGCTGGAGAAGGGCGTGGACAAAGACCGCGTCTATAACCGCGTCTATAACAACTACTCGCCACAGGCCATCAAGTTCAGGTCCTATGTGATCTTCAAGAAACTGCGCGTCCTGCCGGCTTCCCATGCGGCCTACTACACCGTCACGCGCGACGAAATGCGACGTTTCCAGTTTGTCAGGGGCGACCTGGAGGGCGTGGTCAACATCCCGCAGAAGATCAAAAAACTCAAACTCTCCATCTCGCTGCGCGAGGATACCGAGAAGGACCAGGTCATACGCGTCAGCCTCCGTTCGGGCAATGGGTTCCACTGCCGCAAGATGGCGGAGGAGTTCTTCAACGGCGGAGGACACGAAGACGCGGCAGGCGGACGCCTGGAGTGCTCCATCGAGGAAGCCGAGCAGGTGGTCCTCCGAGCCATCATGGCCTACAAGGAGCAGCTGCGATGACCCCTCGCGGGCCAGGATCATGGTCCGTAGGGCAGTCTTTAATGTCAAAAGTAGCTAAAAATGGGCGTCGTCTTATGGTGGAACAGACGATTTGCTATAACTTTGCAGTAAGATATTATTGAACGTAAAAGATTCCGATGAAGAAAACGCTTTTTCTCCTCCTCCCGCTCGCAGCTCTGCTCTGGTCGGCGTGCAGCAATGACGAGACCTATGCTGACCAGCGCAAGCGAGAGAACGGAGCCATCCGCCAGTATCTCAACGACAGCAGCGTGACGGTCATCTCCGAACGCCAGTTTTTCGATCAAGACACGATGACCGACGTGAGCAAGAACGAGTTTGTGCTGCTCGAGTCTTCGGGCATCTATCTCCAAATCGTAGAGAAGGGTTGCGGAGAGAAGATCAAGGATGGCGAGACGGCCACCGTGCTCTGCCGATTCACCGAGCGCAACCTCCTCACCGATAGCATCATCGCCACCAACAACATCCTCTATTTCAGCGCGCTGGTCGATAAGATGTCGGTCACGAACACCTCCGGCACCTTCACGGCCTCCTTCGACCCCACGTCGAGTGTGATGTATCAAGTCTATGGAAGAAGTTCCGGCAGCACCCAGGTGCCCAACGGATGGCTTTCCCCGCTGCCTTACATCAAGGTGGGTAGGCCGCTCTCGGCCGACGACCGCATCGCCCGCGTGCGCATCATCGTACCCTCCACCGAGGGCACCTATGCGGCCACGATGTCGGTCTATCCGTGTCTCTACGATATCACCTACGAGCGCGGAAGATAACATGCAATTACAAAACTAAAGAGAAAATATGACACTGATCAAATCCATTTCCGGCATCCGTGGAACCATCGGAGGCCCTACCGGCGATACGCTCAACCCGTTGGACATCGTCAAGTTTACCACGGCGTATGCCAAGTTTATCCGTCAGAGCGATCCGACGGGCAGCAACTGTATCGTGGTAGGCCGCGACGCGCGCATCTCGGGCGACATGGTCCGACTAGTGGTCTGCGGCACACTGATAGGAATGGGCTATGACGTGCTCGATATCGGGCTTGCCACGACCCCGACCACCGAATTGGCCGTCCGCATGAGCCATGCGGCAGGTGGCATCATCGTCACCGCCAGCCACAACCCGCGCCAGTGGAACGCGCTCAAGTTGCTCAACCACGAGGGAGAGTTCCTCACCAAGGCCGACGGCAACGCCGTGCTCGCCATGGCAGAGAAAGAGGACTTCGACTATGCTGATGTCGATCATATAGGCACTTACCGACAGGACGACAGTTTCGACGACCGCCACATCGAGGCCGTCCTCGCGCTCGACCTGGTCGATACGGAGGCCATCCGCAAGCGTGGATTCCGCGTCGTCGTCGATGCGATCAACTCCGTCGGCGGCGTTATCCTGCCGAAGCTCCTCGACCGACTGGGCGTCGGCTACACCATCCTCAATGGCGAGGCCAATGGCGACTTCGCCCACAATCCGGAGCCGCTGGAGAAGAATCTCGGAGGCATCATGGGCGAGGTGGCAGCAGGAGGCTATGACCTCGGCATCGTAGTCGATCCCGACGTCGATCGTCTCGCCTTCATCCAGGAGGACGGCAAGATGTATGGCGAGGAATATACGCTCGTCAGCGTGGCCGACTACATCCTCGACCACGTCAAGGGAGCCACCGTCTCCAACCTCAGTTCTACGCGCGCCCTGCGCGACGTCACCGAGCGCCATGGCTGCCAGTATTTTGCCTCTGCCGTCGGCGAGGTCAATGTCACCACCAAGATGAAGGAGGTGGGTGCAGTCATCGGTGGCGAGGGTAATGGCGGAGTCATCTATCCCGAGAGCCACTACGGTCGCGACGCCCTCGTCGGCATCGCCCTCTTCCTCAGTTCGCTGGCACAGAAGGGACTGACGTGCAGCGAGCTCCGCAAGACGTTCCCGACCTATTATATCGCCAAGAACCGCATCGACCTCACCCCCGACACCGATATGGATGCCATCCTGGGCAAGGTCAAGGAGCGCTTCGGATCGATGGCCGACGTGCGGGTCACCGATATTGATGGCGTGAAACTCGACTTCCCGACGAAGTGGGTCCACCTCCGCAAGAGCAATACTGAGCCCATCATGCGCGTCTATAGCGAGGCGGCCACGATGGAGGAGGCCGACGCCCTGGGCAAGGAGCTCATGGACGTGGTCTATGAGATGACGAAGTAGGAGAGGGTAGTACCTCCTACAGCCTGTATCTTTATGAGGCATCTGCTGGGCGTCAAGCGCCGGGCAGGTGCCTTGTCCATAAAACCTATTTTCCTATTCCAACGAGATCTTTTGCCCTATGGATCATCTGTTTCTGCTGCAGTTCGCATGCTTCCTGTTCATGCTGTTCAATGCCTTCACCCTCGCCGTCACTCGTCTCCAGACGCGATGGCTCAATCCGCGCTATGAGCGCGCACGATGGTTGATCTTTGTCGGCATCATGGGCTTGGCGGCGCACTATCTGATGCAGATGAGCTTTGGGTTCAGGGCCGTTGACGACGCGGTGGGTGCCACGGTCAATGCCCTCGTCTATGCACCCTGTTTTTCGCTCATCTCGATGGGCATCTTCCATATCGAGGCCACACATGTCCGGCGGAGGAGGGTCTATGCGGTCTGCACGACGATCAACCTGGCGATCCTCGCCTGTTTCTTCATCGGCTGCCTCCACTATGGCAGCATGCGCATCGGGGCCTGGCTCTATGCTATGCAGGCCCTCTTTGCCGCCAATGTGGTCTATTGCATCGTCGTCATCGTCCGCGAGATCATCAAGCGCCGCCGTCTGCTGGAGACGATGGCGGGCGGCGACATCATGCCCTATGTACGCTACTCCCGCGCCAGCCTCCTCATCCTCTTCTTCCCTGCCTTGGTGTCGCCCTTTGCCATCATCTCCACCAAGATGCTGTATTTTTTGGCTCCCCTGGGTCTCATGGCTTTCCTCTTCTTTGTCTTGAGTTTCGTGGCCCTGGGTTACAGCTATCAGCCGAAGGAGTCGCTGCTCGACGAAGAGGCGGAGGGAAAGGTCAGCCCTGCTGTCGTAGTCGCTCAGCAAGAGAAGACGGTAGCGCAACAGGCCGTCGCGGCTCCTGATGTCGCTTCTCCTGGTGTCGTTTCTCCTGGCGAGGCGGCTCCATGCGATGGGGCTCATGCTGGCACAACTCCTGCCAATGGGGCTCCTACCAACGCGTCTCGTACCAATGCGTCTCATGCTGGCACAACCCCTGATAACGCAACGTCTGATAGCGCATCTCATGCCGACGCGGCCCATGCAGCCTACCAGGCGGAGGAGACGCAAACTGCCTCGCTGATGCCTGAGGATCGAAGAAAGCAGATCCAGCAGCGGCTGGACGAATGGTGCGCGGCGATGGGCTATAAGGATGGGGGGTGAACCTGCTCTCCCTCTCCCATTCCATCCATATCTCAAAGGACGATCTCACGCTCTTTTTCGATCAGTGTTTGAACACTACGTTCCGAATATGGCTGAGCGACATCCGCTTTGCGGCAGCCAAGAAGATGATGATCGAAAACCCTGACTATAGTAATGACATCATCTCCTCCGAATGTGGATTCTCTTCCCGCACCCACCTCTACCGCATCTTCAAGGCGCGGGAGGCTTGTACGCCGACTGCCTGGCGGGAGCGCTATTTGGCCGAAGCCCACGATTCGGACGCGTCTCTTTCGTAGCAGGGAGACGAGCCCTTTTCTCCGTATCAGAAGATTCCCTTTTCTCCGTATCAGAAGATTCCCTTTTCTCCGTATCAGAAGATCCCTTTTCTGATATTTGACGGCTCTTTCCTTGGTTTCTTAAAATATGTAAACGCAACCGCTCCTGGCTATGAACCATTGTCTCTTTGGTAGGAAGGAGACAACTATTTACCACCAAAGAGACACCTGAACAGGACAATGCGACACCCTGTCTCACTACTTTTCCCTACTTTTGTACTAATTTTGAAGGTCGGAATGACCCGCACGTTGTGGAGGCTTAGTCCTCGTCGTGTGCGCCCGACGGACTAATCGTGAAGACAATAATCAAAAACAAGAAATAAAAGTATGAAGAAAAAAAAGTATCTCAAGCCCCAGGTTGACGTCGCGCAGACTGGGCCGTGCATGATGATCAACCCCTCGCAGGTAAAAATTTATAAAGGGCGCTTTCAGACTCGACAGGAACTGGTGGACGCCGAATTTACCTTAGACGAGGACGGTTTCCTCTGGGGGGAATAGACAGCCTATTGCCCCTTCTTTCTATCACAACCAACGAATGGTGACGTGGTGCACCCAAACTAAAACAAAAAGACTATCAACATGATCAAGAAAATGACCCAATATCTATTGCAGCGCAGATACGCGCTCTCGCTCTTGCTGATGCTTATGCTCCTGCAGCCCGCGATGGCGCAGAAACAAACGCGAATAATGTATGCGAGATTGGACCGAGAGACTCAGACCCTCACGCTCTATTATGACACGAATTTCGGTAAAGGGAACGACCAAGGTATTTCTGAAAGTCCCTTGTGGATGCAACTAGATGAAAGAATGAAAATAAAAAGCGTGGTCTTTGACGAGAGTTTCAAGGATGCACGCCCCACAACATGTGTATCCTGGTTTTTGTGGTTCGAAGCTTTGACAACGATTGAACACTTGGACTATTTGAACACGTCAGAGGTCGAATATATGAACTCAATGTTCACCAAGTGTACCAGCTTGGAAACACTTGATTTGTCTTCCTTTAATACGGAAAAGGTCACAGACATGCAAACTATGTTTGAAGGCTCTACGAATCTTCGCACAATCAACTTGCCCAAAGGTTTCATAGGCAGCAACGTGACTGATCTCAATGGAATGTTTAGAGGTTGCGTAAGCCTTACCGAACTCGATCTATCTGGTTCTAATGCTGAAAAAGTGAAAAACATGGGCAGTATGTTCTATGGTTGTGTCGCACTTTCCAATCTCAATCTTTCCGGTTTTAAAACTGGATCTTTGACCGAGATGCGGTACTTGTTCTCTTCGTGTCAGTCGCTTGAAAGTCTCGACCTCTCTGGTTTCAATACTGAAAATGTGACGAGTATGGCGTCAATGTTCTCCCAATGTTCGTCGCTTCGGAGCCTCGATCTCAGCAGTTTCAATACCAGCAAGGTGATTGATATGAATTTAATGTTTTTTAACTGCACCAACCTTGAAAGTAACTACTCAGCACCCCTATGGGCATGAGTAATCGTCTTACTGTTGTACTACAG
>OFMV01001669.1_pt1 | contig 16514 bp, 17 predicted proteins | sample 1541881 | NCBI WGS metagenome assembly OFMV01 (sample SAMN04209220, study PRJEB22552) | human gut metagenome | biome: gut; material: feces | host: Homo sapiens | place: USA: Oklahoma
GAATCCCTTCAGTATCAGAAAACTCCGTTCCATTATCAACTGTTATTGTCTTGAATATCTCTCTGAAGTTTTTTTCGGATACCCTACGTTCAAGTTTATCCAGTGCCTTAACAACTTCATTACTTGTATGATCCTTCAGTAGAAAAAGCAATTCAAAACGTGTCTTTCGCTCTGTAAGCACAAGCAATGATTTCTTTCCCTTTCCCTGAGCTCCCACAACAGTGTCCATTTCCCAATGTCCAAATTCGTCACGTTCCAATATCTCTTCCGGTCTTTCAGAAATGCTTGTTCCTGCTGATAGTCTTTTCTGAACTCTTCTATGCGTTGCCTTTTTCTTCTTTCGTCTGTACGGTAATTCTTCCAGTGTAAGATTAAGAAAAACTCCAGACTTTATGTAATTATATAAGGTAGTTAAGCATATTTCCGTGTCAAATTTTATGTTTTCCTTCTTAATCTCCATTAATGTTGCTGCAGGCGAATATTTTTCGTCAGCAATTTTCTTTTCAATATAATTAAGGAACTTGTAATCATTTCCGATTTTCAATTCCCTACCACACTGTTTTTTATTAACTTCGTATTTCATCTGCGCAAGGTCTGCACTATATATTGTTCTTTCCGTCCAATCACTATTGCGTTGCGTTGTTCTTCCACGCCTTATTTCTCTATAGATGGTCGTGTAATTCCTATTCATCTGCTTTGCTATCTCTGTAATGGAATAACCTGCAGTATGTAAAGCCTCAATCTTCATTCTTTCGTCTCTATTTATTTGTTTATATTTTCTTCCCATTGTGTACCCCCCTCTTTACATTTAATGAGTCTTATCCGTCGCTGAAACTGTACTACTTTGATTACATTATACGTTATTTAAGTTTCTTTTTCATTCATTTTTTTACCTTTTTCCTTATTCCACCACGCAATTCAAGGCGGACGTTCATTTTTATGTTTTCATGGACCTTCCTTTCTTATCCATAAATGCGCTTCATGTGTCACGGCATTTGTATGCTCATTGCACACTAGAATATTTCAAAAATCCTGCAAGGATAAAGTGAACGCAACACGTCCTTGACATTATTTTTTTTAAATATTCTCTTACGTATGCAAGCATACCAAACACCGACACATACGGAAGCAAATTTATAAGAGATAAGAGGAGGTAATTGCCATGAAAACATAAAAATCAACTATTTTAGATAAGCTCCCAATCCCGGACAAACCGGAAGCAAATTTTATATAAAATGCAGTAACAAAAATAACAACATAACCAAAAGATTGGAAAGGACACAGGTGAACAAAATGGAAAATTTACAAAAAGTATGCGACCTACTTACTGAAACACTTAAAGAAACAAGAAACTTAGGTAATTTAAAAGAATTGCATTATGACAATGAAACAGAAACAGTAACAGCAACATTTGAATGTGGAGGCACAAAAATGGCGAGGGTTACTGGTGATTCAGGAACATCGATGATTAGTGACATCTTAAAGCAAATACTTTAACCTGAGTAACAAATTAATTACAATAACAACCCGCCACGGAGGTCACGACGGCAGAAAGGATTATTTATGTATAAGTCACAAACACAATTTATCATTGTAAAAGAGAATAATGTATTGGAAAAGATTGGCAATTCTTTCGTTTATGTACCCAAATCAGTTTTTAAGAAAGATGAAAATGACATCAAATGGTATCCTGAAGTTTTTAAAAATAAGTAGAAAGGACAAAAAAATCACACCATCACTATTACAATTGAAAATGTTCCTGCAAGGGTTTTAAAATCCATTAAGAAGACTGTATCAAAATAAAAAATCATGTTAAGAAAATAGAGGCTTCCTGCCTCTATTTTCTGTATCTGATTTTTAGTTCGTTATCTTCATTGAGATACAGTTCTCCACTGTATTCTTCCCCCTTCTTGCTAATGAATCCTCTTATCTTTCCACTCTTACCCTTTTCAAGTATGTTTTTTGCTGCTGTTTCTGTTATGTTCTTGCCGGCGATTGTCTTGCTGATGAAAAATTTACATTCTCTGTTACTGCATGAGTATGACTTATTATAGGAAAGAACCGGTTCACCGCAAACAGGACAGCTTCCAATGCTTTCATATTTTTTTTTGAAAAGTCCGGTGTTTACTTCTTCAGCCTTTCCATGCTCCACAAGCTTTCTTGTAAGGTTTACTATCTTGCTGATGAAATAATCCTCACTTACTTCTCCCCTTTCAATTTTTTGAAGTCCTTCTTCCCACGATGCAGTTGTCTTTGGTGACTTAAGAGCCTTTGGAAGTATTGAAACAAGTTTTATTCCTCTTTCCGTTGGGATTATCTTCTTTTTCTCACGTATGATGTATTCCCTGCTCACAAGTGTTTCAATGGCTGATGCCCTTGTTGCAGGTGTTCCTATTCCCTTCTTTTCTGTTTCATTGTCATATACATCGTTTCCAGCAGTTTCCATCGCAGCAAGAAGAGAAGCATCAGTATACAGTGCAGGTGGCTTTATTTTTACTTCGGCAATTTCTTTTAAATTAATTGTCATTGTTTCTCCAACACTTGCCTCATTAAGTTCCTTGTCTGCACGCTCCTTTGTTATCCCCAACATTGTTTCCATCTGTGTAAAGCCCCTGTCAATTGTATGTGTTCCGTTTGCTTCAAATTCGATTCCATTGATTTCAGTTTCAACATGAATGCTATCGTGTCTTTTTGCACCGGCAGTGGCAACCATGAGCCTTGAACATATGAGATGGAGAATGTCACTTTCCATTTCATTTAAACCATTCTCAAATGTTGTTTCTGTCACGTTCATTGTTGGTAACAGTGCATGGTGGTCTGATACCTTATCATTGTTAATTACTCTTTTAACATCAGGAATATTTGCAGGTAATTTTCCATATCTTTCAATCTTCCTGATGTGTCTTATCAGTTCATCGGTTGATTCATCCATTTCTTCGGTAAGGTAATTGCTGTCGGTTCTTGGGTAGGTTATCAACTTGCCTTCATACAATTTCTGACAGGTATCAAGGGTTTGCTGTGCAGTGTATCCATATAGTGCGTTTGCATGACGCTGAAGCAATGTAAGGTCATACAACAACGGTGGATTTGTTGTCTTTGTTTCCTTCCTGCTTACCGTAATCCTGCATTCTTCAGACAGCTTCATTATTGCCTCTTTTGCTTCTGACTCACTCTCATATGTATTCTTACTCCTGAAAACGGTGTCATTTGCAGTAATTGCAATCTTGTAAACACTCTTCTTTTGAAAGTTAATTGCTTCAATGTATCTCTTTACTATCATTGCAAGAACAGCCGATTGAACTCTTCCAACGGACAGAACAGGCTTGTACTGATTGTACTTAATTGAATATAGTCTTGTAAGATTTATTCCTATTAGCCAGTCTGCTTCGCTTCTTAATTCTCCTGCCTTGTATAAATTGTCATATTCAGAGTCATCACACAGATTTCTCATTCCTTCAGTTATTGCTTTTTCTTCCATTGATGACACCCATAGTCTCTTGGTTGGCTTTGTACACCTTGAATAATTGTATACATATCTGAAAATGCACTCACCTTCTCTTCCTGCATCTGTGGCACATATTACCTCGCTTATGTTTTTATCATGCAACAGCCCCTTCAATGTCTTGTACTGACTTTTTACTCCTGCATCATTAATTAGCTCATATTCAAACTTTTCAGGAATTATTGGTAAATCTTCAATGTCCCAAAACTTGTCATCATTCTCTTTCCTGATGTAACTGTCCGGTGACTTTAACTGTATCAAGTGTCCCAGACACCAGGACACCACGTATCCGTTTCCTGTCATGTATCCGTTTTCCTTCTTGTTTGCTCCGACAACCTTTGCTATTCCCTGAGCAACACTTGGTTTTTCAGCTATTATTAACTTCATGGCTTTCCTCCGTTTTTCTGTAACCATAAGACAAATTCTTCAATTGGCTCACCCTTTAGTTCAATGAGCAGTGACTTGTAAGCTTCTTGAAATAACTGCTCCCTTTCTTCCATCATGTCCGATTCAGGTTTTATTATTCTCATTCTTTTTGTCCTAATCTCATTGAGCCTTCCTGACCGGTTATCGTCTGCCTCATCTGAAAGATTGCCAATCATTTCTCTTAGGTTCTTTTCAACTCTTTCAGTCTCCATTTCTTCCTCTTTTCTCTAACTGTTAACAGCAGCATAATAATTTTTGACCATTCTTACATTTTCAAGAACTTCGGATAATGGAATTTCAGGATATACCTCGTTCTTGATTTTGTCTTCATCTATTCCCAGTTTTTCAAGTTCGATTATTGCCTTTTTTCTTTCAGGTTCAATTAATTCAGATGAATATATCTGAATTATTGACATTAAATCATAATCCTGTAGAAATTCCTCAAACTTGGCCCTTCTGGTTGCCTCTTCTTCCTCATTAATGATGTCATCCATTTCATCTGACGAAAGACTGTCAATCATTGACATTAGGTATTCTTCCTCGTCATCCTCGTCATCATGTTCATTAATTGTCTCTTCGGAAAAGTCCATCTTTAAAAATTCAACCGGATCAAGATTGTCATGCACCACAACATTTTTTTCCTTTTCGTTTATCGACTTGAAGTATTCTGAAGATATGTCCGTCATTACAAACATGTCTTCTCTTGGAACAACATCATTCTTATATTGTCCGTATTTTTTTGCAATCTTTGCAATCTGTTTCTCCCAGATGAACCACTTGTTGTCTATGAGTGGCTTTTCGCCTCGTACCAGAACAATGCACTTGTCATTAGGCAGGAGTCTCACCTGCGCCGGATCCAAAAGTTCCTGTCCCAACACGTCATAATTTTTCGAAACGGAACCCTGTGCACCTCTGCTTTCGCCTGTGGTTCTCTTATCGATTGTCCACTTGCCTAAAAGCTCTGATATGTACTTGTGAGTACTTTGCTCGTTTCCGCCCAAATATATGAATGTGTCACAGTTACCAACGATGCCTTCCCACGCTCCATCCTTAAACAATTTCTTAATCTGAGCAAGCGACTGAAGGATTGGCACACAGAAAATGTTTCTGCTTCGGCATGTTGCCAATATTCTTTCAAAGTTGGATGGCATCTTGATGTTGGCAAATTCATCAAACCAGCATCCGACTGCAATTGGCAGGGCATTATTCCTGTAAAATCTTGCCTGTCTGTATAATTCCTGAAAAAGTAACGTATAAATCATTCCCGGTACAAAATCCCATGTGTCGTCATCATCAGGAGTGATTACAAACAGATGACTTTTGGTGATTCCATCTCCATTAATGCCTGTTCCAAGTTCATCAAGTGGAATGTCATTATCTGAAAGAATGTGAAGTAATTCTTCATTGTCAAATGCATTGAATCTTGAATTGGCGCACATGATGACTGAACGCATCGTGTCACCTGCCCCCTTTCTAAATCTGTTGTACGTTGCTACTGCCGGATGTCTTGGTTTTTCCTCGGAAAGAATCCTGAATCGCATTTCAAGCGGACTCTCTTCTCCATCATCGTTGATTTCTGCCTCGTCCAGAAGCCTTAATACAGATTCAAAGTTTTTCCTTAACATTGTAATTTCTCCTGTAAACGGATCCACTGATTGCATCGGGCATTCAAGCCATATGTAATAGAATATCGCCTGAAGATACATTGATTCTGACTTGTCCCAGAATGGATCTGCTGTGTTGTTAAGTCCTTCATCAGGTGTTGTGTTCTTCATTATGTTTGCAATCAGCCTTGGAATTTCTGACTGTTTTCTAAGAAACACAAACGGATTAAATCTCATTGATTTTTCCATCTCACAAAGATTAATCTGATAAACCCTTGTATACGGCTGTGCCTTTAGGTATTCGCCGTAATCTTCAAGCAGACCTCCCTTTGGATCAGTATAAACACCTGAACACGAATTGTTCAACAGATTCGGAGACACCGCAAATGCTGTCTTGCCTGCACCTGAACCGCCTACAATGAACATGTTGTTATTCTTTAGCGTTGATGCATCATATTTAAGACGGATGTTTTCTGATAAAATCTTGTTGTCCTTTTCTTCCGGTGCGGCAAATTTCTTGTTAAATTCCTTTATGCTTCCCCATTCAGCAGTACCATACTCAGCACCAGGCGTAAGCTTAAGACAGGCATTTGCATATGCATTGGCAAACAACAGCATCCATACCAACAGGCATATGAAGGTAACCAGCATTGTTTTATCATTAAATTTTTCTGGCATGTAAAATGTGGTAAAACACCTTACAAGAGTATCCTGCGCATTGTCAATTGTAATGTTGAAGGATAAGAATGCTGACAGTGAAAAACCTGCATAAATAAAAAACGGCAATAACATTAAAAATATGATTATGCATTGTTTTTTCCTGTGATTTTGTCTCGAATAGATGTCCATTTTACCCTCCCTTTACTTCTTAAATTTTATTATTTGAGCCCCGGTATTAACAGGCTTGTTTTTTCCCTGAAGCTTCTGTTTGTTCCTCTGATTTCTTGCTTTTTTATTAAGGTCTGTGTCGTACTTACAGTAATGTTTTCCATACAGCTCCCTGTTTTTCATCATCTTCTTTTCAACCTTGCCACCTTTATCATTCCTTGCCACACATGTCTGTCCTTCCTTTGGAATGAATGTTATTATTGTCTTTCCATTGTTGACCATTAAGCTGTCACTCTTCTTTACCGCCATCATCATTGACGAGTTTGTTTCCTTGTCAAAGCTATTGGGAACTCTTGTAAGATATGCCTCTTCCGATTCCCTGACTATCATTTTCTTGTCGATCGTCACCTGATAAAAATTATCCTTGTCAAGGCTCTTTTGTCTAAATTCCTCTATTTTCATTGCATTTTTAAGTTCTTCCTTGCTTTCCCTTGTCATTTCATTTTTTTTTTGAGGATTATCCTTTCTTTCCTTTTCCAGATTTTCAGTGGCCTCAGCCACTATCTGTTCCTTTTCTTCAGGATTTCCTTCATTCCAGTAATCGGAAAAGGATATGATCTTTGCCTTGTCTGATTCCTTTGGTTCATCCTTTTTTAGCACCTTGTCCTTTGAAAAATCATACATTCGTATTAGTGCTTCGAGTCTTTGTGCCTGTTGAGGATTTATTGCAATCTGACTGTATCCGTTATTTGGTACCAAATCAGGAAGAAGTGCTCCCTGTATTTTCATTTTCTTCATTGCATTAAAGAACTTTGCAAGCTTTTGGGGATCCTCTGTTGGAATGTCAACAACACCATAATTTCCTCCAGTAATCTTCTGCATTGTCTTCAGGCTTAAAAGATTATATTTTGTTTCGGTTGCTGACTTTGTGTGATATATTGCAAGTTTTCCCTGCATCACTGCAAGACTTCCAAGATCCTTTCCCTTTTTCAAGGTTTTACCTGTTCCACCGATTGCCTTTATGCCAAAACTCAATGCTTCTCCACTAAATCTTAGAAGCTGTATCACATCGCTTATGTTTGCCTCATTATCCATTTTCGTTTCCTCCTTTCCTAAAACATATCTTCATCATCGTCCTCATCCTCAGCCGTTATCGTTGCCATGATGTTAGAAACATTAACCTCTGTTATTTCTTTCTGTTCCTTTTCTTCAGGATTTTCCTTCTTGTTTTTAGCCGGCTTTTTTTCCGTGTCTTTTTCAATCTTTGGCACACTTTTTCTGCTTCTTTGACCAATCTTTACTGAATCAAGAAACTCAAAAAGCTGCTCCATTGTTTCAGAAGTGTTTTCGGGCTTGGCATATTCAAGTATTTCTATTGCTGTAAGTCCTGCATTTACACCTTTCTTGATTATCCTGCATTGTGACTTGTCAAATGCACCTGTTCTAATGATTTCGAAAACATCAAAAATGTCATTGACAGGATTGCTTTCTATTCGTTTTCGTGTCTCATTGTATTTTTGAATTGCTTCTTTTTTTTCTTCACTCTCATTTATTTGCTTATTTTCCTTTTTGGGTATTTCAGTGTTCATTGCTGGTGATTCTGGTTGCTCCCTGCTTGCTCCCCTAAAGAAAAATCTCTTTCGTTCACGTTCTTCAGGCATCGATGTGATTTCAGTTTTCCTTTCTTGTTTTCCTGACTCCACATTTTCTGCAACTGACCTGATTTCATTCATGATGCTGTCCTTAAGTTCTGTCTTAAAGTCGTCAAGAACCTCATTCTGTTTTGCAAGAATCTTAAAGCCTATGTTGTACGTGTTCTTGTCAACATCAATGCTTTTTAATTCAATGAGTGTTTTCTTCATGCTTGAAAACTCTTCAAGTAATGCAAGATTGCATTCTGACAGTTCCAGAACACAATTTATTAATTCGCTTATTCTTTTTGATTCCTCACTTTTCGAATTAACCATTTTTATGTCAGAAATGCTTTTAATTTTTGAAACATCTTTCATTCCAATCATCGCTGCAATTACCTGCGCCGAAATGACATCTGCATCACTGCCACTTGAAAATATATTATCCATCAACTCCTGATTGAGATTGTTTTTCATGGCAAACAGTACTATCCATTTTAAAAAGTTATCCGTGATCGAATGTTTTTGTGCAAATTCATTGCTTTTTGTGATTTGTTCAGTATTTTCCATTACTTCTCCTAAAATGAAAAAGCGTAAGGCTTTTGTCCTTACACTTTTTCAAATCATCATTCTATTTTGCTCTTTCTTTTTGTTCCTTATTTTTATGATAAAGATTTTTCCTTGCCTTTTCTTCATGTCTCATTTCTGAATCATGACTAATCTCTCCGGTCATTTCCCTGAATTTTTGTTGATTTTCATGGCTTAATGCATTAACCAATGTCTTGTTCCTTGAATCATAATACTGAGCATTGTATGACAGTACATCTTCCGGTTCAACCTGAGTGTTGTTAACTTCTGCTATCATTTGATTAAGTTCCGGAGCAGGCATTTCCTTTAACACTATGACTTCATGAATTGATGAAGGTATTATGTAATAATCTCCATTCATTACCTCACTTATTCTCTCCAGAACATCCTCATTAAACAATAAGGCTGCTCCTTCCCTGCTTCCCCTGTTTGACAACACAAGCAATTCATCATCCTCCATGTCGATGATTTCATTGTTTTCAAGAAGATTTTTTTCGTCGAATAATTTTTCACCTGCAATTATGTTAAATATGATGTCATTAATGTCGCAAAGTATTGGCTGTTTGTAGGTATTTTTTTTGTCATTTTCCTTTGCTTGATCATATAGTTCATCTTTTGTTATTCCATATGCTTCAAGAGTTGCATTTGATATTAACGCTGCATATGACTCATGTTCATTTCTCTGAAATTCAATTTTGAATAATCCTATAAATTCACCCTGTTCAACATATGGAACATCATTAATTATGTCCATGCATCTGTCCTTGGACCTTACCACCATTGTTATGTTATCCCTTATTGAATCATAATCATTAAGGTCAATGTTCATTTCCCTAAGGTTTGGCATTTGTTCAAATCCTGATTTTATTAAGCTTATGATTGTGTACATGTCCCCCGTTCTCTCATATTCATTGTATAATGAATCAAAGTTGTATGATGGACTGATTGAAAGCTCCGGTCTTTTTATGTTTAATGCGTTGTATACTCTGTTATTGTCTTTTTTAACTTCTCTTGTGAAAAACTGTGCATTTTCAAATTCAGGCATTGCCTCTATTATTTCATCCCTTAAAAATTCAAAAAATTCTCTCTTGTCCATAAATTAGTTTTCTCCTTTTTTGTCATTTAATAACTTTTTGTAAGCTTCAAGAGCATCCTTATTTGATTCTCCGCTTACTCTCTCAAATGTTAACTCTTCGTTTAATGTTGTTATTGTAATGTCCATGCTTATCTCCTCCTATTTTTTCATTTCTCTTTCTTTTTGTTCCTTGCGATATGGGTTTTCTCTTGATTTTTCTGAAGAAGTAACTTTTTCCTGACTGTTACTTTCAATCTCATATGTAACATCCTTAAACTTTTGCTTCCTTTCATATTTTAATGCATCCATGAGAACCTTTTCCTCCGGATCATAATACTGGGAATTGTTTGATAAAATGTCTTCATTTTCAATTTCAAATTCATTCACATTTTCAATCATTTCGTTTAGTTCTGATGCATTCATTCCAAATCCGTTTACAATTATTGCCTCATGTATGGATGACGGTATCACATAATATCCACCATCCATTATCTTACTTATCTTTTCCAAGATTCCTTCATCAAGCAACAATGCAGCACCTTCACGTTTTTCTTCATTCGTGAGAACAAGCATTGTTTGATCTGAACCAATTACCTCATCACTTTTAAGTAGGTTTTTCTTAACAATGTCCGGTTCATCAATGAAAATATCTGCCATTACTTCTTCCATTTTGTAAAGTCCCGGCTTTTTATTTATTGAATCATTCTGCTTCGCCTGTTCGTATAACTGTTCAACATTGACTCCATATACTTCCATTATTTTGTTGTTAATTGTTGCTGACATTGCAGCTTCATCATTTATGAACTCCATCTTAAACAGTCCAATAAATTCGCCCTTTTGGATGTACGGAACATCATTGATGATGTCCTGACATCTGCTTTTTTCTCTTATTACCATCGTTATGTTGTTCTTTACTGAATCATAGTCGCTTAAGTCTATTCCCATCCTGTCCAGACTCGGTAACTCTTCGAAACCTGCACGTACCGTGTCCATTATTGTCAGCATGTCCTCTGTCTCAGTGTATTCCTTATACATGGCATCCATATTAAATGTTGGCGAAATGTCCATTCCCGGTTTCTTTATTGTCAAACCATAATAACTTCTGTCATTATCCTTTTGGATGTATCTAAGCCACATTTGTGCGTTTTCAAGTTCAGGAATTTCTTCTCTTATTTCATCCTGTAAAAATTCGGCAAATTCCACCTTTCTCATTTACTGTTCACATTCCTTTTTGTTTAATGATTTTTCATATGATTCAAGAGTGTTCTTTTTTATTCCTTCTCTCTCCTCTTCAAATGTAAATTCTCCTTTTTCCGTAAATACTGTAAAGTCCATTTTTGTTTCCTCCTTATTTCCTGATATAAAAAATACTGTCTTTATGACAGTACGTTAACGTTTTAATTCCTTCTGTTTTTCTTTCTTTTGGGTATCCTTTATTCTTTCTTCCTTGTCTCTTAAGCTGTCAGCTCTGGATTCCATCAAATCCCTTGATGAAATTGAAAACAGGGGATCATTGTTAATTTTTTCAGATATTATCTGACTTTCAAATTTAGGTTGCAGCATGTCTAATCTTGTAAGATACCGTCTTGCTTCATTTCTGACATCCTCATTATTGTTAACTTCAACAACGTTCATTAACCAGTTTCTTATTTTTTCAGTCTTTCCCCAGAAGCCTTGACCTTCGTTAATTATCTTATCAATGTGTTCATATCCGTTTTCAAAGGCAAATTTTTGCACGTCCCTTATGATGTCAGGCTCTGCTTCCGGTACACACATTTCCGTTACTTCATTCTTTACATCAATGCATTTTTTCACATTTTCTACTGTTTCGCTAACCTTCTGTTCGTCATCAAATTCATTCATGAACTTTTCAAGGGCACTTTTTTGTCCCTTCATTGCCATTCTGAACGTGGCCGCATCAGAATAAGTCATACTTATTTTTTCGGCATCACGTGTTACTTCATTCTTATCAACTTCCTTGGGCTTCGAAATTTCATTGGTAAGTTCCTTTTCTATTTCTGCTTTTTCAATTAAATAATCCGATATTTTTTCGGCATCCTTTATTGCAAGGAAAAGTTCATTTGGATTGTTTTTTAATGCACTAATCCAACTTTGAATGTATGCCTTGTGATTCTCCATGTGAGAGTTCTGCTCATATGTGATTCCTACTGCCTGTGCCGTAAATGCTGATGATATTTCCGCACGTAATTCTTCCTTGGCATATTCAGGTGAGCCGAACATGTTAGCTATCTGTCTGTTAAATCGACTCTCATGTCCTGTTGCATGCCCTGCCTCGTGGAACAGTGTTGCCATGTAATCATATTCAGTTTCAAACCTGTCCATTTCAGGAATGACTATCCTGTCATGTTTCGGGTTGTAAAAAGCCTTGTCTCCCTCCTCGGAATAACCCACATTCATGTTGTTTATCAGATTATCTCTTATGTGCATTATTCTTTCCGTGTCAAGGTCATACTTTTTTGTCTTGTACTTTGAAATTCCATCTATCTGCTCAGCATTAAATACGGAATACACTCTTGATATAAGTCGGATTCTTTTGTCATATTCCTCAGGTGTAAGATTTTCCTCAAGCTTACGTGCCTCTGCATATGATATTTTTTTCTTCTTCTGCGTGTCATATAATGACCAAAACTCAACAGGTGTTCCCTTTGAACCCTTGATTATTTTCCATCCTTTATTGGATGCCTGCTTAAAGGTGCACCATCTTGGATCTTCCCATCCTTCCATTTTCTGGACAAATGACAGCCACATCTTGTTTATTCCATGATATCTTGTGTTTGTTACGGCATTTACTGGTCTGTCCGTGCTCCATGCCATGTGCCAGGGAATGGTTTCTTCTGAAAGGCACTTGATGAACTCCCTTACCATTTCCTCTCTCATCTTATTATTACCTGACATTTTCGTTTCCTCCTGAAAGTTCTTCCCATTCATAAATTATTTCTTCTTCAGGTTCTTCCTTTTCAAATTCAGAAGGCTCAATTTCTGCTCCAATCTGATTTAGCAATGCCACAAGTTTTTCAGTTCTTCCATCCATTATCTCCACTTCCTTTCTTATTGATCTCCATTTGATTGTTGTCCCTTTAGCTTTTTTACCTTGCATATCACGGCTATTTCCATGAAAATTATGATTGTGTGCATTCCAATCGCTGACATTTTAAGATTCATCAAAATGTAAATAATTGATGACAGCAATATCATTATTCCTGTCACCATCACTGCTTCATACTTTTTCTTTAATGCAAAGGAATACTGTATCCCCATTATGATTATTGTCAGCACCCCGATACTGCTCTTTATTATCATGTTAATGTCCATGCATGTTGTTCTCCTTCTGTTTTTCCATTTTCGTTTTTTCTTCAGGTTTTAATCCTACCATTCTTCCCAGTGATGTCTTTTTAAACATTCCGTCTATTATTTTTTCTTCTTTTCGTGCTGCCTTTAACATTTGTCTTACCTCACACAGTGTCATGAAGTTTCTTGGGTTTTTAATCTCTTCCTCAAGGCTTTTTATTCTTTTCTCACTGATGTCGCATGCACTGTATATTGCATCCTCAAGATTATATTTTTCCATTTCATCCGTGTCAGACTTGATCCTTATTAGTTCATCATCATCCACTCCCAGATTGTAGCCTTCCCTGTCCATGTATCTAAGAATAAGTTCAGCCTCATCATTTGTCAGATATATAGTTGTGTAATTTGTGTTAACCCAATATGCCAAATCCTCAGCCACAAGAAACACTCCAATGCTTTCATTTAACCTGTCCGCAATGTTAGCAAATTCGAGTTCTCCACCCAAATCTAACTTATAATTGTTAAAATCAACATCCATGTTTTGTCTCATGCTATGGAAATTATCAAGGTTATTTCCACCAAAGATTACATGATCAAGTAATCCTATTCCCAACATTTTATAAGCATTAATCAACTGTTTTGTAATTCTTATGTCATACCGGCTTGGTACTAGGCTTCCTGACGGATGATTATGGATTACTATGGCATTGGCTGCATTTGACAGGATTGATGCCTTTAGCATTTCTCTTGGATTAACCAACGCCTGATCAATTTGTCCCACGGACACAATTGAAAAGTTTATGGGCTGTCCAAAAGAATTAAGATTTACTATGCATAACTGCTCTCTGTCTAATTGCGTCATTAATTCCTTTCCAATTATTTTCACTGCACTTTCTGCCGTTATGATTCTTTCGTCTGAGTACAATGGCGAATCCTTTACCAGTCTTACCGATACCTGCTTCAATTCAAAATCATTTTCCATTCCACATCCTCCGGCTTAAAGCTCCACGGTTATTACCGTGTTTTCATCCTTTGAATTAATCATGTTCCTTAATTCCTCCATGCTTACGCTTGGAATTGTTTTCTCCTGTTTCTTTTCTTTGTCATCTTCCATTTTTCTTCCTCCACTCCTTTCATGTAATACGTAAAAAGGACGGTAAGAGTCAGAGATTTCTTACTGACTCTTGCCATCCTTTTATTCTGATTATATTATAACATCATGATTTATGTACTTAAATGTTACTTTTGGTTACCTTTTCTTATCTTCCCTTTTTCTGGTGTTTTTCCTTTCTTTTTCCTTTTTGGGTGTTTCTGCTTTATCTTCTTCAAAATTGAAATTTTCCAACATGTATTTTGCCATTTTTAGCTGTCGTCTTAACTTCTGACGGTTGATTTCATGTTCATTAATTAATTCATTATATTCCTTGTACATTGATGCAATGTATCCTGTTTCCATTTCGTTTTCAATTTGTTTTAATTCCTTAACATGTTCATTTGGATTTTTTAGCATTTCGCCATACATTTCAATTTTTTCAAACTGTGACGGACTTCCACCAAGAAATGACTTGTATAGTTTTCTTATTTTTTTAATTTCCTGATTTTCATTTCTTATCCTTTCCTTAAGACCTTTCTCCAGTCCTTCAACATCTTCAAGAGATTCAATGTTGTTGCATAATATGTAGTTCCATTGTCTGCACATTTCATTAATGTTTCTGATTGCTCTCTCATTTTCCCACGGGGCATTTGTATTTCCACCATACAATTTTCTTGCCCTGTATATCTTTCTTAGTTCATGTCTTTGAAACGCTCCCATCTGACTGTATCTCATATATCGTCTTGGAATTTTGACAAACGCACGATTAAAATGCACCTTTCTTGCAATGACATATGTTATCCTTTCATTTTTTGAACCAATTCTTCTTTTTATTTGTTCAGGTCTAAGTTCCATCGGCAGATTATATGACCTTACCGCCTTTCTTTTTCCCGGAGGCTTTAATGCAAGGTAATATCCATTTTTTTTTGAAATACCTTCCCTTACTTCATACCCATGTTCCTGTTGCAACCTTTTTAGAAACTCTTCATAAGAGTCTGACTTTCTTATGCAAACTGCAATGTCCTCACTCATTATCTGCTTCCAGTCTCTTGGTTCTTCCTCTCTTACAAATTCCAGTCTGCTTAGACCATATTTTTCGGCTATCCTGTCTGTAATGGGCTGTATGTACCTTTCCCAGTCTCCTTCCTCATATCTGTACTTTTTTCCGGTTACTGCATTTACGGAATTAAATATAATGTGACCGTGCATGTGCTCCTTGTCCGTGTGCACTGCAAACACAACATCATGTTCATTATTTAGATATTCCTCAACAAAGTCACTGATTATGTCATAGCAAAGTTGTGCAGATACATTGTCTTCAGGATTAAAGGATATTACATAGTGGTATGCCTGTCTTCCGTCAAACTTATCAAATGCTGCCTTTGTGTCCATGAACTGCTTAATTATTTTTTCCTCATTGACTCCACAATTTCCTCCTATCAGTGTCTTGTTATCTGTTTTTTCAGGATTAGTAATGTAATAAATTGCATTAATCATTCCCTGATTCATTCTTCCCTTGCTTCTTTCCTTTATGTGCATAAGTTTAGTTATTCCCATTTACATGCTCCGTCTTCTAATGGTTGTTTCGTACTCGTCAAAAACTGCAATGTATCTTTCAAGCATTGCATTAACTCTTCCAACTGTTGCTGCCTCAATGACGCTTTCATTGTACTTGTTTATTATTTGTTTTACATTTGTTTCAATCTTGTTCTTTTCAAAGGACAGTCTTTTTATCATAATTTTAAAGTCCATACTTGTGTACTCTATTGGATTAATCAAAAGACTTCTAATTATTGAAGTCATGCTTATTTCCTGCTCCCTTGAAAGTCTTTTTATCTCCCTGTATCTTTCCAATGACATTCGCACCGCAAAAGTTGAATCTTTTGCCTCGTCCTCGTCCCTGTGTGTGTGATAATCAAGATTCTTTTCCTGACTCATTATTACAAGAATGTCTTCAAGACTTTTCCTTATCTCGTCCAGATGAATGAACGTCTCATCATCGACTTCTGTTATTCCATCCGTGTTATGCTTTCTTGCAATCATGTTTATTTTCTTTCCTGCATCTGAAATTACATTTATCTTTTTTTCAATTTTTTTTATGTCCGTCTGGGAAAATCTGAACGTCCTTTCAAGCTGTTCCCTCACATAAACACTTGTCTTTTTTTCTCTTTTTTGAGCATCTTCGATTATGCTGTCCCGTAATTTTTTTGAAAGTCTTATCTTAAAAACAACTTCATATCTGTTCATTTTGCCTTTTTATGGTACCCATTTAGGGTACCATTCCTTTTTTTACTGCTAAATTTATGGTACCCACTTTGGGTACCAACCTGTCATTTCTGTTTTTTGTGATACCCATTTTGGGTACCACCTTTCAATTTTCTCTATTTATGGTACCCTTTTTGGGTACCATTTTTGTCCCTTTCTGTGTTGTTCATGGTACCCACTTTGGGTACCATCC
>OFMV01001671.1_pt1 | contig 16494 bp, 10 predicted proteins | sample 1541881 | NCBI WGS metagenome assembly OFMV01 (sample SAMN04209220, study PRJEB22552) | human gut metagenome | biome: gut; material: feces | host: Homo sapiens | place: USA: Oklahoma
GCCGCTGGAGCATTGGCACTATCGCTCGGTATTGCCATCCAGAACTTTCCGGAGGGGGCAATTATTTCAATGCCGTTGCGTGCAGAAGGTATGCGAAAATCGAAAGCGTTTTTATACGGTACGTTGTCCGGCGTTGTCGAACCGCTGGGAGCGTTGCTGACGATTTTAGCATCTGGCTTTTTTATCCCGTTAATGCCGTATCTGCTGAGTTTTGCAGCCGGAGCAATGTTGTATGTAGTCGTGGAGGAACTGATTCCAGAGATGTCCGAGGGAAAGCACTCCAATGTCGGAACAATTTCGTTTGCAGTGGGATTTGTTGCGATGATGATTTTGGATACTGCCTTGGGATAACATACTTTGAAAAAGATTCAAAAAAAATGAAAAAAGCTCTTGACAAATTTGAAATTGTGTGGTAGAATGAGTTCGTTAGTTAGAGAACACTAACTGTAAAAGTACGGGAAGCATCCGGATTTCCCGATTTTTTTCCGTTTCTCGGTTAGTTAAAACTAACAATTTGCCGGCGAAGATCCGCTGTCCACAAAAACAAGAATAGGAGGGGTTGCATGTCCGTTTCCGAATGTGTAAAATTTGAACAGAAACTGGCGTATTTTATGGCACCATCGTTGTTGGGAATCAAGTGTGCCAGTCTGATGTCCATCAACAAAACAGAATTTTCTGTTTTGGAACATTTGGAGCGATTCAATGCAAGAGCTCATGCAAAAGGGCTGAAATTGCGGTTGCTGTGTGACTGCACCAATCGTGCGTTAATCCTGCTCTATCAGGAAACCTTGTTACAGCAGCAGTTGCAAAACTCGCAAGTGCAATTGATTTTACGGCAGCAGGGATATGCAGAACCTGTCAATTTGGAGGCAGCGTTGCAGCAGCTTTCCGAACGCATCCGCTGTTCAGGGGAATTTCCCCACGAAATCGGCGTATTTCTGGGCTATCCTGTGGAAGATGTGATTGGGTTCATGGAAAACAAAGGCAAAAATTACGTTCTTTGCAAATATTGGAAGGTATATCATCACGCCGAACGGGCAAAGCATACTTTTGAAAGCTATGATCGTTGCAGAGCATTTCTGTGCAATCAGCTGAATCAGGGCTATGATCTCTATCAGGCACTGAAAATTTCTTGAGGAGGAAATGAACATGAAGGCAGCAGTAATTTATTGGAGTGGTACCGGTAATACCGAACAGATGGCAAATGCAATCGCAGAAGGAGCAGGTGCAGAACTGTTCAGCGTATCCGATTTTACAGGTGATATTGCCGATTATGACAGAATTGCATTTGGCTGTTCTGCAATGGGAGATGAAGTTCTGGAAGAATCCGAATTCGAACCGTTCTTCACTGCAATTGAAGGTGCACTGAGCGGAAAGACCATCGCACTGTTTGGCTCTTATGGCTGGGGCGATGGCGAATGGATGCGGAACTGGGAAGAACGGGCAAAGGCAGACGGTGCTGTTCTGGTGAACGGCGAAGGTCTGATTGTCAACGAAACGCCGTCTGATGAAGACTTGGAAACCTGCAAGGAACTGGGCAAGCAGCTCATCGCATAAAAAACGACTCCAAAGCAAATACAAAAAAGCGGCTCGTATGGGAAACCATACGGGCTGTTTTTGTTTATAGATGCAGGCAAAACCAATTCTTTTTGCTCTCTAGGATTCCCTCTTTTCGCAGCTTGCTGATTTCCGCAGAAAGTCCGCTCCGGTCAACCTCCAGATAATCCGCCAGCCCCTGCCGGTCATATGGAATCACAAAAGTATTGCTGTTTTCCTGCTTCGCCTGCTGAAAGAGATAGGCAAGCAGTTTTTCTCGGGTGGTACGTTTTGCCGTGATTTCGAGTTTCTGGTGAAACAAAACATTTTTCCTTGCCAGCAATTGAATGACGTTGAATAGTAACTGCTGGTGAAAGCCGCAGGCATTGCAGCAGGGATGCAGAAGTTTTTCCCCCTCCAGCCATAGAATCGTGCTTTCTGTGGCTGCAATGACACTGATTGGGGCAGCATCAACACCAGCACAGACAAATGCCTCCCCGAATGGCTGTGCAGGTGACAGACTTGCAGTAATACTGCGGTTTCCGTCATAGTCCAGACGGACAAGCTGCACTTTTCCTGTGAGAACAATGCCCAGATGGTGCAGCGGTTCTCCAGCATGTAATAACGTCTGTTGTTTGGCGTAAGTTTGAATCGTTGGAGCAAAACATTCCAGCATGGTTTTCAGAGAATCCGGCGGAATTTCTGCAAACAGGCGGCAGGTTTGTAAAATTTCCAGATATTGTTGCATGAAAATCTCCTTTTTGTTGAAAATTCAACAGACTTTTTTTCGATTCTGTTCTATAATAGACCCAGAAGAACCGAACACACACCGATAAAATCAAACGGGAACACCCGTAGAAAGGTTGATAAAACGATGAAACGAACCATTATTCGGATTGATGAAGCTGCTTGCATTGGATGCGGAGCATGTGCAGAGGCTTGCCATGAAGGAGCAATTGGCATGGTAAACGGAAAAGCAAAACTGCTGCGGGAGGATTATTGTGACGGCTTAGGCGATTGCCTGCCAGCCTGTCCAACCAATGCGATTACGTTTGAAGAACGAGAAGCTCCAGCTTATAATGAACAGGCAGTTTTAGCGGCGAAAGCTGCTAAAGCAGCTGCAAAACCATTGCCGTGCGGATGTCCCGGCACACAGGCAAAACAGCTGAAACGAACAGCCGCTCCGGCAGTCTGTCCGCAGGGAGAAACAGAAAGTTGTCTGGCACAGTGGCCGGTGCAGATTCAGTTGATTTCTCCAGTAGCCCCGTATTTGCAGGGGGCAGATTTGCTGATTGCTGCGGACTGCACCGCCTATGCATATCATGACTTCCACGAACAGTTTATGCGGAATCGAATTACTTTGATTGGATGCCCAAAATTAGATACCGTGGATTATGCAGAGAAATTAACTGAAATTTTTGCAACCTGCTCCATCCGGAGCATTACTGTGGTACGAATGGAAGTGCCTTGCTGCGGTGGGCTGGTGCAGGCGGTACAGCGTGCATTAACGGCAAGCGGTGCAGAAATCCCTTGCGAAGTGGTGATTCTTTCCACGGATGGCAGACGAAAAGCATAAAATCAAAACAATGGGAAACCATAGATGAAAATGGAGGAATCGAAATGGAACAGAAGATGTTTTGTTATCAGTGTGAACAGACCGCAGGATGTACCGGATGTACGGGCAGCCGTGGCGTTTGCGGAAAAACAGCCCAGACAGCTCAGCTGCAAGATGAATTGACTGGGGCGTTGATTGGTCTGGCACGGGCAACCGTTGGCGATACGCTGGCAACCGAAGAAACTTGGAACGTCATGATTACAGGCTTGTTTGCAACGCTGACCAATGTCAGCTTTGACGATGCTGCCATTCGGGAACAGATTTCCGCTGTGCATCGGGCAAAAGATGCCTTAGTACCACAGTGTCAAAGCTGTGGAGCACCTTGTGGCAGAAATGATGATTATGATTTACGGCAGCTCTGGGAAGAGCCAGACGAAGACATTCGTTCGCTGAAATCCCTGATTCTGTTCGGTCTGCGTGGTATGGCAGCGTATGCATATCATGCAATGGTACTGGGGTATCGGGATGCAGCGATTGACACTTTCTTTAGTGAGGCACTTTGTAAAGTTGGCGAAACATTCCCAATGGAAGAGCTGCTGCAAACGGCTTTGAAAGTCGGTGAAGTGAACTTGCAATGCATGGCACTGCTGGACAAAGCCAACACGGAAACCTTTGGAACACCGTCCCCGAAAACGGTTTCGATGAAGATTGAAAAAGGGCCGTTTATCGTGGTAACCGGGCATGACCTGCGAGATTTACAGCTGCTGTTAGAGCAGACCAAAGGCAAGGGCATTTCCATCTATACGCATGGAGAAATGCTCCCGGCACATGCCTACCCGAAACTGAATGCGTATCCGCATTTAAAGGGCAACTTTGGAACAGCATGGCAGAACCAGCAGAAAGAATTTGCAGATTTGCCAGCACCGATTCTCTTTACCACCAACTGTTTAATGCCACCAAAGGGCAGCTATGCCGACCGAGTATTTACAACAGAAGCGGTTGCTTTTCCGGATGCGGTGCACATTGGGGAAGAAAAAGACTTTACGCCCCTGATTGAAAAAGCGTTGGAACTGGGCGGTTATTCCGAAGACCGGCAGATGACTGGCATCAATGGCGGAACGACTGTCACAACCGGCTTTGGACATGGAACGATTTTGTCTGTTGCAGAGCAGGTAGTTGCGGGCGTTCGTTCGGGAGCAATTCGACACTTCTTCTTAGTTGGCGGCTGCGATGGAGCAAAGACTGGACGGAATTATTACACGGAATTTGTAAAGCAGACTCCGAAAGATTCCATTGTTTTGACGCTGGCATGCGGAAAGTATCGGTTTAACGATTTGGATTTGGGAACAATTGGCGGTTTACCACGGTTGATGGATATGGGACAGTGTAACGATGCATATGGTGCCATTCAGGTTGCTGTCGCATTGTCGCAGGCGTTTGGCTGTTCCGTGAATGAATTGCCGCTGTCCTATGTGCTGTCTTGGTATGAGCAGAAAGCCGTCTGCATTCTGTTGACGCTGCTGCATCTGGGCATTCAGAATATTCGGCTTGGCCCATCGCTGCCGGCGTTTCTCTCTCCGAACGTGCTGCAATATCTGGTAGAACACTATGGCATTGCACCGATTACCACACCGGAGGCAGATTTAAAGGCATTGCTGGGAGAAGCATAATGATATAAAAAATCATACAAAAGGATAGAAAAAACCAGTCAGAGCAGATGATCAAAAATGCTCCGACTGGTTTTCTTTTTTGGTGCGGATGACAGGACTTGAACCTGCACACCTTACGGCACAAGAACCTAAATCTTGCGTGTCTGCCAATTTCACCACATCCGCAGAACAAGGCGGTAAGCAGTTCTTACCGCACACGAAACAATGTTATTGTAGCATAAAACGGAGCCTTTGTCAACTGTTTTCTGCATATTGTTCAATTTTTTTCGGAAGTCCTCGCTCCAGTCTGTATGACTGTCTGCAAACCGCACATGGTTCATGAAAAAGCCGGAAATATTTTCAAAGATGACATTTTCCGGTTGGCTGTGGAAAATCAAGGGCTTTTCCGTATCTGAAACGGGCAGCAGCTGAGCAAGATTCCACTGAAAAACTTTCCCGTTTGCTCCGGCTGCAAATAGCGTGTTGCCAGCTGTTTGCAGGTCTAAAATTGGCGTATCATGGACACATTTGAGGATGATTTTGGCGTTGGTCACTTCTCTGACAGCAAAAATCATGATTTGATAGGAATAAGTTGCAATGGCTGCATACAGTTCTCCTTGATAAGAAAGGAACAGCCCAGCAGTTACGCCATTGTAGTTGTCCAAAGCATCGTGACGGGAAACAGAAATGGGGGTATCTGCTTCTGGGCGATAGAGGTATTGTTGATTTTGGTCGGTTTGCAGGGCAAAGAAATTATTTTGGTATTGCTGATAAGGGCTGCCACAGAACAATGCACAGCGGGTATGTCCATCTTTTAAAAAAGCAACGTCTACATCTCTTAAAATGACATTTTCTGTGACCAGTTCATCCATACTGCAACAGCGGTTCAGCTGTAATTCCTGTTGGTCGTTCTCTGTCAGCTGATAGACAACCGTTGTGTGGTTCGCCGTCCAGACTAAGAGAAACAGCAGCCAAGTACCATCTGCTTTTTTTCGCATACAGAGTTTTCGAGTGCGTGCAAAAGAACATTCCGGCATTTGTTGCAAATCCAACAGAGAAAGCGTTTCCGCTTGCTGGTGATTCAAGTCAATTCGATAGTGTCCGATGATACCATTTCGGGTAACGCCAACTACTGTACCATCGGGAAAAAATCCAACAGCAATCACCAGATAGGGCATAGAAATGGTACAGATGCAAGTTTCTGTTTTGGCGTTCCAAATGCGGATGGTGTGGTCATGGGAGCAGGATGCCAGAACCGGAACACCATCTATCGAGAATTGCTTGACTTGATGCACCCAGTTGTTATGGGCTGGAATTGCACGCACACAGTGCCAGCTGCCTGTAAACCAGCTTTCCCGTGACAACTGATGCAGCGTGCCATCATAGGAGCTGGTATAAAGAGTGTTTTCATTGACGGGAAAGAGGGAATGAATTCCGGCATCGTAGCCGAGGAACTGACAGCAAATCGTTTCTGTACGAGTGTTGATAATCTGAAGCGAACGGTCTAACGAACTGAGCATGATGGAATCAGAGTCCAGATAGCAAGCGGTTTCAATCTCAAAATTTTGTTTGCCATAATAGGGCTTGCAGATGATATCTTTTTCAAAGATGGAGAGCAGCACTTCGCTGATGCAGGGTTCTCGGTTGCCATAGACCTTGTTGCAGATGCAGAATTTGGATGCATCCGGCGATAGAATCAAATCATTAAAGCCATTGAATGTATCGGTATGTTCTTTTCGCTGAATCTCAAGGTTACCGTTTGGCGTTGCAAGCAGGACAACAGAACGAGATTTTCCCCGTAAGTTGATGAGAAAACAGGGTTGATGCAAATAAGAGAGCACCTTGAAGTCATAGATAAAAGCGTCATCTGGCTCTGGGGCTTGCGTGGAAACGGTCAAGAATGGCTGAATCTGTTCGGAACAGAATGTTTCTGCATGCATGGGAATTTGATACAATGTTTTCCCACAAGAGAAAATCAGCACTCCTTCCACAGCAGCAAGGCGATACTTGCGGAAATTGCGGCAGTGTTCCGGATAGGGGACAAATTTCCGGTTTTCCGGATGGAGAAGCGGAATTCGCCAGATACCTTTCCCCTTGATGGCAGCAAAACAGCAGTCCTGTGCAGCGTCATATAACAAATGCTGAATGGTATTGTTCAGAGAAATGGTGCGTTCTGGCTGCTGTTGAATCGAGAGCAGCTTGTCTTGAAATGAAACGCTCCAAAAAGAGAGATTCCCGTTTTTATCGCCTATCAATAAGAGCTGATGCTGTGGAACAGATACCGAGGTAGAAACATATGTACCATTATAAGCGGAGAGAAACCGGAATTGTTGGGTTTGGTTGTTGTAGCACCAAATTCCACTACCGGAAATAGAGAGCACATTGTTTTGAATCGTACAGAACGTATGAACAGCAGCAGAATGTCCGAGTGGCTGGAATGTATACGCATTGAGAAAGCTGCCGGAAAAGTCCGCAGTATGCAGCGTGTTGCACTGGAAATCATATAGACGTGTACCATTTAAATTGACGGTTTCCAGATGCAGACCGTTGAAATGGAACGTGCTGAGGTTTTGGTGACGGGTTTGCTTGACGGCGAAGATAAGCTGTTCAATGGATTTTTGCACGGCGGAATTGGCTGGCAATTCAGATAGAATTTGCAAAGCCTGTTCCAGCAGAGAACCTTGTGGGTTGTTCATGCGAGGCTGTCCGGGCAGGTAAAGACGTTCCAGCGTGCTTTCCCCTAAAAATTGCAGGATTTCTTCCGGAATTGGTTCTGAGAAGAACCGACAGAGCAGCTGTCCGGCAGATTGTGAAGGGGTAGCATATTGTTGCATCCAGATTGCAGTTTGAATGATTTCCAACAGAAAGTTGGCATAGAAATAATCTCGGAAATTCTGGTGGTAGAATCGGAAATCTTGGTCAGCATGCTGCGGTTCAATGAGAAAGCCCATCTTATGTTCGATTTCCCAGAATGTAGCAGCGAACGTGTCCGGCATGGGATGCGGGGAATACGTCTTATAAAAAGCAATGGCATCTTGAACAGTGTTCCGCATGGAAAATTCATCCATACGAAAGCTGCCGTTTCTGGTCATGCAATAGGCGATATAATAGAGCGTCTGCATGGCGAAATTCGTCTGTTCCCGTTCTTCTGACGTTCCGTTCAGTGTGGGAGTACGTTTCACCTGTTCGATGAAGTTGCAAATGAGTTCTCCTGTTGTTTCCGGTAGGCGATGGGGCAGCGGTGCAGTTGGGATGACATCTTTTTTCAGCGTGTAGGCATACATCGCAAGTGCCATAGGACTTCGTAAAATATCCATGCAGTTGCTGTGCGTCAAGGTCTGCCATTCCTGTTCTGCCCGTTCTGTTCCGAATAACTGCTTGAAAAAGTCTTGGATTTGCGTATCTTGTAGGGGATTCACTCGCTTGCAGAGAAACGGCAGTTCTCCGCCCGTTGAAAAGCAGTCGGCAAGATTATTTCGGCTGGTAATCAGAAAGCGAATGGCTGGGTATTTGCGTTTCATCTCCTTGATTTCTAAGAGAAGTTGATTTTTTGCAATTTCGCTGGAAATCTCGTTGTAGCCATCCAATAAGAAGAAAAGAAACACATCGGATTCCGCTTGCAGCATGGACAGAAATTGTTCGTAAGGGAGTTGTTTTTCTTCTGAGAGAATCTGATAAAAATGGTGGAGAATCGGCGATTCTTGTTTTCCGATGGTGTTGTGGTTCAGCAGGTTTAAAGGGATATAAATTGGAATCAGCGAACTGTTTTCCCGTAAGAGAGATTCGCCCAAATCCAGCAGCAAAAAGGTTTTTCCAGCTCCCCCAGTTCCCGTTAGCATGATATTTGGATAGGGGGGATTGGAGAAAAGCATCCGGAGCGATTCGCAGTTATTCTGTTCGTTTTCCACTAGAATCGAATCAATGTGATGATTCTGAACGCCGAGAGCAGTAGAGAGAAGATTCCCAATTCCAGGCATATCAATTTTATGGGAAACGCTGTGAAACGCCAGCATTCTGCCTTGTTCTTCCGCAGCTTGGTGAAGCATCTGAATCGCAGCTTTTTGAATGGCTGGAACCATTTCACCAAGATTTTTGGGTGTCAGCCAACAAAATACATCAGAAATGGTTTCCTGAAAAATCGCAATGAGAACAACAACCGCAATAATTCTGGAGATTTTATTTTGTCTATATAATTCTTTAATGTCATTAAGCATGTCAGAACCATAAACCATTTCTTCATTGAGCATCTTAAAAATAGAAATTTGCACCGCTCGCCAGTCTGAAATTTTCGCCTCTGCCATCATGGTATCAATATTATAAGCAAGCTGGTGGAGGGTTTCATTTTGGAACAATTGGTCTCGGTCTTCTAGCTGAAATGTTTTTTTTAGCAATTCTGTACCGTGATAGTTGGCATACGTGCGTTTTTGCTGGCGATTTCTCCGCCGATTGCCCTGCATAAATGCTTTCAGACTGGATGCGGATTTGCAAATCAATTTCTTTTGTATGACAGATTCATCGACGATATGATAGAATAGTTTTTTTAAAAACAAGGCATCGGAGCAGTTCTCTGCATCCGATTGCAAGAGTAGCGGTTTGAGTGTGTGGAGTGTCAGTTCCTGTTCCAATTTTGAATCCTCCCTTTCGGAATCATATAAAAATCGTTTCCTTTATTTTACAACAAAATTGCTAGAGATTAAAGCAAAGAAATCTGAATTTCCATGACAAAAATATATTGGAACTGTAAAAATCAGCTAAAATGTATTTTTTATCCATTTTCTATTTTTTCAACAAATTTCCGAATCCATCCATGCAAAACAGAAATGAAAATCAAGCAGAGGAAATGTTGCACAAAGCACAGAAACAATTTTTGTGAAATAGATAGATTTTTCGGGCTGAAATCAAAATTCTATTGACATGCATCTTATTTTATAGTAAAATAAATCAAAAAGTGTGTATGGAAATTGTGCCAATTGCAACAAAAATCCATGCAAAATTGATTGGATGGTTTAAAAACAAAAAGGAGGATCTTTGAGATGAAAATCAAAAAGAAAGTATTTGCTGCCAGCTTGGCAGCTGCAATGGCATTGAATGCTGTTTGTGTCAGCTCGTTTTTCGGTGGCGTTTCCGCTGCCGGAGAAACGAAGTATGAATTTGAAGATGGTAAAATTACCGGTGTTTCTGCAGAAGTAGAAGAAGTTGCAAGTGCTAGCGGTGGCAAGGTTGTTCATATGCGGGATGCAGGTGAAACCATTAAGGTAACTGTCAATGTAGAAAAAGCTGGTATGTATGACTTGAACATTTGCTATGCAACGGATGGCGGTGCAAAGACGCAGAAACTGAATGTCAACGGCAATGCAGCTGGAGATTTGGCACTGTCGAACCACACGGATTTCAGCGAGTCCAACGTTGCAAGAATCAAGCTGAATGCTGGGGAAAATGAACTGGAATTTGTCAGCTATTGGGGCTGGACACAGTTTGACTACTTCACCCTGACCGAACCGAATTATCCGACTTTGTCTGCAACCAGCGACTTGTCCGATAAAAATGCAACACCGGAAACACAGTCCCTGATGAACTATCTGGCAAGTGTTTACGGCGAACACATCATCTCTGGTCAGCAGGAAATTTATAATGGTGGCCCGCATGACTTTGAATATGAATTTAATTACATTAAAGATACTACTGGAAAGTCGCCAGCAATCCGTGGCTTTGACTTCCTGAATGCAGCAAATCCGCTGTATGGAAACGAAGATGGTACAACAAACCGTATGATCAGCTGGGCAAAGGATAACAATGGTATTGTAACCGCATCCTGGCACATTACCGTTCCAAAAAAATTCTCCAGCTACAATGTTGGTGATAAAGTAGACTGGTCGAATGCGACCTATAAGCCGGATGAAACAGACTTTGATACCGCTAAAGTTCTGGAAGAAGGTTCTAAGGAAAACGAATATTATAAGCTTTGTTTGAAACTGTTGGCAGAACAGCTTCAGAAGCTGCAGGATGCAAATGTTCCAGTTATCTTCCGTCCGCTGCATGAAGCAGAAGGTGGCGGCGGTGAAGATGGTTCTTGGTTCTGGTGGGGCAAGTCCGGTTCTGCTGTCTATAAAGACTTGTGGAAGCTGACTTACAAGACCTTGACCGAAGACTATGGTCTGCACAATATCATTTGGGAATGGAACAGCTATACTTTCGAAACTTCTACCAACTGGTATCCGGGTGATGAATATGTAGACTTGGTAGCTTATGATAAGTACAACTGCACCGACTGGTCAACTGGCAATGCCGTTCTGGTACACAATGACAGTGCAATCGGCGGTACATTCTACAGCTTGGTGGAACAGTATGGCGGCAAGAAGATGGTTGCCATGGCTGAAAACGACAGCATTCCGACACTGGAAAATCTCCAGATGGAAAAGGCTGGCTGGCTGTATTTCTGCCCGTGGTATGATGGCGGTTCGGATAGCACCAACTTCCTGAGCAATGAAATGTTCAACAAGAAGGAAGACTTGAAGGAAATCTACACCAGTGATTATTGTATCACACTGGATGAACTGCCGGAAAATCTGTACAGCAACAGCGGTGCGATCATTACCACGACATCCGGCACTGGTCAGACAACTACCACCACAACAACGACCACAACCACCACAACAATGACTACCACAAAGATTGAAAATGCAATTATGGGCGACATCAAGAAGGATGGCAGCACGGTTAAGGTAATTTTCGATCGTTCGATGGGCAAGGAAGTACACCTGATTGTGGACTTGGATGATAGCCTCGGCTATGCAAATGGCTGTGTGGGCGTTTCTGTAAAGGTTGATGGTGTTGATTATTGGGTTTCTTATAAGTGGGAAGCAAGCAAGTCCGATGATGTAACGGTTAGCCTGGATGCAGATAATGTTTATAACGTTACCTTCAACAACGGCAGCGGAACAGTAAAGGATGCTGACCAGATCGCAAAGATTGCAGAAGCTGCACAGAAGGAAAAAGAAGCACAGTTCCAGGTATGGTGGGCAAACGATAAGGAAGGCGAGAAGGACGATACCACAAAGGCAACGCTCGTAGCAGCTTATCTGAAGGATGAAAGCGGTGAAACCACCACTACAGAAACTACAGTCACAACGGATGCGGACACAACCACCACACCGGCTGAAACTACAACCACTTCTGCAGAAGGAACCACTGCACCGAATGAAACTACCACAACTGTTACAACCGCTGCTACAACTGGTAGCGAAAGCGAAGCACTGTATGGTGATATCAACATGGATGGTAAGGTAGACCTGACCGATGCTGTTATGCTGAACAAGTATCAGGCTGGTTTGGTTACACTGACCGATGTGCAGAAAGTAAATGCAAACTGTGACATTACAGACGGCACAGAAAACATTACAGAAGAGGATTCATTTGCTTTGATGAGATTTATCCTCATGATGGAAGATTATGAAAACCTGCCGTACAATGCTGCAAAGTAAATAGCAATCATTTTTAAGAATGAGCAAAAGATTCACCGCACAGAGAAAGAAATTTTTCTGTGCGGTGATTTGTTTTTGGTTTATAGTTGGTAAGTTGGAGCATTCGCCTAAATTGTATAAAAAAGACAAAAAATTCTTTAAATGGGTTGACAAAACAAGGAATATATGCTATAATATTACCAGTTCATTCATAAGTTATCATCTCATCAAAACGTTCCATTTCTTGTATACGATTCACAAATATTTCCAAAAATAATTGTCAGATTGATGGAAACCAAAAAAGAATTTCTTATTTCCCTTGACCTTCTACCCAATTTATAGTAAAATGGAAGCGATGATAATTTTCTCATTTTTTGTAGAAAGAAGGATACTATGTTTTGTAAAAAATGCGGATTTCAACTGAAAGACACTGCAAGGTTCTGTCCCAAATGTGGAACAGCAAACACGCCACCACCAATTCCCCCACAACCCAGCAATTTCACTCAACAACCCAACAATTTCGCTCCACAACAAAACTCATCATTTTCACCGAATGCACAGAGCATCGCTGTAAAAACGAAAAAGTCACCGATTATCGTCGGTGTTGGGATTGTGATTTTGATTGTCATTATAATCGCATTCTGCATCGGATTTACTGGACACGGTGCAGGCGGAGGCTCAAAGGGTGGATATAAAAAGGCAACAGAAGCAGCAGAAGCTGCATTGACAGCAGAATATACAGGAGATGCTGCTGCAATGATGAAGTTGTTGCCGGCGAAAGGAAAAGAATACTGGGAAGATGACAAGAACTTGACGGAAAAGCAGCTGCAAGATTATATGCAGAATAGAATGAATACGTATGGTCATAAATACGATGAAGTTTCCGTAAAAGTAGATGACAATTCCAACCCGATTGAAAATAGCAAGGTAACAGAACGTGTAAATTCCAATTATTTGGATAATTATGGAATAACCGCTGATGAAGTCATCTATTTCGCAGAGTGTGAATTGACGGTAGACGGTGAAGAACGAGATGAAGGAAATGATGTATACGTCTATAAGTACAATGGAAGATGGTACAGCATTTATCCGGAATATCATTTGATTGAAGATACCGACAGCGAATAAAATGATGTAATTTGGAAAAGGAATAAATGTTCACCGCACAGGAAAAGAAATTTCTCTGTGCGGTGATTTGTTTTCGATGAACGGTTGACAAGTCGGAAAAGTTGTGTTATAATCAAATTTGCGACAGTTCGTTTGCACCATCCTGTCGTTAAACAAAACCAGGGCTGCCAAAATTTTTTCGTTGTTTCAACAGGCGGTTGCCTGTTTTCTATCAAACGATCGGCGGTCTTTCTTTTTGCAGAAAGCACCGCCTTTTTTATGGCTTATTTTTAGAAAGAGGGATGCAATTTATATGTATCAGCTGAAAGCAAAAGCAGCATTTGACAGTGCTCATTTTTTAAGTGGTTACAAGGGAAAGTGTGCGAACCTGCACGGACACCGCTGGACGATTGAAGTAATCGTAGAGCAGGAAGATTTGCAGACAGAGGGGGTCTGTCGGGGGATGTTAATTGATTTCGGGGACTTGAAAAAAGCCCTGCGGGCATTGGCAGATTTCTATGACCACGCTTTGATTTATGAGGAAGGCTCGCTGCGTCAGACAACCGTACAAGCATTACAGGAAGAATCATTCCGCCTGATTCCAGTTCCGTTCCGGCCAACCGCAGAATGCTTTGCAAAACACTTTTTCCATCAGTTACAGCAGCAGAACTTGCCTGTAAAACGGGTCATTGTCTACGAAACACCGGATAATTGTGCGGCGTATGAGGAGGCGGAAACCAAGTGAGTGTTACCTATCGGGTTGCAGAACAGTTTGTCAGCATCAACGGCGAGGGAACACGGGCTGGAGAATTAGCGGTTTTTGTACGGCTCTGCGGTTGTAATTTGCAGTGCAGTTATTGTGATACGCAGTGGGCAAATCAGCCAGATGTTTCTTACCAGCTGCAAACTACCGAAGAAATTATACAGGCAATCTTAGAAACGGGCGTTCGAAATGTCACCTTAACCGGCGGAGAACCGCTGCTCACACCAAATGTTGCGGAGCTGATTGCTGCAATTACCGCACAGCCGACCTTGTCACTGGAGATTGAAACAAACGGCAGCGTTCCCCTGCAATCGTTTGCAGCAATCCAGCCTCGTCCGATTTTTACAATGGACTATAAGTTGCCATCCAGTGGGATGGAACATAAGATGTGTCTGGAAAATATGCAGCTGCTGCAACCGCAGGATACTGTAAAACTAGTTTCCGGTTCGCTGGAAGATTTGGAACGGGGAGCAGCATTGATTCAACAGTATGACTTGACGCATCGCTGTCATGTTTATTTTAGTCCGGTGTTTGGCTCAATTGAACCACAGGAAATGGTACAGTTTTTGATTGAGCGGAAGTTGAACGGCGTGCGGCTGCAATTACAGCTGCATAAATATATTTGGGATCCACAGGAACGTGGCGTTTAAAAAGCAGAAAGGAAGCGGCAGAAATGGCAATTGATACAGAAGCCATTGCATACCATGTAAAGGGTATTTTAAAGGCATTGGGCGAAGATCCGGAACGGGAAGGACTGAAAGAAACACCGGAACGGGTTGCAAGAATGTATGCGGAAGTATTCGCCGGAATTGCATATAGTAACCATGAAATTGCAGAGATGTTCGGAAAGACGTTTTCCAAACCGGAAACCGATGCCGGACAGACTGTAGTAACGATGAAAGACATCAGCGTATTCAGCTACTGCGAACACCACATGGCATTGATGTATGATATGCACGTGAATGTGTCCTATGTTCCGCACGGAAAAGTGTTGGGATTGAGCAAGGTTGCAAGAATCTGTGATATGGCAGCAAAGCGGCTGCAATTGCAGGAACGGCTCGGACAGGATATTGCAGAAATCATCATGGAAGCAGCAGGGACACCGGATGTGGGCGTTGTCATTACGGGTTCGCATAGCTGCATGACGGCAAGAGGCATTCGGAATGTTCCGGCAGTGACTACCACAACGACTTTTTGCGGAGCCTATGAAACAGATGTCACCTTGCAGCAGAGAGTGATGAACTGAAGTACAGAAAGGATGGAATGACTATGAAAGCAATGGTATTATTCAGCGGCGGCGTAGATAGCACTACCGCATTGGCATTGGCAGTTGAAAAGTACGGAGCATCGGAAGTACTGGCACTTTCGATTTATTATGGACAGAAGCATAAAAAGGAACTGGAAGCTGCACAGAAAGTCGTCAATTATTATGGTGTTGCTTGGAAGCAGCTGGACTTGACCACCATTTTTGCAGATTCCAATTGCAGCTTGCTGGAAAATTCTACAGAAGAAATTCCGCAGGAAAGTTATGCAGAACAGCTGGAAAAAACCAATGGTGCACCGGTTTCCACGTATGTGCCGTTCCGGAACGGTCTGTTTCTGGCATCTGCTGCCAGTATGGCACTGTCAAACGGTTGTGAAGTGATTTATTACGGACCCCATGCAGATGATGCCGCTGGAAATGCATATCCGGATTGCAGCACCGTCTTTAATGATGCCATGAAAACAGCAATTTATGAGGGCAGCGGCCATGAACTGCGAGTAGAAGCTCCGTTTGTCACATGGACAAAGAAAGACATTGTAAAAAAAGGCTTGGAATTGCACGTTCCATATGAATTGACATGGAGCTGTTACGAGGGCGGCGAAAAGCCGTGTGGTGTTTGCGGAACGTGTCGAGATCGACAGGCTGCATTTTTAGCGAACGGCGTAGAAGACCCACTTCTGAAATAAATAAAAACAATTGACAAAAAGGAGATTCTCACATGACCGGTAGAACCAAAGAAGAAACAAATGGCGTGACCCTGCTGGGCAACCAGCACACCCAATACCCGAACGACTATGACCCAAAGGTGCTGGAAACATTCGTCAATAAGCATCCAGACCACGATTATTTTGTCAAGTTTAACTGTCCAGAATTTACAAGCCTTTGCCCGATTACCGGACAGCCGGACTTTGCGGCCCTCTATATTTCCTATGTGCCGGATGAAATCATGGTGGAAAGCAAGTCACTGAAACTGTATCTGTTCAGTTTCCGGAATCATGGCGATTTTCATGAGGACTGCGTAAACATCATTATGAATGACCTGATTGAGCTGATGCACCCGAGATACATTGAAGTATGGGGAAAGTTCACACCAAGAGGTGGTATTTCAATAGACCCTTACTGTAATTATGGAAAACCAGGAACTAAGTGGGAAGAGATTG
>OFMV01001672.1_pt1 | contig 16484 bp, 15 predicted proteins | sample 1541881 | NCBI WGS metagenome assembly OFMV01 (sample SAMN04209220, study PRJEB22552) | human gut metagenome | biome: gut; material: feces | host: Homo sapiens | place: USA: Oklahoma
GGGAAGAAAAGAAAGGGAGTAAGGAGGATAAAATCTCTTTATTCCCTTATTTCGTTCTGATTTAGCTACGAAACCACAAAAACACTCGCATAATCACTAAATATAGCATAAAACGAGCGGTTTGATGAAATAAAAGTACTACATTTGCGTTATTATAGGAAATAAAGGTTTGAAAAATGAAGCTGAACAGAATAAAACTGGTTCTGGTTGAGAAAGAAGTCTCCCAAACCGAATTGGCAAAGAAACTCGGAAAAAGTTTCAGCACCATAAATGCCTATTGCAGTAACCGCAAGCAGCCATCATTGGAATTGCTAAACGAGATAGCCGATATTCTCTCTGTCAGTATGAAAGACCTCATAGTGGATAAATAAAATCGTATGACTATGGCAAAAGATGCAAAATCAGCGTTCTGCGAGGACAGCAGGGTGAAGTTCCCCACACTCATGCACCTAATGGGTATGGGTTTCAAGTATGTTTCCTTGAAAGGACTGAAAACAAAATATGTGGAGGCTCCTAAAACGGAGTTTGACCCACTAACGAATATTTTGACGGATTATTTTATAGATGCTTACTGCACCCTCAATCCTAAGGCGGAGAAAAAGGATGCAGAGGATATGCTTGTCAAAATACAAAAGTCATTGCAGAATGACGATTTGGGCAGACAGTTCTACAATGAAATACTGTTGAATACTGGAGAAAGGATTATAGATTTGTCCTCTCCTGTAAATTTTTATAAGAACAACACTTTCCAGGTTGCCACAGAAATGACTTGTGGCAGCAAGGACAGCGACAACTACCGTCCCGACATAACGATTTTTGTAAACGGTTTGCCATTGGCTTTCATTGAGGTAAAGAAAGAGAATAACCATAAAGGCATACAAGCGGAAACAGACCGCATGAAACAACGTTTTGTCAATCCACAATACCGTCGCTTCTTGAATATCACACAGATAATGGTGTTCAGTAACGATATGGAATATGACAATAATGAGGTTACGCCAACTATCGGTGCTTTCTATGCCACTATCGGAAAGAAGAATACAAAGTACAACTGTTTCCGTGAGGAGGGACAGGACAGTTTCCCTACTGCACGGCATATTCACCAAGTAACGCCCGAAGAGGAAGAAGTTCTTTTGCGTGACAACAATGTGCCGCAATATAAGAATAGCAGTGAATACAAGACTAACTGTCTGGCAAATACTCCAACCAAGCGTATTTGTGACAGTCTGTTTTCTTTCAATCGTTTCCATTTTCTTTTGAAATATGGCATCGCATACGTTGACTATCCCAACGGGCTGCAAAAGCACATCATGCGCTATCCGCAGTTGTTCGCCACAAAAGCCATAGAGAGGTATTTGGAGACTGGCAAAAACAAAGGTATCATTTGGCACACGCAAGGTAGCGGAAAGACTGCCTTATCATTCTATAATGTGAAATACCTGACGGATTATTATTCAGCAAAAGGGATTGTTCCGCAGTTCTTCTTTATCGTTGACCGACTGGACTTGATGATACAAGCCCAAAGGGAGTTTTCGTATCGTGGTCTGAAAGTCAATTCCGTGCAGGATAAGGGGGCTTTTGCAAATATAATAAGCAGCGGTTTGACCACTCAGAACAGAGAGGGTAAGCCTGAGATAACCGTAGTGAACATACAAAAGTTCTCCAACGATTCAAAGGCTTTGGCAAAGAATGCCTACAATGTACCTGTGCAGCGCATCTATTTCATAGACGAGGCACACCGCAATTACAGTCCAGACGGCAGTTTCCTTAAAAATCTCATATCCAGTGATACGAATGCCGTCAAGATAGCCTTAACAGGCACACCAATCATCAGCAAGGAGTATAACACCAAAGATATTTTCGGTGATTACATACACACCTATTTCTATAATGCGTCCATTGCTGACGGTTATACACGCCGACTGATACGTGAAGATATAGGCTCAAACTATAAAATCAAGTTGAAAGAGGCTTTGAACAGCATCCGTGTAAAGGTACACAGCGTAAAGGAAAGCGATGTGTATGCCCACCATGTGTATGTGCAACCGCTTCTTGATTATATCATAGAAGACTTGCGCACATTCCGCCAAAAGAACGAAGACAACACGTTAGGCGGTATGGTTGTGTGCAATAGCAAGGAACAGGCACAACTCATGTACCGACTATTCCTTGAAAAGTATGCCGATGAAAGCGAACTTGACAACGAAACGGACGAGGACGGTTCAATCGTGTACAAAAGTATCAGTGCTGGCGAAATGGAAGTCAAGAAAAAGCCTTGTAAGAAAGGTTGCTATCGTGCTGCACTTATCACATACGACAGTTTCGACAAGGAAACTCGTGCCAAGTGGATAGAACTGTTCAAGGATGGCAAAATTGACTTGCTTATTGTGTTCCAGATGCTCCAGACTGGCTTTGATGCTCCACGTTTGAAGAAATTGTATCTGCACCGTATGGTCAAGGAGCATAACTTGCTCCAGACATTGACACGTGTAAACCGCCCATACAAGGACATGAAGTATGGCTATGTGGTGGATTTCGCCAACATTGAGGAGGAATATAGCAAGACAAACAAGGAGTATCAAGAAGAACTTGAACATGAGGTTGGCAAAGACAATATACAGAACACCGATCGCTTGTTGGTGTCAATGGACGAAGCCAAGAAAAGGGTTGATGATGCCAAGAAAGTGCTTGACAACTATGAACTGGGCAATCCAGAAATATTCTCTCGCCAACTCAATTTGGAAGATGACAGAAATGTTGTCCGCACAGTCCTCAACTCTCTTGAAGATATGCGGAGTTTGCAGAACATGCTTACTTCGCAAGGCTCTAACGCTGACGAGGTTGTGGAAATCAGCGACATTCACAACTTGATAAAGGCAGCGAAGAACCGTCTTGACCTGTTGGGCTTCATAGACAATTCCGATGAGAACGCCAATGCAAAGCAACTGCTCAATATGGCATTGGAAAACATTGAGTTTTCTTTTGAAAAGCGTGGCGAGGGTGAGTTGGAGATACAGGAACAATACAAGCAAAGCGTGGAACACGCCCGACAGCAACTGAAAGCGTGTGTTGACACCGATGACCCAGAATATCGCTCTATCTTGGAAGAGTTCCTGCGCCTGTTCCGTAAAAAGGAAATGGAGTCACAGGAGGAGTTTAATATGCACAAAAAGGTGCAGAACGTGAATGACATTCTGCGTCGCATCAAGAAACTGAATGAACGTGACGCTTTGGAAGCTATCAAGTACAATGGTGATACCAAGTTTGTGCGTGTGGAGAAACGCCTGAAAGAGAAAGACAAGGAAGAAACCGAACGCAAGGTTACGCCACGCAACTACGCATGGACGGAGGAAAAGGAGAAAATGACCATCATTCTGCTTGCCATCAAGGAAGATGTGGACGATGTGTATTTCCATAACCAATCCATCTTGGAAGTTCCAGAGTATTTCAAGAAGAACATCCTTACTTACGTCACACGCCATTTCAAGGAAGAAGCGGTAAAGACCGACCGGGAGGTGCGCAAGTATGTGAGTGAGATAATAAACAGAGAATATCAAATAGCAAGATAACAAACGAATGAAAAATATAGAAGAAATAAAAAATCAGACCTATGCGCTGATTGATGACTTGAAAAAGACTACCACAGAGAACGGACTCGCTGGTAGCGGTAACGAATATGTAGTTATTGTGGAGATTTTCCTCTACAAGTTCCTTAATGACAAGTTTATCTATGAGGCTAAAAAAGAAAATCCAGGACTGGCTAATGCCGAGGATTTCTTTGCAGCTCTTGATGCCATGTCGGAAGATGATTATGAGGAGATGTGCGATTCCATGCTCGACACAATCATCTTGAAAAAGGAACACCTTATTCCGTTCCTTGCCAAGCGACAGAACGAGGATAAGTTTGCCGAGCTGTTCGATTCTACATTGGAGAGTATAGCAAGCGAAAACTCAGACATCTTCTATATCCTCAATGAGGACGAGACCAGAGTTTCCATTATGAAGCCTATATCTGATGTGGTTTCTGGTGGAACGAACAAGAAGAATGCCTTTTGCCGTTCGCTGATTGGTGATGTGGCAAGTTTCTCGTTTGAGAATGCCTTTGAAGCTGGCTATGATTTCTTCTCCACGATATTTGAATACCTTATAAAGGATTACAATGCCAATGGTGGTGGCAACTATGCCGAATACTATACGCCTCACGCTATTGCAGCTATCATGGCTCAACTGCTTGTTGATCCATCGGAAGATGTAAGGAGCGTGACTTGCTACGACCCATCGGCAGGTACAGGAACACTTGTTATCGCCTTGGCTCATGCCATCGGTGAGCAAAACTGCACAGTTTATACACAGGACATCAGCGATAAGTCCTCAACAATGATGATGTTGAATCTTATCCTTAACAGCATGAGTCATTCTCTGACCCATGTAATACAGGGTAACACGCTAAAGCATCCATTCCACAAGAATGAGGATGGCTCGTTGCGTAAGTTCGACTATATTGTCAGCAATCCACCTTTCAAGTTGGACTTCTCCGACTATCATAGCGATTTGAAGACCGATAGTTACAAGGGGCGTTTCTTTGCTGGCATTCCAAACATTCCGTCTAAGAACAAGAAGGGCATGGAGATTTACCTTTGCTTCTTCCAACATTTGCTTTACAGTCTGAAAGAGGACGGTAAGGCGGCTATTGTCGTGCCTACGGGTTTCATCACGGCTAAAAGTGGCATCGCTTTCAAGATACGTAAGCACTTGGTCGATGGCGAGAAGTCCATTCTGCGTGGTGTGGTAAGTATGCCAAGTAATATCTTTGCAAATACAGGCACCAATGTAAGTGTGGTGTTCATCGATAAATCTGGCGTAGATAAACCAGTACTCATTGACGCAAGCAAACTTGGTGAGACAATCAAAGAGAATGGCAACCAAAAGACAAAACTGCGCACAGAAGAGATACAACAGATTGTCAATACATTCCGCAACAAGGAAGTGGTTGAAGACTTCTCAGTCACTCCAACTTTTGATGAGATAAAGGAGAAGGGCTACAGCTTCTCCGCAGGTCAGTATTTCGACATCAAGATTGACTATGTGGATATTACGGAAGATGAGTTCAACCGTCGTATGGATAATTTCAAGACCACGCTAAGACAACAATTCAACGAGAGTCACCGTTTAGAAGAAGAGATTCTGAAGCAGTTGGATTGTATCGGTTTCAATGAAAATGTAGGAAAAGAGAACAGCAATGAGTAACGAGATACAATTTCTGCTTTACAATATGCCCGATGCTGACGGCAAGGTGCAAGTGGTCATCAAGGGTGAAACGCTTTGGTGTACACAAAAGGCTATGGCTCAACTCTTTGGCGTTGGTGTTCCTGCTATTAGCAAGCACTTGAAGAACATCTTTGAAGAGGGTGAACTTGTTGCGGATTCAGTTATTTCCAAAATGGAAACAACTGCCGCTGATGGCAAGAACTACACAACAACATATTATTCTCTTGATGCCATTATTGCCGTAGGCTATCGTGTGTCTTCACTGAAAGCCACTCGTTTTCGTCAATGGGCAACAAAGATACTCAATGAGTATATCAAAAAGGGCTTTGCAATGGACGATGAGCGGTTGAAGCAAGGTAATGCTGTGTTTGGCAAGGATTACTTCCGTGAATTGCTTGAACGCATCCGCTCTATCCGTACAAGTGAACGTCGCATTTGGCAACAGATTACGGACATATATGCAGAGTGCAGCACCGACTATGACAAGAACTCTCCAACTACAAGAGATTTCTATGCTATGATACAAAACCGCTTCCACTATGCCATTACAGGACAGACTGCTGCGGAGATTATCTATTCAAAGGCTGACCATACGAAAGACCACATGGGATTGACCACTTGGAAAAATGCTCCAGATGGACGTGTTCTGAAATCAGATGTCAGCATAGCCAAGAACTATCTACAAGAGAAAGAAATCCGACAACTGGAGCGTGCTGTAACAGGCTTCTTTGACTATATCGAAGACCTCATAGAGCGTGAAAACACGTTCAACATGTCGCAGTTCTCGGCAAGTGTCAATGAGTTCTTGACATTCCGCAAATACCAGATATTGCCTGACAAAGGAAAAATATCGGCAGCGCAAGCCAAGAAGAAAGCGGAAGAAGAATATGACATTTTCAATAAGACACAACGCATTGACTCTGACTTCGATAAAGAAGTGAGGGGATTGCTGGATAAAGGATAAATCAATGACTGAAATAGAATATCTAAAAGAGCAGTTGGAAAAGGCAGTTAAGTTTATCTCTCAAATTGAAAATGATTGCTATCCTCTTATTGATGAAATCATAGATACTGTCTGTAAGAATGTGATTAAGCGCATAAACACAGAGTCGAAACAGATAAATCTTTGCGATGATTTGCCAAAAGGATTCACATTCTTCGACCAATTATCAGTTCTGCATCAATCCAGAGATTATGACGAAATATTCTTTCCAAATGGGTGTTTGGAAGATTACATTGGTAACTCAATAGAGTTAGAAATCAACGAACTTCCAAGAAAGGATAAGATAATTCTATGGTATAGTGATTGTCACTCTGAATTTGGTAATGAATATGAAATCTTTGATGCACGGTATATATGTACTCAACGTTTCAATGACTTTGAGAATAAGAGGTATGAAGAATTGCTACCAATGTTGGAAGAATGTAATTTTTGACTAATTTTTAGTACGGATATAAATGGAATTGAAGAAATATAAAATTGGAGATTTAGTACAAGTTACAAGAGGTGCAAGCTTGGGTGGCGAATTTTATGCCACCCAAGGAAACTATGTACGTCTTACTTGTGGAAATTTTGACTATCGAAATAATTGCTTCAAAGAGAATCAATCAAAAGATAACATCTACTACACAGGTGGTTTCAAAGAGGAGTTTCTACTTGAAAAGGGAGACATTATTACGCCTTTGACAGAACAGGCAATCGGATTGCTTGGTTCTACTGCAAGAATACCCGAAAGTGGAAAATATATCCAAAGTCAAGATATTGCAAAAATTGACTGCAACGAGAGCTTATTGGATAAAGACTTTGCTTTCTACCTAATCTCGTCAGCTTGCGTTAAACAGCAGCTTAGTGCCGCTGCTCAGCAAACAAAAATACGCCACACCTCTCCTGACAAGATTAAAGAATGTACAGTGTGGATTCCGTCTCTTGATATTCAGAAAAGGATTGGGCGCATTTTAACGGACATTGATAACAAGATAGCCATCAATCGTCAGATAAATGATAATTTAGAGGCGATGGCTAAGCAGCTCTATGACTATTGGTTTGTGCAGTTTGACTTTCCGAACGAGGAAGGTAAGCCGTATAAATCGAGTGGCGGAGCTATGGTTTGGAATGAAAAGCTGAAACAGGAGATTCCGCAAGGGTGGAATGTGTTGTCTGTAAATGATATTGCCGCAAGTGTTCGTGGCGTATCTTATGCAAAAGAGGACATGGTAGATTCTAACAACGGAGTACTGGTATTGCGTGGTAATAATATTCAAGACAACCATCTTATATATGATAGCAATGTCGCTTATATCCCGAGTTCTTTTGTTTCAGAAGATCAACGTATTCGACCATTAGATATTATAATGACTATGTCAAGTGGAAGTAAAGAGCATATTGGTAAATCTGCAATGTTTAAGTTCGCATCAGAAGATACCTTTGGCGCATTTTTGACAAAGTTTACAGCAAAGGAACATTGTGCATATTTACTTTTCAATTTATTCAATAGTCAATATTTCAAGGCGAAGATAAAGAGTATAGCTTGTGGCACAGGTATAAATAACTTGACCAACCATACTTTTGATGAAATCTATATTGTTATGCCAGAAGATGAACTCTTATTAGAGTTTGATAAAAGGCAGTCGCAGATATTTGCAGAAATTGGATTATTTGAAAAGAGTAATGTAGAACTCACTAAGCAGCGAGACGAACTCCTGCCCCTTTTAATGAATGGTCAGGCAACGGTAAATTATCATTTATCTGACGATTGATATTGATTTTTGACATAATATCAACCATCATATTGCCGATATTCTCTTCCTCCATAGGAGTGAATGTCGGCAATTCATATCGCATGATTTGGTCTTTGTCACCACGTGGCATTTTGCTTCCTTTGGCTCCAGACATTGCGTAATCAAAGAAAGCATCTTGCATTAGAACTGTATAAAGAAATGACGGACAATGCCCATTCTTAGCTCTGAATGCCAGGACATCCGAAGAACAGCCACCTTCTGAATCAGCATACCAGACCTTTTTCAGATAAGGTCGAATATTTGCTATCAATACATCACCTTGCCTATAATGAGTAAGGGCACACGGCATTGGAGGTAGATTTCGTGCAGTTTCTCTACCTCTTCTGTTTTGTAATAAAGAATCCGTAGTGACATATCTGTCTAAAGAAATGCTACTACTGCTAATTTTGTCTGTTACAAATTCTGCTATATCATTTAGTTTCATGCTCTGCTTGCTTTCATTTTGTGATGCAAAGGTACTCAAAATCAAGCAGAATAACTAATTTGTAAACCTTAATTAAGGAATTTGCGGTGTGCCATCTTGACATTTGTCTGATTTACCATAGCATAATGCAGCGTAGTGTCAATTTTTACATGCCCCAACATCTTCTGCACTTGCTCTATTGGCATACCCTTGTCAATAGCCATTGTTGCTAATGTCCTACGGAATTTGTGAGGGTGAACCTTGTTGAGGTTTACACGATTTCCAAGCTGACGCAAACGTACTTCCACGCCACTAATGGTCAGCCGTGTGTGAGGTTCATGCAGACTCACAAACAATGCAGGGTTAGTGTCTGTGCGTTGCTCCAAATACTTTTTGAGGTGAATTTTAGTCCTTGCGTTGAAATAAACCTCACGCTCTTTGTTGCCCTTGCCAAACACTACACACTGGCGTTCTTGAAAGTCAATGTCGTCACGGTTGATTTTTACTAACTCCCCTACACGCATACCAGTACTAAGCAGCAAATCTATCATAGCAATGTCACGTAATTCTTGGCAACTGTCACGTAACACTTCGATATTCTCATCAGTCAGCACCTCTTTCACCAAAGCATCCGTGCGCACTTTATGGATTCTGCGGACAGGACTTTTAGTGATATAATCCTCATCTTCAAGCCAAGAGAAGAAACTGGAATAAATACGACGCAAGTTGTCAATAGTAACCTTGCTAAGTCCTCGTTGTTCCTGTTGCTCAGCGAGATAGCAACGAATGTCATTAGTGGCAATGTCGCACACATTCTTCTTCACAGTCGCTATCAGCTTCTCAATGGAAGACTTATAATAGTGGATCGTCTTGTCAGAACATCCCTCCACTTTCTTTGAGGATATAAAAGCCCCAAGAAGTTCAACGTTTTCCTTGTTGCGCTGTTCTTCCTCTGTTGCCTTTGGCGTAATCTCACACTCTGACAGTGCCTTTCGGGTCACATCTGCCAGCAAATCCAACTGATTTTCAGTCAAAACCGCTCGCATGCCGTCTAAAACGGTTTGTATAATTGTTTCTTTCATGTCATAAAACTTGTATTGGTCTCTATATAATATAAGGGAAGAAAGTAACGATGCCGATAAATGATAATTTACCGTGGCTTGACCATTCATTAAAAGGGGCAAAAGTTCGTCTCGCTGCTTAGTGAGAACTACATTTTGTTCTGAAATCTGTTTCATGTGCTCAAATAAAGGACTTATCATTTCATCAAATTTCTTCAATGTTTCGTTTTGTGGTTTCACCAACTTTATTGAATAAAGTGTTGAAGATGTCATACTTGGAACTCCAGTTCCAGAATCCCAACGTGTAAAGTCAATATCCTTTATTGTATAATAAATATACTTTGCGCAATTACTTAGCTTCATTTCTGAATAGAACATTGTATCAACAGTCCAAAAGGCTTCATTTACATACATGATATTATTCAATGAACCCTTACGAGGCATCAATACTGATTCTCCATCATATAGATATTCAGATACTTTACGCATTTCACCACCGCTACCATAAACTGGATATATACCATCCGCCAAATGTTTATGGTCACGACCATTTCTTATTGTCAGTAAGTTCTCCAAAAAGCAAAAATCCCATCCTTGTGGTATCTCACGTTTCAGCTTCTCATTCCACACCATAGCACCACCGCTTGATTTATACGGCTTGCCCTCCTCATTCGGGAAGTCAAACTGCACAAACCAATAGTCATAGAGTTGCTTTGCCATCGCCTCTAAATTATCATTTATCGGCAAGTACTTGTATATCTTTTGATATATCTGTCTTGTTCTTAAACTTTACAAACGGCAATTCACTTTATGAAACAATCAGTCTTGATTATCAGTGCTTTGCATTACCTTTGCACTCAAAAGAAAATACGCATGGGAATATTCAAGACGATAAAAGACATATTCAGCAACGACAAAGGCAAGGAGACAAACACGCAAGAGAACGTTTCCTTGCCTTCTTCTATAAATGTACCTCAACAGTCCACCAAGCAGCCTTTGGTAATGCCTGGTGTTACAGAGGTTATAAAGGCAAGGTCATATCTGAAAGCAAATGACACAGAACAGACTAAATGCCAATACGAGAGTGCGGTTCAAAAAGGATATTCATTGAACCTTGAACCCTATAATTGGCTACTTCGCCATTATACAAGCAAAGAACAATGGAGCGATGCCAAGCGTGTCCTGTTGCTTGTCCCTGCAAAATTCAGCCAAGATGCGCTTGTTGTCGAATTTAGGGAAGTAATAAGGCAACGAGAAGACAAACTACCCAAACAAGCCAATCTCCACAGAAACATTACCACCAAAGACACATTGGCAAACCGATACAAAAGTTTGATTGCTCAACTGCCCGAATTTGATTTCTACACAAGTGGAAACGATACTTTGTTTTCAGAAGACGCTCCAGCGTGCCGTCAGATAGAAGATATAATCAGCCATATAGAGAATGAACTACGCAAGGCAAAGGTTGCCGAGAAAAGCAAGGATTACATCACCGCAACCAATATCTATGAAGAGCTGATTGCCAATGGCTATTGGAAACCAGAGCCTTACAACCGTCTGCTTTATATCTATGACAAGGCAGGACTTACAAATGGTGTAAAGGAGTTACTTGTTCTTGCAATAAGTTTCTTTGAAAATCAGCAAAAGAAACAGAAACAGGAATTATTACGCCTTGCCGACAAGTACAAAAGCAGAGCCTATGCAGAGGCGAAAATAAATCAAGGAAAGACGGTGGCATATTTCGATGGTTTCTTTGAAATATACATGCCTTTCCCTGATATTGATGTCTGGAAGCGAATACTCGCTGACACTACCGCTTAATGCCCGAACTCTTCTTGGGATAGTGTTTGCTGTGGGCGAATCTCATGCAGCGTCTGGCAAAGCTGAAAATATCCTCGTCCTTATCCCTCCAAGGCAATTCCGAGTTAGAACCACCGCCACCTCCCGACTGCGTGATGCTTGTTGCCCCATTGATGCCCTCAATGAACATCTTAACGGCTGTGCCAAGTACATCTTTGAAACGCATATCGCACATATCTTCAATGATGGTGTTTTCTGCCATTTTCTTGGCTTCGGGTATATTGGTGCAAATTCTACTGCTCATTGTCAGCAGTTCTTGAAAACTGCCAGCAAGAATAGAGGCTTGGGCGTATGTCTGCAAAGTACGTGATGTCTGCTCCTGCACGACACGCAATGTTTCAGCCTCAGACTTCTGCGCTCTTGTCATGGCTCTGAACTCGGCAAGGGCTTCATCGGCTGCACTCAGTTTTTCTCGTTTGTCCGTCAGCTTGAACTCCAAGGTGGACAACTGACTTTTGAGCCGTTCCAGTTCCTTTGACAACTCGGAATGTTCGCCATTCTGTTGTTCCAACAATTTCTCAACCTCATGGATTTTGTTCTCCACCTCAAACTTCTGGTGAGTGAGGTTTTCTATCATCGTTTTCAGACCTTTAACGGCATTCTCCTTTCTGCGAATATCAAGTTCCAGTTTGCCATTTGCGATTTCCAACTCACGGCTTTCGGCTTGGAGTTGTCTATACCATTCGTCACGAGGGACATGCTGGGCATTGGTAGCCGAAACGGATTCGCCACGTACCAAGCCCCACTTTTTGTTGACCTCTGCCAAGTAGTCGTGGATAGCATCCAGTTTGTTTGCGTCACCACCAAAAGTATCTCTGTATTTGATACGCATCTTCTGTTTCTTCTCATCGTACATAATGGGCGTGACAAGGCAATGGATATGCGGTGAAGACTCGTCAAGATGAACGGAAAAGTCAATGATGTTGTCTTCGCCCCATGCATCGGCAACAGCCTTGTAGATGTCCTTTGCCCACAATTCTATCTCCGCTTTGCGCTTGACATGACTGTTGTCTGCGCCTTTCGCTCGCTCCACATTCTGGTTTCCGAAAGCCATTTCTCGCATTCTGTCGGCATCGCCCGAAAATATCATGTTGCATGCAATGCGGTATTTGGGCGTTTCAAGCCCTTTGTTAGGGTCTTCCGCACCAGTGGCTTCTAAGCGGTCTTGAAACCGCTCCAAAATGGGCTTAGAAGAGCCGAGAGGTACAATCTTACCGCCCTTGACTATCTCAAAGTTGAGATGCGCACGGCTCTTGTCGTAGTTAAACTTCTTGTTGGAGGCTTTTGCTTCCCATTGGGATTCCGTCCAACGCCTCTGATGTTCGTTATCTTCACCTGCCGAAAACGACTTGACGGCTTGTTGGTGAAACACTTGGTATTCTGGCATAATGTTATTGCTTAGATGGGGTAATGAAATTTATAAAATGAGCTTGCTCTGGTGTCCTCCTGAGGGCTTGCCCGACGGAGCATAATTCGGTTGGTGATAACCATACCGAGGATTATGTTCCCCATCTACATTATGCGTACATATAGGCAAGCCTCTTCTGTTGTGTACCATCACTGCTCTAAAACGGTTTTGATGAAGTCTTGGCATTGCGTTCTTACTGGCAAACTGACAGCATGAAGGCAATGCCAAGACAAAAAATGAAAGAACGAAAGGTTACATTTCACGCTGTTGGTGGAAATTCCCTACATCTTCCGCCAACAACTGCTTTCTCACATCATCAGGGATTTTTTCCAAGGAATGGATTTGCTCCATTTCCAAAGGAGTAATTTCTGATGAATCGGAAGAAGGCAAAGGCAAAGTTAAAGAAGTCGGATCTGAAACAGACTTGTTCGGGTTCTGTTCCGACTTCGCTTTGCCGTTGTCTCGCTTATAAAGGGCATTGGCTGTATAAACCGTTTCACCCTCATGCTTCCACGCTGCTATGCACCTCATATCCATAATGGTGGTAAGGCAATCAGTTTTTATTGTTACGATACCCAACTGTTCCAACTGTTTCAAGAAGCGGATAACTGTCTTTCGGTTGCAGTTCCATTCCTTTGAAAGTTCAAGGGCAGATACACAAGTTTGTCCTTGCATTAGTGGTTTGGATATACCACGCTTGGTATAGGTGGTATCGGCAGTTGCCGTGTGGTGAAGCAGTCTGCGGAAACATTGTATTCTGTTGATGCCTCCCTCGTTGCTACTGAGAAAATTCAGTTGTTCGTCCGTCAATGACAAATAGTAAGTGACAGGGCGAGTTTTGTCTATCTCTTTTCTTTCCATGTCCGAATGGTTTATAAATGGTGAATGACTTAAAGGACAACAAATCATCGGTGAAGACCATGCTGTTGCCGTGGCATATCCTCACTGACAATCTCCATGAGTTTTCTATCCAAGCGTTGAAGTTCATCTTTGTTAAGACTGTTTATTGCCTCTATGCTTACTCGTAATGCAACGGCACGTCTTCCATACAAAATGGCTTGTTCGTCATTGTCTATCGCATGGTTTGCACCAGTTGCTTCAATGTAATCATTGACGGCATCCCTCATGGATAGTTCACGAAGTCCTGTCTTAGCCCAGAGGACAGACAGTTTGACTGCCTGTTCCTTCTTGGCTTCAAATTCTGTTGTCCTCATGGCTACTTAACACTTAAATTTTTCAAGATACGGTTGGCTTCTTCTGAAACCTGCGCCTTTGACGCAATCGCATTTCTGCGAATCCATGTCAAGAGTTCCGCTTTCTCGAAATACACCATCTTGCCATTCGGCTTGTAATAAGGAATGGTCTGCTCATGTGTCATCTTGTAGAGCGAACTTTTTGTCACTCCCATAAATCGGGCAGCTTCTTCCAAAGTCAGCACTTCCTTACCTGCTGACAAAGTATTTTCAAGCACTTCCACTCGCTTGGCGAGTTTTAGGTTCTCCAGCATGAGTGCTTGAACATCTGGAGTAACGCTTTGATTGGTTCGTGATTCCATAATCTGTTGATGTTTTAATTTGACTATTTCATCATGACCATTGTTTGTGATTGCAAGTTGAAAGTGGTGCAAAGGTATGTAAGAAATTTCTCATTCTGTTAGAAATGCTTGGTCAATGACGAAATCTTAAGTTATATTATAATAATGAAGTTGTTTCATACTCTAAATCATACTTGGATGAAATAAAGTGAAGACAAAATCAAACTTAGAAACGATAGTAAGAATACAAGAGAAACGCTGTTTTTGGAACTTGGTTGTCAAACCCTCAAAACAACCATAAAATGCAGAAATGGTGCTTGGACTGTAATTTTATAGTTGCAAATACGCAATTATCTCTTTTTTATTTGGAAATTTTTGTTGCACGTTTGTTACGTGGAGGTGTTTTGTAAAATAACAACACTGATAATCAACGAGTTACACAGCGAAATAATCCCACGAAGTAGAGCATGGCTCCATAGAAATGCACGGTCAGATACCTTGTCAGCCACTTCGCCCAACTACTTTCCCATTTCGGCAATAGCGAGAATGCCCATTGTATCGGTCCGAATATCGTCAGCATTCCCAATAGTATCTGTTGGCAATAGATGGTACTCCACCAACCGATACGAAACACAATCAATGCTATCAGCATTACTATCTTGTCGATGTTCACTACGGCTCCTGCAGTCAGTGAGGTAAGCCACAGCTTGGCTGCGTCCTTTTCCATATTGGTCACTTCATCCACACCTGTCTGCTCCATGGTCGATTCCACCAGATTCGGGTCTGTTGTTCCCTTATGGGCAATGTCTGCCTGGGCTTGTACGTTGGTGTACATCGTATCTCTGGTATAGATGAGCTGCTGAACTTCCGTAAACTTGTCCTCTATCTGTGTGGCTTCCGCTTCATAAAGGTCATGGGTATAACTTCCTATGGAGTTTGGAATGTAACTCAGAAAGTCCAGTACGCACCAACTGCTACCACTATTAGTCATACCAGTATCGGCTGGTGGGTACCACCAACAGAGGATGATACTTATCACCAGTGGCTTGAATAGTTTCATCACATCCAGTGGCTCATGCTTCACCATCATCTTGTAAGCCATATTTGCTGCCACCACGATGGAGAAGAGGGCTGCGAGTGCCATACACATTTGGACGACCCACCAAAAAGGTCCATTCGAGCCTGTGAAAGTAGCGTCGCACAGAAACTCGTTGGTCTGGAAAATCACGTCATCAATCTCTTCTTCCAAGATATTGATGCCGAAGTCGGATAATATGCTGCTGTTGTCTGCCATAACTCCTTATCTATTTATTTTCAAATCATTGTCATCATCGTTCGAACCGTTATTACTGCCAGAAGATGTGTTGTTTCTCACTGCCATTCCTGCCTCTCGCCATTTGCTGGATGCACTACTGATGATACTTCGTTTGTTGGCGGTCTGGTAGTTGTCGTTTGCTGTCAACAATTCCTTGGTCTTGCTGGTATTCGACATCCGCACCAGTTGCTTCACAAGTGTCTCATTCTGTTTCGCCACGTCTGCATAAATCTGTAGGTACATCTTCTTACGCTTGGCATTGGGCATATAGGCATCCTTGGTGGCTTTGATGGCTGTCTCATAGACATGATAGTATTCTGTCCAGCGTTGCTTGTCACCGATGGATCCGCCTACAGGCAGGATGCGGTCGATGTTGCTCTTGAAGGCATTCATCTTGTTGTTGATTTTGCTTCCTTCCACTTTCCAGGCGAGGTCAATCTGACGGTCTGCCATATTCAACACCTCAATCTCTGCTCTCTTGGTCAAGGCTGAGTCGATGGCTTCGGCATATTCCACTTGATTGTAGGCACCGATTCCTGCCGTGGTACGAAAACCGAGTTTGTTCTTGCTGGCAGCCGATTTCTTGTAACTGCTGTGCAGTAACTGATAGTACAATTCTGGTGACAGACTTCCGCTACCGATTTCCATTACCGTTATCTGGTTCTTTTTCGAACTGTCATGATTGTATGTCACATAACTCTGGGCATTGCCTGTCATGGCTATGCCCATCATCATCAAAACGGCTACCGCCTTTATCTTCTTTCTATCCATATCTATACATTATTATATAAGTAAATGATCTAAATTATTTATATATATCAGTACTAATATGGTTC
>OFMV01001687.1_pt1 | contig 16389 bp, 20 predicted proteins | sample 1541881 | NCBI WGS metagenome assembly OFMV01 (sample SAMN04209220, study PRJEB22552) | human gut metagenome | biome: gut; material: feces | host: Homo sapiens | place: USA: Oklahoma
CACAGCCAGACCGGCACCGAGGGCAACAACGGGCGTCTGAAGGACCGTAACCGCCTGATTGATAAATTCCATAGAGTGACCTCCTTGATTTTTGAGTGTGAATTATTGAAAATGGGCAAAAAAATAGAAGCCCCGTCATTGTTCTGCTTTGGGCATTGCCCATGCGCAGTGCATGACGGGGCTTCAATCGGCTTCAACCTCTCCCATGTCATAGAGGTCGAAGGTTTGGGTGGGCTTGACTACCAGCTTGTGAGAACGGTATTTCTCGATGTCAAAGGCGTTGCGCTTATCGTAGTCGGACAGCATTTTGTATTTTGGATGCTTCGTAATGTCGTACTTGTCACTGAGAAAAGGTCTCACGCCTCTAAGCTGCAAAATACATTTGCCGCCGTCCATGACAGCGATTTCGTCCTCCGACATAAGCTGCTTGCCGGTCTTCTGGTAGTTCAGGCCGTATGAGTTGTTGGTCGAACGGGTTTCTGATGTGTTATATAGGTCGATTGTCTCCTTTCCGAGGATTTCACTGAGTTCCTTCAAAGTGGACTTTTCCTTACCGCCAAGGAAGAGCGTACAGTCGCAGTTGCCGACAATCGTGTCCGCCGCGTCCTTGTAGATGGTCTTGAGCTGACTCTGGGACTGCAAGATGATGGATGCCGAGATTTCCCGGCTTCGGATCGTTGCAATCAGCTTGTCGAACTTCGGGATTTGACCGATGTTCGCAAACTCGTCGAGCAAGCAGCGGACATGGACGGGGAGCCGTCCGTTATAGACATCATCCGCCTTGTCGCAGAGCAAGTTAAAAAGCTGGGAGTACATAATCGCCACGACAAAGTTGAAGGTATCGTCGGTATCAGAGATAATGACAAACAGCGCCGTCTTGCGGTCGCCGATGCAATCCAGCTCCATCTCGTCGTAACTCATCAGCTCCCGCAGCTCCGCGATGTCAAACGGGGCAAGCCGTGCGCCACAGCTGATCAGGATCGACTTGGCTGTTTTGCCAGCGGCTAACTTATATTTACGGTATTGCTTGACCGCGAAGTGGTCAGGGTCGCGCTCTTCCAGCTCATCGAACATGAGGTCAACGGGATTTTTGAAAGTCTCGTCATCCTCTCTGGCCTCCGAAGCGTTGATCAATTCGAGCAAGGTAGTGAAGTTTTTCTCGTGTTCCGGCGCTTCGTACCAGATATAGCCGATGAGTGCGGTATAGTAGAGCTTTTCTGCCTTGACCCAGAAATCCTCCCCGGACTTATCGCCATCTCCCTTCGTGTTGACGATGATCGTATTGACCAGTTTGAGGATGTCCTTTTCGCTGCGGATGTAGGCGAACGGGTTGTAGTGCATGGATTTACGGAAGTTGATCGTATTCAGCGACTTGATGACATACCCGTTTTTCTCAAGCATCTTTCCGCATTCGACCAGCACCGTACCCTTGGGATCAGTGACCACATAGGAGCTGTGCATCTGCATGAGATTGGGCTTCACGAAAAAGCGGGTCTTACCGGAACCGGAACCACCGATGACAAGGATGTTCTTATTCCTCGCGTACTTCGGTTGCTTCGGACGGCTGTTCATGGTCAGCCCCTCGGTCTGGGTGAGGATGACATTGTTGGAGAAGTCGTCATCCATGTAAGGCCGGATGTCTTCCGGTCGCCCCCAACGGGCTGACCCGTATTCCTCCCCTTGGCGGAATTTCTTGCGGTTTTTGCCTTTGATGTAGACGGCCAGCTTGAGCAACGCGCCTCCGGCCACACCAATGAGAAGGTCTACTGGATGAAAGCTGGGGAGCGGATTAGCGAACGCTGCGCCGAAATTGGCAAAGCCGCCGGTGAGCTTGTCGATGAACTCTGTGCCGGGAGCCAGCCGGAAGACTGCCGCCAGCTTATCCACAAAGTAGAAGGCGAACACATACGGGAGATTGAGAAGGACGAGCTTTTTGATGTCGAGTTTCTTTTTCATAGCTCAACGCCCCGATCCTTCGTCTTAACCTTGACCTTCTCCTTGTGCTGGGCTTTAGACTGCTCCCTGCTGCGGGAGAGCTTCTGCTTGAGGGATTGCTTTTCTTTCTGCTTGACCGTCTTGGCGGAAAACTCCTTGAACGCCTGAGTCATCACATCCACATCCCGGCCTTTGAAGAAGACGAGATAGCGCGGCGGCTGCTCAGAGGTGTCTTTCTTGAGCGCGTAGTCGATCCCGTACTTGTTCGCTGTGCGCTCGAAAGACTTGATGTTTCCGTCGGTCACTTCAATGTTGCTGATTGCGGCGTTCTGCTCGACAAGGTGCTTGATGGACTGCTTGCCCCGGTAGGTCTTGGGCTGAGAGGCTTGCTTTTCGGCCTTTTCAATTTCCTCAATGAATTTGGCGAGCGCTTTTTTCAGCACTTCCGCAGTGATCCTGCCGCCCTTAATGGCAATCGCAACGACTTTGGTATTTACTTCATCCTGCATGGGGACCTCCTTTCTGAGATTTACGGGGCAATCCCGTCACTAAGGCGGGACACCGTGTAAAATGTGGATCATGTTTTCATCTCACCCCCTTGAAGTTGATTGAGAATGCTTACGCATCAGCCTTTCCCGTGAAAATCGTAGTTCACGCGGGCTGAATAGTAGTTGTCTATGGTCAGTGAAGCGTTATACAACGCCGTAAGCAGATATGCCCGGATGTTCCGAATGTCGGAAGGGCAATCGTTCATCGCTTGGAGCACATAGTCAATGTGGCCGCTGTCCAGCTTAAGGAAGCGTGATTTGACCACCGGCTGCGGCATATCTTCTCCGTTGATACGGATGGTGGGGCTTGTGGAGCAGACGGCATCCAGCATGATCTCGACAATTTCATTTACCCGGTCAAGGTCATAGTGCCTGTCCTGAGAGCGGATGTCGATCTCAAGGTTATCCCGGATCAATTCCCTGTATTGCTCCCGTTCATCCATCCTGTCCATCCCATCAAGATTGATAGATTGATACTTATTCAGAGAGTTATTTCTTTGGTTGTTAATTACTTGATTGGTATTTAATTGTGCGGGATTTTCCCCATGTGGGTTTTCCATGTGTGGATTATCCATATCTGGATTATCCACATCTGGATTTTCCCTGTGTGGAGAAACCGGTTGTGGCTGTTCGTAAATCTCAAAGACCGTGTTGCTCATCCTGCCCTTGGCGTCGCGTTGCCTGTGACGGATAAGGTAGCCGTGATCTTCAAGCTCCCTGAGAGCTGCCAGAACAGCATCGGGACCTTCCTTGCAGATCGCCGAAAGACCTTTCGTTGAGAACTGCCAGCCATCGTTGAAGGACAGCATTTTGGAGAGCAGCCCCACGGCCTTGAGGGACAGGGTTTTATCCCTGAGATGGTAATTTGCCATGACCGTGTAGCCACGGTTTTTGTTGACGCGATAGACTGCCATGCGGTTATCCCTCCCTTGCCATCACCGGCTGACAGCGCAGCGTTGACAGCTTCACCGGGGAATAGGGACATTCCTCGAAGACACAGGTTTGATATTTCCAGTATGGACGATGGAAGCAGCACGACCGACATTCCGGGCAGATCCCGTCGCATCCGCTGTCATAGTGGTTGTGGCCGGGTACCTCCTTCATGAGGGCTTCAAAGGCTTGCAGCTTACCGGCTGTCATGTAGCTCATTTTGTTTTATCTCCTTTCCTCGCCGCACCGCCGTCATCTGCAAGAGGCAGATTGTTCCAGCTTTCGGGCAACAAAAAAAGAGGGTTTGCTTCATGCTCCGAATTGGAGAATGAAACAAACCCTCTTAGCTTTTCAGATATTCAGATGATTTCTCGGATGGTATGGATGATGCCGAGCAGCAGCCCGACAATCAGGGCGAGTCCTCCGATAAGACCGCCGATGATGATGTTGAGTGCGAAGATTCCTACTGTGCCGGATATGCCGTAACCGAAGGGGACGAGCCAGAGACACATCCTGCGGATGCCGAATGGGAAGCCGACACAGAGCCACATCAGGAAGTAGTCACATACGCCGTCCACCATATAGACCGGCTTGAAGAATGCGGCAAGACAAAGGACAATCAGCAGCGGAAGCAGAACTTCCTTGAGAAAAGTCTTCACATCCTCACCCTCAATCCCTGCAAATCGTCCGTGCGGATGCCGACCAGATACCAGTCCGCAGCCATTTCGATCCGGGTGGGTTTCCACTTGCCCCTGACCATGACATCGAAGCATTCCCCGCAGTGCAGACCGCCGTAGTAGCAGTCAAGGTCAAAGCGAATGTCGTACCGATCCGTTGCGTGGTCATAAACCAAAGTTCCCTGTTTCATGATGGACTCCTTTCGTTGTGGGCAGCGCAACGGGAAGGGCTTATGCAGTGTACCTCCATAGCCACCGCCAGCCGGTTTTGATCCGGTGCGCCGATTGTAGTGCGATTGTTCCTCTTTCAGGTCAAAAAAGAAGGGACTAAGCCAGAATCCCTTGATTTTCAAGGTCTTTCTGATTTAGTCCCATTATCGCACAACAATCTTTCGTGATAACGATTCCTACACGCCCTGCTTCGATCTCGACCAGCATACTCTGAAAGCCGGGGCGGTCATAGTTCGTGCCGGAGTAGCCATCATCCACAAAGAACACCGGGTTCGGGAAGTGGTTCTTTTTGGCGTATTCCAGAAGGATAGCCTTCTGGTTCTCAATGGACAGGCTTTCGCCGAGCCGTGCGTCCTCTTGCGACAGTCGGCAGTAAAGTGCGGTGATTTTATTCGTTGCTCCAGACATTGTTGTGTCCTCCTTACTCTGTGGAGCAACTGTCGGTACAGGATTGGTTACCGGGTCAAGTATAGCAGAATTGGACGCAGTTGTCATTCGTCTGCACCCTCATCTTCAAATTTTTGCTGGGCGTTCTTGGCAACAATGCGCTCCAGCTTCTTCAAAAAGGACTCCTTGCCCTCATAGCTGCCGGTCACGGTGTAGGTGGTGTGACCGACTTTCTCCGTGGTGGTCAGTTCTGGAATCCAGAAAGCGGACAGGTTCTTGACATGGAGGTTGCCGTTCTCATCTACATAGGAGCCGTGCTTCTTCTGCTCTTCGGTCAAGGGCTGCCGCTTGAAATAGATTTCATTTTCGGAGATGCTCACGGTTTCGCTGGCCTGCTCCTTCGGGGTATCGTCATACAGCTGGGCGAAAAATGCCAGTGCATCTTCGGGTGAGTCTTCCTCCATGAGCTGCTCGAAAATCCGCTGTTCCTCTGCCGAGAGGTTATTCCATGCGGCTTCCAACTCCTGCTCGTTGGCTGCGTTGACAAAGGCTTCGATCTCTTTTTTCATGGTGCATCCTCCTTTGGCTGCGAAAAGCGTTTTTTCAAAAAGTATGGGTTTTCGTGAGAGCAAGAATCGTCCCGTGGCCACAAATTTTCAATTCTTGAAAATTTCCTGCCCCTTTGGGACAGCTTCTTGTTGGGGCGTGCCTGCCCCAAACCCTGCTAGGTGATTTCATTCTTGGTGGTTGCTATATTGCTTATATGCCTTTTCAAATCCTGATTTGTTATATATGATAAATTTATAACATTCTCCATCTTTCATGGAAATTGCTGCAACAGGAACGACCATCTGACTCCATGAAAGCTCCCTTATCTCGTTCATGGGCAATACAAGGTTACGATACAGTGGACTGACTGTGAGCTTTTGAGTTGAATATGTAATGCTCTGTTCATCAATGTACAAACCACCGCCAATGATTCCATTACGGCATAAGCTACACACAAAAGTTTTTCCCATAATATTACCGCCTCCTATTAGTTGATGGTTGGTTAAGTTGAGTATATCATATTGATTTCCAGAAGAACACCCCTATATAGGAGATTTTAGCCGTTTTACTGCGTACGTGCGTACGAGAGATTGGTACGCACGTACGCAGCGATTTGCCCGAAGCGCACCCTATATAGCCGTTTCCCCCTCGGAGAGCCCACTACACTTTGCAGACCGCAGGGCTGAAAGCGTCATAGTGGGTTATTACACTTCCGCAGAAGTGCCTTTTCCTCGCCGCAGACAGCCCGGTGCACCTTTGTGAGAGCTTTCTGTCCAGCGAATCCACATCGCCCACAGGCGATGTGAGCAGGGATTCCAAAGGGGCGCAGCACCCTTGGCACACGACTTTGGTACAAAGTCTAGTGTGTTACACCTTTCCAGAGGTGTATACGTTCCTGAAATGCAAAAAGCCCCATACCCAACACCTTAACGGTGCGGACATGGGACTTGATGCTTCCTCGGCCTAGCCGGGTACTCCGTAACCAATCCTGACAGGCAGTTGCCGTGTCATTTTTCGAAAACTGTTTTACGGATACCCAGCAAGCGGGAACTTCCTGTTTTTCTTTGCCAGAGATATGAGCCTGTTCCGCCTGCCATAGGCAAGCTCGCGTTTGCGAAGCGCAGCGGAGCAATGAAAGCCCCAGTGGGGCTTTTAAGCGACCGAACGGTCTTGCGTAAGCAAGATGGAGGGGCCCCGCCCCGACAAGTTCGCGTTTGGTGTAAGAATCGGGCGTGTGGTGGATGCGTGTAGACCTGTAAAGGGCTGCGTCAGGGAGTGGCTTTATCCGATCCTCCCATGCGGTGGTCATCAGGACGTAGGGCTCCTCTGCCAGCTCATGGTCAAAGCTTGCGCGGACGCGGACGATCTCATCGGTCACAAAGCAGACCTTGACATCAGCGTTATCAGTATGCAGCAGGAAAGCGCCGTTCTTGCGCTCCATGCCGGTAAAACGGGAGCAGATCTCCATAGCTTTTACTCCTCTCAGTTGATTTTTGATAAAAAATGCCCCCATTCCCCTTTAGATGCAGGATATCTTCAGAGAAATGGGGGCAACGTATTCGTTGCTTTACCCGGAACAGTCAGGGATTAGAACACCCAGCAGCACCAGTGTACTGGTCGCGCGCGGTGGCCTACCTTCAGACCCATTATCAGGACCCGACCCTTACCACCGCGCAGCTGGCGCAAGAGCTTTACGCCAGCCGGGAGCACCTTTCCCGTGCGTTCAAGGAGTGCACCATGGAGAGCATCCACAACTACCTGACCTATCTGCGGATGCAGCACTGCCGCAAGGCGCTGGAAGAGGGCGTTTCCGTCCTGAATGCCTGCACCGAAAGCGGCTTTCCGGATTACAGCAGCTTCCTGAAAACCTTCCGCCGTCTGTACAGCATCACCCCCGCCGAATACCGCGCACAGCACCGGACAATGGTGCGTTAAAAGCTGCGGCAGGAGAATACGAAAATTTTTCTCAAAAAGGGTTGACATTCTACCCGCTCTGTGGTATTATACTTGAGCAGTCAGCGAGAGCCGCTGAAAAGCAAAAAAAGTAAATATCGCGGGGTGGAGCAGTCTGGTAGCTCGTCGGGCTCATAACCCGAAGGTCGTTGGTTCAAATCCGGCCCCCGCAACCACCAAGCAGGTTGAATTTTTTAAATTCAACCTGCTTTTTTTGTGTTCACATCAAAGTGGGAAGCGCCGCCGCTGTTGCACATTGTGCAGCGTGAACAGTGTAGAATATTATTATAACTTTTTATATTTGATCAGTGTGCAAAAAGAAACTGTCCTACGTTAAATGTTCACATCGTTCGGGTTGAACATTGTGGGTGCGGAATGCTGTGTTTCCAGGTCTGAATGCCCACATTGTTCAAAACTCTGTGGGTCATAGGCGCAGCCCGCTGCGGCTTGAACAGTGTAGCCCGCTGCGGGCAGCGCAGCCGAAGTCAGTATGTGTTTGTCATGCATTTATCATACTGCTTTTGCTTTGGAAGAGTTAGAAGATCTTCAAGGTAAAAACGGTCATTTTTGCGATTTTGCACGATTGCGTCTGCACTGCATCCGGAGGATATCGTGTTTGTTGCCCGGCAAAAAGCGTAAAACTTTCCCATTTTATAATAAGAACGTTCTGGCAAAGACCGTCTTTTTCTGTTATACTCTAGCCAATGAATACAGCTGTAACAGGAGGATGTTATGGAAAAGAATGTACTGAACACAGATCTCACCGGCAAGGTGGCTGTCGTCACCGGCGCAAGCGGCACGCTGTGCTCCATTTTTGCCAAGGCGCTGGCCCGGGCGGGCGCAAAGGTGGCGCTGCTGGGCCGCAACATGGATAAGCTCAAGGAGCTTGCGGACGAGATCGAAGCCGAGGGCGGCACCGCCAAGGGCTACACCTGCAACGTGATGAACAAGGCCAACTGCCTGCAGGTAGCCGAGGATGTGCTGGCAGACTTTGGCCCCTGCGATATCCTTGTGAATGGTGCCGGCGGCAACAACGCCCGCGCCAATACGGACAAGGAATATTTTGAGATGGCCGATCTGGAAAGCGACACCGTCACCTTTTTTGATCTGGACGAGAGCGGCGTGGAGATGGTGTTCAACCTGAACTTCATCGGCACCCTGCTGCCCACGCAGGCATTTGCACGGCAGATGGTAGGGCGCGAGGGCTGCAACATCCTGAACATTTCCAGCATGAACGCCTACCTGCCCCTGACCAAGATCCCTGCCTACTCCGGCTCCAAGGCTGCTGTGACCAACTTTACCCAGTGGCTGGCGGTGCACTTCAGCAAGGTGGGCATCCGGGTCAACGCCATTGCCCCGGGCTTTTTTGCCAGCGAGCAGAACGCAAAGCTGCTCTTCAACGAGGACGGCACCCCCACCGACCGCACCAAAAAGATCCTTGCCGCCACCCCCATGGGACACTTTGGCGACAGTGAAAAAGATCTTGTGGGCGCACTGCTGTTTTTGCTGAACAATGATGCAGCCGGTTTCATCACCGGCATCTGCCTGCCGGTGGACGGCGGCTTCTCGGCTTATTCCGGCGTGTAATAAGTGCTGTAAAATATACAAAACCACCCCTGCCTCCCGGTGCAGCAGCCCGGCGGGACAGGGGTGGTTTTTCAACGGGGTTGAACAAAAGGCTTCCCCAGCCCGGGGGAAGCCTTTATGCGGAAAATGGATTTCTATGGGGTCACTTCTTCGGGTGCTTTTTGCGCCATGCAAGCGCCATGGCAACAGCAGCGCACGCCAGCACTGCCAGCGGCCAGACGGAGGCCAGCGCAACTACCAGCTGCTGCAAGCCATTCACAAAGTTGCCCCAGCCGGAGACAAGGGCCGTGCCGATGCGGGAGAAGAAGCCCTCGTCGGCGGGTGTGTAGGTCTGCACCTCGTTCAGGTCGATATACACGGTGCACTGCTGCACCTGATCGCTGTACCAGTCCAGCTGGCTCTGCCAACTCTCAATCTGGGACTGCACCTCGGTGAGAGAGTCCTCAATCTGCAGCAAGTCCGAAAGAGTTTCGGCCTGTGCCTGCAGCTGCTGTAAGCGGGTGCGCTGTGCCTGCAGATTAGAAAGCCGCGCGGACACGTCCATATACTGGGTGGTCACATCATCGGCCTGCTGGCTGCGATAGGTCACATTACCGGCAGCGGCCACAGCGTCCAAAAAACTCTGGTAATTGGCCTGCGGCACCCGGTAGGTCAGGCTTACGGAGCGGCTGGAACCGGTGCGCGTGTACTCGCTGCTGGATTCCAGATAGCCGCCCGCCTCGGCAAGAGCGCTGTCCAGCGCACTGCGGGCTGTTTCGTAGTCCTTGCTTTCCAGTGTCAGGTTGGCGGTGTAGATGATCTTGGCACTGTCCACCGCAGGGGCAGCAGCCTCGGTGCTGCCGGTGCCGCTGTATTCCGTTTCCAGAGAGCGGTCGTCTGCCTCCAGACTGTAATTCACCGCCTCGGGGGTGCTGTCCAGCGCGGCATGCTGGAGATCAAACCCGCCCGCTGCCACAGAAGCAGCGGAGCTGTCGGCAGAGCCTTCGGCTGCGTACAGGGTGGGCGCGCTGCTTTTTGCGCTGCCCATCCCGATGCCCAGATGCAGGGTGCTGTAACCCAGCACGCACACGGCCAGACAGGCAGCCAGCGTGCCCAGCTGCTTTACCGGGAAGTGGATGGGCTTTTTCTTCTTGGCTTCGGTGTTCAGGGGTGCTGCGGGTGCAGCGGTCTGCGGGGCAGGGGCAGCCATCATGGGTTCAGCCTTTTCCTCCGCAGTCAGGGTGTCGGTCATGGCCAGCAGTTTTGCTTTCAGATCGTCCGGGGCAGTCAGGTCATCGACCTCCATCTTATATTCATACCACCTCATCTTCGATCTCCTCCTTCAGCATCGTATGTAACTGTGCCCGTGCGCGCCGCAGCCAGCTTAGTACCGTGTTTGTGGGCACCGCCATCATCCGCCCGATCTCTGCCGCAGTGTATCCTTCGTAGTAATGCAGATAGATGGCATTGCGGTAGTTTTCCGGCAGGGTGCGGATGGCATCCAGCACGCTGCCGTCCTCCTCCAGAACATCGGGGGCGGGCAGGTTCTCGTCCAGCTCGGTGTCCTTTTGGTGGGCGGCGCGGGTCAGGTCCCGGCAGCGGTTGATGGCCACCCGCAGCAGCCATGCTTTGAGATGCTCCTCACTCTCAAAGATGCTGTTGTAGTGCAGCAGCTTTTCAAACACATCCTGCACCACATCCTCAGCATCGGCTGTGCAGCGGCAATTATGCACCGCAGTGCGGTAGACGGTGTCGCTGTAACGCTGCACCGCCAAGGTAAATACTTCGTTTCTGGTCAGCTGTCCCATTGTATAAACTCTCCTTGGATGCCCGGAAGCGGGCTTCTCGATGGAATGTTTGTGGTTCTCACGGGGACGTTCACTTGATATACGGCTCAGCATCCCCGATTATTGCAGAACAAAACCCGGTTCCTTCCATTTTTTGTGTACCGGACGCACCGGACCGCAAGGCACGTCCACGTTCTCCGACAGAGGTTGGATATCCTGTCGGTTTACCGGTCAGTATACCACGGAATCGCAGAAAGTAAAAGAGGGGAGGGTGCTCCTTCTTTATTTATAGACCCTTTGCAGCAGCGCCAGCCGCTCGGAGAGAAAGGTCTCGGCTTTGGGGTGATGCAGCCAGCATTTGCCGTCGGTGCTGTGCACCAGCTTCTGCGCCAGTGCGGCGGGGGCAGTGTCGATAGCCATCACGTCCTGCATGGTCAATTGCAGGGTGAGCGCCGCCGGAACATCCGGCAGCGGCGGCAGCGGGTCCTCCCACACAAAGGGCGGCAGCAGCTGCACCGCCACGGTCAGGCGGGTGCACTCCTCGGTCAGCAGCAGTGCGGCGGGGGTGCCATCCTGCTGCACCTGTAGGCTGCTATATAAAAGCTGCATCCGGGCAGGGGAGAGCAGCCGGGTCAAGCCCTCTGCCGGAGCTGCCGCAAGCTGCAGATACCCGGCAGCTTCCTCCCGGTAGATGCGCCGGGCAGGGGCTTGCAGCCCTGCGTAGAGGGCGGGCAGCATAAAGCTGCCGCTTTTTTCCAGCGCCTGCTGCGCCAGCAGATAGAACTCGGTCAGCGGGTACGCCGCATCCGGCTGCGGCATCCCGAAATCCGGCCGCGATACATGACCTCCACCCATGGGAACCTCCTTGACAAAACACGATGGTGCGATTATACTATAAACAGAAGGGGCGCTGACTGCAAAGGTCAGCTTTCCATCCAGCATTAGTCAAAAAGATTGACCGCTAGTTTGGTAGACTGGGGCGGTCAATCTTTTTTGTTGTCATCGTTTTTCTTCTGCGAAGCTTTATCCATGACCTCAAGGGTCAGGCGAATTACCTCAATGATCAATCCCAACAGCGTAAGAATGACCATCAGCAGGTTCAGCATCTCCGACAGATCCATCTGACATCCCTCCCTTCGCCTTCAGGGCTTGGGGAGACTTGGCTCAAAAAAGTTCTCCTCCCACAAGCCGCTGGTTTGTTCCATGTACAGGAAGAAGCAGTGCTGCGGGATGGGAAAGCATGACCACCGATTATGCAATCAGCGCCGTATTCTTAGAATATCATATTTTTTGACGGATTACAATATATCTATTGATTGTAAACCCTTTGCAAACTTTTCCGTTGACCTGTGGCGCACCGGTGCGGTATACTCGGGCACAGATGCCTTACAAAACGAAAAAACAGAGGGAAAACTGACCATGAAAGACAAAAAACTGACTACCTATCAGATGGCTGTCACCGCGGTGATGGCTGCCGTGCTGTGCGTGCTGGGCCCGCTGACCGTGCCTATCGGAGCCGTGCCCATCTCGCTGGCAAACTTTGTTATCTGCCTGACCGCATGGCTGCTGGGGCCGAAGTTCGGCACCCTGAGCGTGGTTATCTATCTGGCACTGGGCGCCATCGGCATTCCGGTGTTCTCCGGCTACGGTGCCGGCCTTGCCAAGCTGGCAGGCCCTACCGGCGGCTATCTGGTGGGCTATCTGCTGCTGGCCTTCATCGGCGGGATGTTCATTGAAAAGAGCAAGGGCAACCCGGTGGTCTCCGCTGTGGGTCTGGTGCTGGGCGATGCCGCCTGCTATGTGCTGGGCACGGCATGGTTCGTGTTCCAGATGCAGTGCGAGCTGGGCTACGCGCTGACCGTCTGCGTCTACCCCTTTATTGCGCTGGATCTTGCAAAGATCGTGGTGTCCTGCATCGTGGGTGCGCTGCTGCGTAAGCGCCTGACGCAGGCAGGCGTGCTGAAACTGCAGAATGCAGTTTCGGAATGATCGCTGAGCGGAAAATTATTATTAGATAGAATAAGCCCGGAGGGTCTGTGAACCTTCCGGGCTTATCTCTTTATTCCTGATATCCCAAGGTGGCTGCAATGACCGCCTTGATGGTGTGCATCCGGTTCTCGGCCTCGTCGAACACGATGCTCTGGGGGCCTTCGAATACCTCGTCGGTCACCTCCATGGCGTCGCGGCCAAAGCGCTCACCCATCTCCTTGCCCACGGTGGTCTTGTGGTCGTGGTAGGCGGGCAGGCAATGCATAAATACTGCATCCGGGCCTGCAATATTCATCAGATCCTGATTGATCTGGTAGGGGGCAAGATCATGGATGCGCTCTGCCCACACCTCAACCGGTTCGCCCATGGACACCCACACATCGGTGTACAGCACGTCCGCGCCCTTTGCTGCCTTGACGGGATCCTCCTCAAAGGAGAGGGTCGCCCCGGTCTGGGCGGCAATGGCCTGACACTGCTCCACCAGTGCGGGATCCGGCTGGTACTTTTTGGGGGCGCAGGCGGTAAAGTGTAAGCCCATCTTGGCGCAGCCTACCATCAGGCTGTTGCCCATGTTGTAGCGGGCGTCGCCGAAGTAAACGAAGTGGATGCCCTTCAGATGGCCGAAATGCTCCTGAATGGTGAGGAAATCGGCTAAGATCTGGGTGGGGTGAAACTCATTGGTCAGGCCGTTCCATACCGGAACACCGGCGTAGTTTGCCAGATCCTCCACGATCTGCTGGCCGTAGCCACGGTACTCGATGCCGTCAAACATCCGTCCCAGCACCCGGGCGGTGTCGGCGATGGACTCCTTTTTACCGATCTGGCTGCCGGAGGGGTCCAGATAGGTCACTTCCATGCCCAGATCGTGGGCGGCCACCTCAAAGCTACAGCGGGTGCGGGTGGAGGTCTTTTCAAAGATCAGAGCAATATTTTTGCCCCGCAGCTGGTCATGACGGATACCGGCCTTCTTTTTGGCCTTCAGGTCAGCGGCCAGCTCCAGCAGCTGCCCGATCTCGGCAGGGGTGTAGTCCAATAGCTTCAAAAAGCTGCGATTTTTCAGTTCCATTGTATATTTCCCTCTCTATGCAAACGCTCTTGAATATTTATTCAAGCTATGATTCTATTATAGTACGTTGCATCGGGAAGGTCAAGAGGAAGCTTACAGCTCCAGCTCTACCCGGCGTCCGGTGGGCTTATAGGGGGTCAGCCGGACACCGGCGTGCTCGAACATGAACCGCGCCGCAATGCTGGAATCGCTGTCGTGGTACTTGTCGCCGTAGTACACCACCTCGGCAATGCCGGACTGGATGATGGCCTTGGTGCACTCGTTGCAGGGAAACAGGGTCACATACACCCGGGCACCCTTCAGGTTGTTGTGGGCGCTGTTGAGAATGGCGTTCAGCTCGGCATGGCAGACATACATATACTTGGTCTGCAGAGGCGCGCCCTCCCGCTCCCAAGGCATCTCGTCATCGTTGCAGCCCATGGGCATCCCGTTGTAGCCCAGAGAAAGGATCTTATTTTCCGGGCTTACGATGCACGCACCCACCTGACTGTTGGGGTCCTTGGAGCGCATGGCGGTAAGCAGCGCAATGCCCATAAAATATTCGTCCCAGTTGATATAATCCTCGCGCTTCATCGCGTAAAACCTCCTGCCTCTTCCGGCGGGTCTGCGACTTGACAAACCCGGAAAAATAGACTATACTACGAATAGAAAGAGCGCTGACTGCAATGGTCAGCTCCTCATCCGGCTAATCAGTCGTAAAGAATGACCGCTTGCTTTCTGAGGGCATGAGCGGTCATTTCTTTTTGCCGTTGGAAATCGTCCATGCGATCTCGAAGGTAATGTAGATTGCTCCGCCAAGAAGCGTGAGCAACAGCACGACCTGTTCGAACGTCATGAGGCATCCCCCCTTTCCGCTTTCGCGTCAGGGGAAGCAAAAAGTTTTTCGTCCCCCTCTGGCGCGCAGCCGGAAGGAACTAGACCACCGATTATGCAATCAACGCCCTTACCGCCGAAGCGGCACTTACAGCATACCACAAAAACCGCATATTTGCAACGAAAACTCCCGGCTCCGCGCCTGTACGCGCTGCCGGGAGTTCTGCTTTTTCTGCCCGCCCGTTTTGCACCCGAATGTCAACTTGCACAAAACAGTGCCCGGAAGTTTGGCAGGCGTTTTTGCTAAAATTTGAAACGATATATTTAAAAATCGTTTCGGATGTGGTATTATCTTTGTAAAATATGCCACAAAAACGGAGAGAACGCTCCGTGCGGCGGAAATGAGGGAAAAACCGATATGAAATACGCAAGCAACAACATCCGCAATATTCTGATTGCCGGCCATGCCGGCAGCGGCAAGACCACGCTGACCGAAGCACTGGTCTATTTTTCGGGCGCTGCCGAGCGTATGGGCCGGGTTGAGGACGGTACCACGATTTCGGACTTTGATCCCGAGGAAGCAAAGCGCAAGGCCAGCCTGTCGGCGTCCGTTGTGCCGGTGGAGTACGAGGGCATCAAGTACAACCTGATCGATGCACCGGGTCTGTTCGACTTTGAAGCAGGCGAGTACGAGGGCATCCGCGCCGCCGAGAGCGTGCTGGTGTGCGTGTCCGGCCGCAGCGGCGTTACTGTGGGCGCAGAAAAGGCGTTCCAGCTGGCCCGCAAGAACGGCAAGGCCACCATGGTGTTCGTGTCCAAGTGCGATCTGGAAAACGCCAACTACTTCAAGATCCTTGAGGATATGAAGATCCGCTTCGGCTCCACCATCTGCCCCTGTGTCGTGCCTGCAAAGCTGGATGACGGCACCCCTGTGTACATCAACCTGTTCAGCCAGAAGGCCTTCAAGTACGAGGGTGGCAAGCAGATTCAGGTAGACCTGCCGGACATCGGCCACCGTTTCCAGGGCCTGATCGAGGCCATGAGCGAGGCCATTGCCGAGACCGACGATGAGCTGATGGAAAAGTTCTTCGGCGGCGAACCCTTTACGACCGAGGAGATCGTTGAGGGAATGCGCAAGGGCGTTAAGGACGGCCTGATCACCCCCGTGTTCTGCGGCAGCGCCGTGAATATGCAGGCACTGGATATGCTGCTGTTCAATATGCACAAGCTGCTGCCCAGCCCGGAGCACGAGGCCAGCACGCTGGCTGAGGACGCCAACGGTGAGCCGGTGGAACTGCACTGCACCGAGGATGAGCCCACTGCCGCCTACGTCTTTAAGACCGTGGCCGACCCGTTCGTGGGCAAGCTGAGCTATCTGCGTGTTATCAGCGGCAAGGTGACCGCAGGCGAACCGCTGACCAACGCCCGCACCGGCGAGGTGGAAAAGATCACTAAACCCCTGACTGTCCTTGGCAAGAAACAGATGGAGAACGACGGCATCGGTGCCGGCGATATCGGCGCAGTGGCAAAGCTGGTGAGCGCAAAGACCGGCGATACTCTGTGCGATGCAGACCGCGTGGTCAAGCTGCCCGCCCCTGTGTTCCCCAAGCCCAGCCTGTTTATGGCTGTTACCGTGGCCAAGAAGGGCGACGAGGGCAAGATCTCCAGCGCACTGGCACGCCTGATGGAAGAAGATCCCACTCTGTGCTACATCAACAACGCCGAGACCCATCAGCAGGTCATCGGCGGCTTGGGCGAGCAGCATCTGGATGTGGTCAAGGCCAAGCTGAAGAACAAGTTCGGCGTGGAGATCGGTCTGGAAGCTCCCCGCATTGCCTACCGCGAGTCTATCCGCAAGGCCTGCCAGAAACAGGGCCGCCACAAGAAGCAGACCGGCGGTCATGGCCAGTTCGGTGACGTTATCATCAACTTCGAGCCCTGCGACAGCGAGCAGGTGG
>OFMV01001707.1_pt1 | contig 16264 bp, 10 predicted proteins | sample 1541881 | NCBI WGS metagenome assembly OFMV01 (sample SAMN04209220, study PRJEB22552) | human gut metagenome | biome: gut; material: feces | host: Homo sapiens | place: USA: Oklahoma
TTCCTTGTAGAGCCTGCGGCAGGAATGCCGTAGGCATGTTGTTGTTTCCTTGTAGAGCCTGCGGCAGGAATGCCGTAGGCATGTTGTTGTTTCCTTGTAGTGCCTACGACAGGAATGTCGTAGGCTCCTATTTGTTTAGTCTTCCAAAGGCACAGCGAAGTAAGCCTTCTTGCCCGTAGGATAAACGCCCTGGATATAGAGCACTGGATCCTTGCTTGTAGATGCCTCCTTTACAGCGTTCTGCAAGTCGTCTATGGTCTTCACTGCGTTGTCGTTCACGCGCTGGATGATGAAGCCCTTTGTGATGCCTGCGGTCTTCAGTCTGCCAGAGTTCACCTTCAGTACCTCCAAGCCGTAGCCGATGTTCAGCTGTTCCTTCTGTGCGTTCGTGATAGCGCGGAAGTTGCCACCGAGCACGTCGAGGTCTGCCTTCTTCACAACCTGTGTGTTGCCCTTCTCGTTCTTCAGCGTTACGGTCTTTGTAGCCTTCTTCTTGTCGCGCAGATAAGTCACAGTCACCTTGTCGCCCGGGCGCTTCTTGGCGAGCACTTCCTGCAGCTCAGCCATCTTGTTTACAGGTTTGCCGTCGATGGCAGTGATGACATCGCCTTCCTTCATGCCAGCCTCTTCAGCCGCGCTCTCTTCGGTCACCTTAGCCACGTAGATGCCCTCCATTGTGCCGAGGTCAATGTCCTCGCCCTTGTCTTTCTTAGCATCTACATAGTTCTTCACGTCCTGACCCTGTATGCCGATGAGTGCACGCTGTACAGTGCCGTACTGCTTCAAGTCTGCCACCACCTTGTTCATAATCGACGTTGGTATAGCGAAGCCGTAGCCGCTGAACGAGCCTGTCTGCGAGTAGAGCATGGCGTTGATGCCGATGAGCTCGCCGCGTGTGTTGACGAGAGCACCGCCCGAGTTGCCAGGGTTGATGGCGGCGTCGGTCTGTATGAACGACTCCACACCATTCTGATAGAGCGAGCGTGCCTTAGCGCTCACGATGCCCGCCGTCACGGTGTTCGTAAGGTTGAACGGGTTGCCTACGGCGAGCACCCATTCGCCCACCTTGATGTCGTCGCTGTTGGCGATAGTTATGGCTGGCAAGTTCTTGCCGTCAATCTTGATGAGTGCCAGGTCGGAAGCCTTGTCCGTGCCGATGATGCGTGCCGAGTATTCCTTATTGTCGTTGAGTGTCACGGTCAGCTCGTCAGCGTCTGCCACCACGTGGTTGTTCGTCACGATGTAGCCGTCGGCAGAGATGATAACGCCCGAGCCCGAGCCCTGCTGCTTCGGTGTGCGCACGCTGCGACGCTGCTTGCCACCGTTGCCTTGTGGATTGCCGAAAAAACCGAATGGGTCAGAGAAGAAGTCGGAGAACGGGTCGTTCTCCACCTCCACGGTCTGCACCTTCGAGTTCTTTGTGCTGAGGATATGTACAACCGACGGCAGCGACTTCTCCGCAGCGTATGTCAGATCGACCGGCTGTGCTGGTACGGCTGCCGCTGCGGCTGGTGTTGCGTTCACCTTGATTAATGTTCCAGTGGAAAAGGCAAAGGCGAGGGTGCTCATTGCCACAACAAAATACTTAGAATACTTTTTCATAGTTCTGTTTATTTTCTTGTTTTGTTATTGTTTTCTAATCGTTTACGACCTACTTAACGCTGCCTGCTTGTTCTGACATATTGCCGTTCTATGCGTGCAATGTTGTGTTAAAACAACAGCGTTTCTGTTTTCGTGGTTGCAAATTTAGACGCAAAAAATGTTAATCTGACAAATTGACACGCATCTTTATCCCATTTTAACACTACAATTTAACATATTAACGGCTATTAGAAAACCAACCCTCCTTTTTTACTTTTGTTTTATTTCCGCCGCCTCCCTGCGTCTCATGTTGGGGAAGTAGCGCAGCACCAGGTAAAGCGTAGCAATGACACCGATAGCTCCGCCAGCATAGCCTATGTATTCTATCGACAGTCGGCTCACCACCAGTCCGCCCACGTAGGCACCACTGCCTATGCCGAGGTTGAATATGCCCGAAAAGATAGACATGCCTATCGACGTGGCGTTCTCCGGCGCAAAGCGTATGGTGTTGTCCTGAAAGGCTATGTTGAACGCCGTAGCCATGGCTCCCCACAAGATGCAGACCGCGAGGGTGTACGCCATGCCCGCAGTCGCAGCCTGCAGCATCATCATGCACAAGGCGGGGCCTAACGTCACCGCCAGTATGAAGCGGCGTGGGTTAGCCATATAGTATTTTGAGAAGGCTATACTGCCGAGCATACCCGAACCGCCGAACACGATGAGTACCAGCGTCACCGTTTCGGGCGACATGGCTGCCACCTTGCCCAAGAACGGCTCAATGTAGCTGTAGCAGGTGTAATGGGCTGTGGCGAAGAGCACCGACATAATGAATACGCCTACCAGCACGCGGTTGTGTAGCAACTCGGGCAGCTGCCTGAAGGCGAACTTGCCGCGGCTCTGCAGTTTGGGAAACACCACGAGTATGAACACGAATATGAGGGCGGAGATGATGGCGATGCTCATGAACGCCATTCGCCAACCTACGTAGAGACCTATCACGCGACCCAGCGGCAGACCGACAACCATGGCTACCGACGAACCTGTGGCAATAGCACTCAGTGCTAAGGCACGCTTTCCGTCGGGCACGGTGCGCACGGCGAGCGGCGAGGCTATCGACCAGAATATAGAGTGGGCGCAAGCCACACCGATGCGCGAGAGCATCAGCGTGTAATAGCCTTCGGCTAATGCCGACCCTACATGGCTCACCACGAACAACGCTATTATGGACAGCAACAACCGCTTCAGCTCCATCTTCGATGCCTTTATCATCAGTGGCAGCGACATTATCGCAACCACCCAGGCGTACACCGAGATGAGCAGTCCGGCGCGAGCCTCGCTGATATTAAGGTCGGTGGCAATGTAGGTGAGCAGACCGATAGGCATAAACTCCGAGGTGTTGAACACGAACACGGCAAAGGTAAGCCCTACAAGGGGCAACCATCTGCTGAAAGATTCTTTCTTTTGCATCCTGAAAATAGAATATAACTGGTTATCCTTTATTTATTTTATACTGCAAAGTTACGCAAATAATCAGCTAACGGTGCAGTCGTAAAACAGAAACCTCGCATAATATGACTTAAATCAAGCACACGGCGTAACCCCGAAACGTGGAACAATATGCTAAAAGTTTTTCTTTTATTCTTTAATTGTGGCATAATAGGGAAATCCATAACAATTAATAGGGATAAAACTCTTGTTATTAGTCAAAATTGTTGTAAATTCGCAACATTAACCAAAACACGTTTTTATAAATGAAGAAGTTTTTAATTGTAGCAATAGTGTTATTGACCTCGGTTCTTACCATGGAGGCACAGGGATATCAAGGCAACAACTATCGTGGCGGACGCGATTTCTCGATGTATGCCAATCGTTACGACCGCTTCGGTAGAGAGGGCGTTTACATGGGGCTGCGCCTTGGTCCGTCGTTCACCACTGTCGACTCTGACGACAAGGCACTTGATGGAGGCAGTACACAAACCGGACTAAACTTTGGCGTGTTCACCGGTATGCAGCTCTCTCCGAAAGCCCCCGTATTCCTTGAGGGTGGACTGATGTACGTAGAAAAAGGTGGTAAGAATCTCTATGAAGGCAAGAAGATAACCTATAGTCTGCGCTATTTAGAACTCCCGATCGTTGTGAAATACGGCATACAGATAAACGAGCACTTCTCGGTGCAGCCACTTGCCGGTGGCTACTTCGCGTTGGGCATTGGCGGAAAGTCGAAGAATTTTGCCGATCGTGATGCTGTTCATTCTTTCTCGAAGCACATGTTCAAGCATTTTGATGGCGGTTTGCGCTTCGGTTGCGGCGTAACCTACGACCTGTTCTATGCCGACCTCACCTACGACCTCGGTCTCGCCAATATCTGTCACGACGAGTTCGACACATCGCACAATCGCAGTCTCTCGCTCAGTTTGGGTGTTAATTTCTAATGGAGTAGACCACTCTTATCGTCTACTTTTATTCAAATAAATTACGGAAAATTGCCCTATGTGCGCAATTTTCCGTAACTTTGCATCTTGTTGGAAACAGTGTCTCGGTTCTGTCGCTGCTGCGCATAGGCGCAGGAGAGGAAAGTCCGGGCAGCACAGGGAGCCCCACTTCCGAAAGTAGAAGCTGTCGGCGACGGCAGGTGTCGGTAGAAGAAAATAACCGCCACGCCTCGTGTGTGGTAAGGGTGAGAAGGTGGTGTAAGAGACCACCAGCCGGTGGGCGATCATCGGGCTGTACCATCTGGGGGCTGCAAGTTCATGTAAACCATCGTTTGAGGGCGTCCCGTCCGACCATAGTGACGGTGGAGGGTAGAATGCTGGAGACGCAGGGCGACCTGCGTAGTAGATAAATGACAGAAGGCTCGCATCGCAGCAATGCAGTGCGAGAAACAGAACCCGGCTTATAGAGACACTGTTTCCCGCTTTTTTTTATATTTTCGCAAGCATGTATACTATGCCTTCTTACGCTGCGGCAGCAGCGACGCACCGATGCTTGCGACGAGCACTGCGAGGATGATGCAGAGCGAAGTCACAGCGTCAATCTCCACCCATTCATGTATAAGCATTTTCGCACCGATGAAGAGCAGCAACACGCACACACCCGTTTTCAGATAGCGGAAACGGTCGGCAATAGCTGCTAAGAGGAAGAACATGGCACGCAAGCCGAGGATGGCGAATATGTTAGAGAAGAACACCACGTAAGGGTCGAGCGACACCGAGAATACTGCCGGAATACTATCGAAAGCGAATATCAAATCGCTGAATTCTATCACGAGCACCGTCACGAAGAGCGGTGTGAAGAGCAATCTGCCTGCCTTGCGCACAAAGAAATGGTCGCCCTCAAACTGTGTGTGTATGCGGCCGGTATTGGAGAGCAGTCGCACGATAGGATTCTTCTGAACGTCCATCTCCTCCTTCTTGTTGCGGTCGAGGAACATCTTCACACCACTATATATAAGTACGCCTCCGAAAACCAGTAGCACCCAGTCGAAGCGACTGATGATTGCCGCACCGAGGAAGATGAACACGAAGCGCAGCACGATTGCACCCAGTATGCCCCAGTTGAGCACATGCTGATACTCGTTCTTGCCTACGCCGAACGCCGTGAATATCATCATCATTACGAAGAGATTATCTACAGACAGCGTTTTCTCGATGAGGTAGCCCGATATGTAGCTGATAGTCATGTAGTGGCGATACTGCTGCAGGCTCGCCTCGAAGTCCGACGGATCGAGCTTTAGGTGCGGAGCATACGCCGATGCCACGGCTTTAAGGTCGGCGAAGCTGCTTATGCCGTGTACCATGTCGCCCTTGAACCAAAGGAAAGCCGAGAAGGCGAGTGCGAGTGTTATCCAAACGGCTGTCCATGTGCCAGCCTCACGTATCGATACCTCGTGCGCTTTCTTGTCGATAACGAGCATGTCGAGCACGAGGATTGCGGCTATGAACACAATAAAGCCGCCTAAGAAAATAAATTCTGAAAGATGAAACATGTGTTACTTTTGTTTGTTCTGGGTGCAAAGTTATACCTAATAATCCGAACGTACAACATTTAAATGTGGTTTTAACGGAATTGTAACATAGATGTTGTGGTGGTGTTGTGGTGGTGAGGTTTGATGTTGTGGTGGTGAGGTTTGATGTTGTAGTGGTGAGGTGGCGAGCTGGTGAAGTGTTGGTATAAAATCTCTTAAAACGCGTTTTTTAAGCCCTCTAAGCAATGTTAATCCAAATATTTTTTGTAATTTTACACCCTTGAAGACAGCCTTAAAATCGCGTATAGCGAAAATAAAAGGCATTTGAGGCGATTTTCTGTTTGAAAACCGCTCTCTAAAATGAAGTAAGAAATAATTATTATAAAAATCAATGGACGAAAATCAAACAATTGATCTGGACAGAGTTCAGAAAATCAACATTGAGGAGGAGATGAAGAAGTCGTACATCGACTATAGTATGTCGGTGATTGTGGCTCGTGCCCTCCCTGATGTTCGCGATGGATTTAAGCCGGTACACCGCCGCATCCTCTACGGTATGCTCGGTATCGGCAACACAAGCAGCAACCCTTATAAGAAGTGTGCGCGCGTCGTTGGTGAGGTGCTCGGTAAGTACCACCCACACGGCGACTTGTCTGTCTATGGCGCTTTGGTGCGTATGGGACAGAGCTGGAACATGCGCTACATGCTTGTGGACGGACAGGGTAACTTCGGTTCGGTTGACGGCGACTCTCCAGCTGCCATGCGTTACACCGAGTGTCGCCTCTCGAAGATGGGCGAGCACATCATGGACGACCTGGAGAAGGATACTGTAGACATGGATCCCAACTTCGACGACACGCTCACCGAGCCGTCAGTTATGCCTACGAAGATACCGAACCTTCTTGTGAACGGCGGCAACGGTATCGCCGTGGGTATGGCTACCAACATGCCTACACACAACCTCTGCGAGGTTATCGACGGCTGCTGCGCATATATCGACAATCCGGATATCGACACCGACGGACTGATGCAGTACATTCAGGCACCCGACTTCCCTACAGGCGCATATATCTATGGCTTGCAGGGCGTGCGCCAGGCTTACGAAACTGGTCGCGGACGTATCGTGATGCGTGCAAAGTCGGAGATAGAGAGTGGCGACACTCACGACAAGATTGTTGTGACCGAGATACCTTACGGTGTGAACAAAGCCGACCTCGTTGCCGGCATTGCCGACCTCGTTAAGGAAGGCAAGATTACGGGCATCTCTAACGTCAACGACGAGTCGGGCCGTCAGGGTATGCGTATCGTTGTCGACGTGAAGCGCGACGCCAACGCCAATGTAATCCTCAACAAGCTCTACAAGATGACAGCTATGCAGTCGTCGTTCTCTGTCAACAGTATCGCTCTTGTAAACGGACGCCCACGCCTGCTCACACTGAAGGAGTGCGTTAAGTATTTCGTAGAGCACCGTCACGATGTGACAATACGCCGCACAAAGTACGACCTCAAGAAGGCTCAGGAGCGTGCCCATATCCTCAAAGGCTTGATCATCGCCTGCGACAACATCGACGAGGTGGTGCGCATCATCCGCGCATCGGAGACTCCGTCTGACGCTCAGCGCAACCTTGAGAAGCGTTTCGAACTCGACGAACTGCAATCGAAGGCAATCGTCGACATGCGCCTCTCTCAACTCACCGGCCTGCGCATCGACCAGTTGCACGCCGAGTTTGAGGAGCTGGAGCGTCAGATAGCTTACTTCGAGCAGATTCTCAGCGACCCTGAGCTTTGCAAGAAGGTGATGAAGGACGACCTGCAGGAGGTGAAGGAGAAGTACGGCGACGAGCGCCGCACAGAGATAAAGCCTTTCGAGCACGAGTTCAACGCCGAGGACTTCTATCCGAACGACCCCGTCGTAATCACCGTGTCGCACATGGGCTACATCAAGCGCACACCGCTCAGCGAGTTCCGCGAGCAGTCGCGCGGTGGAGTAGGCTCGAAGGGAGCACGCACACGCGAGCAGGACTTCACCGAGTATATCTACCCGGCTACAATGCACCAAACCATGCTGTTCTTCACACGCAAGGGTCGCTGCTACTGGCTCAAGTGCTACGAGATACCAGAGGGCGACAAGAACTTCAAGGGTCGCGCCATTCAGAACATGCTCAACATCGATCCCGACGACTCTGTCAATGCTCTGCTGCGTCTGCGTGGACTGAACGACGAGGAGTTCGTGAAGTCGCACTACGTAGTATTCGCCACGAAGAATGGTACGGTGAAGAAGACAAGCCTTGAGGCTTACTCGCGTCCGCGCACCAACGGTGTCAACGCCATCAATATCGTTGAGGGCGACGAGGTGGTAGACGTGCGCCTCACTAACGGCAAGAACGAGATTATCCTCGCCAACCGCAACGGACGTGCCGTGCGCTTCGACGAAGACTCTATACGCACAATGGGTCGTGTGTCTACTGGTGTGCGCGGTATGAAGCTCGACGAGGGCGACGACGAGGTGGTAGGTATGATTGTTGTGAACAACGCCGAGACAGAGACCGTAATGGTTGTGTCTGAGAACGGCTACGGCAAGCGCTCGCAGGTAGAAGACTACCGCAAGACAAACCGTGGCGGTAAGGGTGTGAAGACATTCTCTATCACAGAGAAGACCGGTCGCCTTGTAGCCATTAAGAACGTCACCGACGACAACGACCTCATGATTATCAACAAGAGCGGCATCGCTATACGTCTCGCCGTATCAGAGTGTCGTGTCATGGGACGTGCCACACAGGGCGTGCGCCTCATCAACCTCTCGAAGAAGAACGACGTAATCGCAAGCGTATGCAAGGTGATGAGTTCGGAGAAGGAGGCAGATGTAGAGGGCGACAAGGACGACGAAACCTCTCAACCTCTCAATCCTCCTACGGCTTAGAGAGGCTTAGAGAGGTTTAGAGAAGCTAAGAAAAGCTTAGTTCGGCTTAGAATGGCTTAGAGAGGCTTAGTTCGGCTTATATAATTCAAAATTCAAAATTCAAAACTCAAAACTCAAAATTATGAAGAAATTATTTGTAGCAGCATTGCTGGCAGTAACTGCCACATCTGCATTTGCACAGGACATTAAGACTGTTCTCAAGGCAAAGGACTACGCTGAGGCACAGAGCGGTCTCAACGCTTGTCTCTCTTCGCTCAGCAACGAAGACAAGGCTAAGGGTTACAACAAGCTCGTCGACATCTCGTTCGACAAGTTCAACAAGGAGAACGCTGCATCTGTAGAGATCCAGACTCTCGAGCAGATGGGTCAGAAGAGCGACAAGACCTACGACAAGCAGGGCATGTTTGACGCTCTCCTCAACGGTCTTAACAACGCTCTCGAGTGCGACAAGTACGACCAGCTCCCTAACGCTAAGGGCAAGGTGGCTCCTAAGTTCCGCAAGAAGAACGCCAACCGCATATGGCCTAACCGCATCCAGTTCGTAATAGCAGGTCAGGACTGCCTCCAGGGCGACGACCAGACCGTAGCTTACAAGTACTTCGCAGCATACGTAGACAGCTACACAGCACCTCTCTTCGCAGACATGGATAAGTCTACACGCGACGAGTACCTGGGCAATGTAGCCATCATCGCAGCTCGTCTGGCTTATCAGCTGAAGGATATGGACAAGGCAAATCAGTATTGCGACGTAGCCCTCAACGATACAGCTTCTTACAAGGAAGCACTCGGTGTTAAGGTTGCCTTCATGCAGCAGGAGATGAAGACTAAGGAAGACTCGCTGCGTTGTCTGAAGAACGTAGAGGCTCTCTACCTCAAGGACAAGGAAAACGAGAGCATCTTCTCAGTGCTTGCTCCGCTCTACGGTGCACTCGGTATGCAGGACAAGCAGGACGCTATCCTCGCTGAGCGCCTCGCTGCTAATCCTAACGACTTCATGGCTAACCTCGTGAAGGGTCAGGCACAGATGAACGCAAGCAAGTGGGATGAGGCAATCGCTACTCTGCAGAAGGCTGTTGCTGCTAAGGACGATGCTCTCGCCCTCACTTTCCTCGGCTTCTGCTACAACAACAAGGCTGCTCAGCTGCAGGATGCTGCACAGATGAAGAGCCTCTTCGAGCAAGCAAAGCAGTGCTTCGAGAAAGCACGCGACCTCGACCCAGGTCAGCAGCGTGCCAACTGGTCGTACATGCTCGACAATACCAACTACAACTTGGAACGTCTTAACGGCGCAAACTAATTAACTCATGCGGCATGTCCCACTGTCTATATATTATAAGGTGGGACATGCCGTGGATTGTAATCGGGATAAAATGTTCAGAAAACTATTCTTAGTCACATTGCTTGTGTTCGCCACATTAGCTTCCGCAACAGCGCAAAAGAAGGAAATGGCACAAGCCAAAGCGGCAATAAAGGCTGGAAAGGCGGTTGAAGCTGAGGCTTCGATGCGCACGCTGCTCGCCAATCCTGACAACAGGAGCAACGAGAAGATTTGGCTTGTCTTGTTCGATGCGGTAAAAAAGCAGTATGAGGATGTGAACGAACAGATGTATCTCAAGCAGTCGACCGACACCGCAAAGCTCTTCGAGGCAGCCTACCGTATGTTCGGTGTGCTCGAAGGCCTCGACTCTGTTGATGCCCAGCCCAACGAGAACGGACGCGTGCAGCTGAAGTATCGTCGCAAGAACGCCGAATACCTCGACGCCTATCGCAAGAACCTCTACACCGGAGGCTCCTTCTTTCTCAATAAGCAGAACTATCAACGTGCGTTCACGCTCTTTTCGGCTTACATCGACTGCGCCGAGCAACCACTCTTTCAGAGTTACGACTACACCACAAAGGACAAGCGTCTGCCTTCAGCAGCATTCTACGCCCTCTATAGTGGCTATCGCGCCAATGACCATGTCGCCACTCTGCGCTATAAAGACTTGGCAGAGGCTGACACCGCACGCCTACAGCTCACCCTACAGTACGTAGCCGACACCTATCGTGCGCAAGGCGACACCATCGGTTATGTGTCTACGCTTGAGAAAGGCTTCGACAAAAATCCGGTATCTGAGTACTTCTTCACCCACCTGTTCGACTATCGCTTCCAGCGTGGTGACACCACACAAGCACTCACGCTTTGCGACCGTTCGCTTGCCATCAACGCAAAGAGCAAAGTTGCAATGCTCGCCAAGAGCGCAGTGCTGCTCACCATGCAACGCTACGACGAGTGCGTACAGCTCTGCGATGCTATTATCGCCCTCGACGACAGCCTTGCAGATGCTTATCTCAACGCTGGCTTGGCTTACTTCAATCAGGCTGTGAAGATAGACAATGCGCCGAAACACACACGCGCCGAGCGCGCCAAAATGCTCGAATTCTATCGCAATTCGCTGAAGTACATGCAGACATACCGCAAGCTTGCCCCAACACGCAAGGATCTGTGGGCAATGCCGCTCTACACTATCTACCTCAACCTCAATATGGGTAAGGAGTTTGTGGAGATGGACGCAATTATCAAATCGCTATAACGCAAAGGTAGCTCGATGAGAGTTTTCCATTAAAAGAGGATAAACTATAGATTAATCCCCCCAACAAGTGATGTTTCAAGTTGTAAACGTTCCTTGTTGAGGGATTTTTTGTATCGCTATCGTGATACGCATCGACCGACGCAGATGTCCGTATCGACCGACGCAGACGTCCGCATCGACCGGCGCAGATGTCCGCATCGACCGACGCAGATGTCCGCATCGACCGACGCGGATGAAAAAACTTGCTCTTTTACTTGCATTCGCTTGCGCAGAATTGTAATTTTGCAAGCACAATAGACAGATAATATTAACCTTAACAAAAAGAAAAACATGAGTATCAATTACGAAATTCACACAATCAGCAATTCGCAAGGCAGCGGAACAGCACGCCACTTCGCACGTATTGTTGAAGGCTCACCGATGTCGGCGCAGCAGTTGGAGCATCTGATACAGGACAACAGTACGCTGAAGAAAGGCGATATAGAGGCAACACTGTCGGAGTTGCGCGAACAGATGGTGCGCGAACTCTCGCAGGGACACCGCTTCTACATTCCTAATGTGGGCTATTTCTCTCTCTCCGTGAAGCTTGATGCCGACGGCAAGGCGGTGGAGAAGGTGAGTAGTGGCGACCTGCACCTGCACAATATCAACTTCCGACCAGAGGCTTCGCTCTTGCAGGAAGTGGGCAGCAAGGTGCGTTTTCGTCGTGCGCGCCTCACGTCGAAGTCGGTGGTGTACGAGGAAAAGCAGCTACTCTCGCTTCTGATGGATTACCTCTCCGCAAACCATTTCATCACCTGTCGCACGGTGCAACGCCAGTTTAGGCTGCGCGAAACGGCTGCACGCAAGTGGCTGAAGCGTTTCGTGGAGCAGGGCGTGATAAGGAGAGAGGGCGCACGGAATGCGCCCGTGTATATTAAGGCGTGAGGTTTGGGATGAGAATTAGTCGAACTCACGTTGTTGATTAATTATTGCTGTCCGGTAAAACTAATAATATGGTCAAAGACACTCGGTTATCCCGAACTGGGGTAATACTAACCACTTAGGTGCAAATTTCAACCACTTATTCCACCTATAAGTATGTTTAGGCACTATCGTTAAATACTTGTATTGCACGAACAAAATGTAAACACTATCTTTGCATTATTATAATTCATATAATAACGTTGCGTAATTATGAGTATTAACTAAAAACACAAAACTTATGAAAAAGAAGTATTTAAATTTATTAGTCCTATTCTCATTTATTATAGGATTAATTCCGCTTGCATCATGTAGTGATAATGATGATGAAGAAAGTGGCAATGGTGAAAATAATAGTGGTATCGTAGGAACATGGAAGACAGTTGACGATGATGACGTCTATGTCTTCAAAAGTGATGGAACAGGTATTGGTTGTGAGCACACCGAAGATGTAGAGCAAGATTTGTGGACATTTCGGTATGAGTATTCTGAAAAGGACAAAACGATCAAAATGATGTATGATGGAAAAACAGATGTGCTCACAAACGTTGAAATAAATGGCAAGATGCTTGTTGGCATTGATTCCGACAATAACGATAGATTTTTACTTAATAGACAGGAGAATCCCATAGGAATACTAACATTGGATGCCGGCAATGATAATACATATAATGGTGATGTATATCGGTATGGAAGTGAAACTGCTGGACATTCAATTGATATAACGAGTAGATTCTTATGGCATAAAGACTATTTTGAGGAAATGCAAATCAAGATAAGTGATGTCGTTGATTATAGCAACATGATGTTGAATTATGCGGTAAATCAATATGGAAACAAAGCCTCACTTACATTTGAACTCAATAGGAATGATATGTCAGAATCACGCAGTGCGATAATTCGATTAACCGCTCTCGATAGCAAAGGGAATGGAGTGTCGAGCATAGATGTGAAGATATATCAAGAATCTAAGGGAATGACATTTGAAATTGTACCACCTTCAGAAATTCCAGCCAATGGAGGAACTGTAGCTTTTTTGGTATATAATAAAGATAATAATAATATTAATGTAAGATATCCATCAGAGCAGAGCGTTAATTGGACAAAGCTCTATACAAATAAATACCCAGAAGGTGAAGATTGGAAACTAAATGTTACGGCTAATGCTAATACATCTGGTTATGTCAAAACGTTCACATACACATTTAGCAAGAATGACGGGTCATTGTTGCAATACACTCTGAGGCAAGAGCCAACCTATAGTGGTGGCGGTTCTGGTGGTTCTAGTGGTTCTGATGGCGGAAGTAAAAAATGTACAGGCTGCTATGGAACTGGCAAGTGTACAGCTACAAATTGCTTAAGGGGTAAATGTGTACGATGCGCAGGAACAGGTGTAGGAACTATGGGTAGAAAATGCAATTATTGTAATAACGGATACTGCCGCACATGTAGTGGTACTGGTAAGTGCAAATATTGTAATGGTACAGGTAAATATTAAAAAACGGTTCAATAACCATGAGTGACTGAAAAATAATAGAAGAATGCCGAAGCGTTGACGATAAAAAGCAATGTGGGCATGGCGAAAGCCATGCCCACATTTATTATATATCAGTATAGATACATTGTATATCAATACAGATGCTCAGAGTAGAGAGTTACAGGTCGTCGAAGTTCACGACTTCTTCCTTGGGATGCTTGTGCGCATTAGACTGCTGCTCGGGCGAGCCTTCCTTTGTTGGTTCGGTAGCGGAGTGGCGTTCTATTGGTGCGCCATTCTCGTCGAGCACGATTTCTTCTTCGACGTGTATGCTGTCGGTATTGGTAGAGTCGTTCTTCTCGCGCATGTAGTAGCTCTGGCAGTTGTACATTGCGGAGGTGATGTCGTCGTCCTTCGGTTTGCCGAACTTGGTGCGATACTTTGCGAATGCCGGGTCGCCCAGCACCGACTGCAGGAAGTAGCCGCAGATGGGGAGTGCGGTGCGTGAGCCCTGTCCGAGTGCGCCGGTGCGGAAGTGGATGCAGCGGTATTCGCCACCCACCCATGCGCCTACGACGAGTTTCGGGCTGACACCCATAAACCATGCGTCGGAGTGGTTGTTTGACGTACCGGTCTTGCCACCCCAGTCGGTGTCGCGGAAGTTGCCTACGTATCCGTTGAGGCTCATTGATGTGCCGCCTGGCTCGCGTGTGCCGCCCATGAGCATTTGCTGCATGAGGAACGCGCTCTTGTACGGGATTACCTGCTCTTCGTTGAGCGGAGCCTTGTACACCTCTTTGCCGTTGCGGTCGACGATGCGTGTCACGAGTACGCGTTTCACGTACTTGCCGTCGTTGGCGACGGTGCTATAGGCGTTAGCGAGTTCGAGGAGGTTGATATCGCTTGAGCCGAGTGCGAGGGCTGGGGTCTCGTCGAGCGGACTCTCGATGCCCATCTTATGTGCAGTTTCGGCGATGCGCGTGATGCCCATCTCTTGTCCGAGGCGCACGGCTACAGAGTTGATGCTTCGTGCGAAGGCAGCCTTAAGAGGTATAGAGTCGCCGGTGAAGTAGCCGTTGGCGTTGGTCGGTGCCCATGTTACCTCTTTGTTCTGCGCTTTGTCGAACACTTTCATCGAGAAGTACTCGTCGCGGCGCTTGTCGCACGGCGTGAGTCCCTGGTTCATAGCTTCGGTGTAGACGAAGAGCTTGAAGGTAGAGCCTGGCTGGCGCATGGCAGTGACCTTGTCGTACTTCCACGACTTGAAGTCGATGTCGCCCACCCATGCTTTCACGGCACCTGTCTGTGGTTCCATTGCTACGAACGAGCAGTGCATGAAGTGAACCATGTAGCGTATGGAGTCCATAGTGGACATTTCGCGCTCTATAGTGCCCTGCTCGTAGTCGAAGAGCTTCACTTTGTGCGGTCGGTTGAGGTAGTACTCTATAGAGTCGGGGTTGTTCGGGAAGCGTGCAAGCAGATTCTTGTACACTGGCTGTCGTTTGGCAATGCCCTCGATGAAGCCCGGGATGACGTTGTGGCGTTCGTCCTGCCATGGTTCTTGATTGCCCCAGTGGTTATTGAAGTTGCGCTGCACCTGCTTCATCTGCTTTATGGCAGCCTCTTCGGCGTATTTCTGCATACGCGAGTCGATGGTGGTGTATATCTTCAAACCAGACGTGTAGAGGTCGTAGTCGTTGTCGTTGCACCATTTGCGTAGCTCATCGGCAACCGCCTCGCGGAAGTAGAGTGCTGTGCCGTCGTAGTTGCTCTCAACGCTATATTTGAGTTCGATATCGATTTGCGAAATCGAGTCGTACTCGGCACGTGTCAAATCGCCATGGCGTACCATGTTGCTGAGCACGATGTTGCGTCGGCGCAGCGAGTTCTTCGGGTTGGCGATGGGGTTGTAGTAGGTGGTAGCCTTGAGCATTCCGACGAGTACTGCTGCCTGTTCGGCGGTGAGCTCTTTCGGTGAGCAGTTGAAGTAGGTCTTGGCTGCGGTCTTTATGCCGAAGGCGTTGCTGCCGAAGTCGACGGTGTTGGCGTACATGGTGAGTATCTCCTTCTTGCTATGCGTCATCTCGAGTTTTGTGGCTATAATCCACTCCTTCGACTTCACGATGAGCATACGCACACCGGGCAACTTGCCGAGCAGTCCGGTGGAGTAGTTGGTACGCATACGGAACATGTTCTTGGCGAGCTGCTGCGTGATGGTGGATGCACCACGTGCGTCGTGATGTAGCACAGCGTCCTTTACGGCACCTACAAGTCCGGTGTAGTCTATGCCGTGGTGCTTGTAGAAACGCTCGTCCTCGGTGTCGATGAGTGCCTTCCAGAAAGCAGGGTTCACGTCTTCGTACTCTACTGGTGTGCGGTTTTCGTTGAAGTATTTGCCGATGAGCACACCGTCGTCGCTGTATATTTCGGAAGCCTCACTGGTTACAGCTTCCTTAATAGCACTGAAGCCTGGCGACTTACCGAAGAGCCAAAGGAAGTTGATGTCTACGGCTCCAAGGTAGAGAAAGAAGGCAACGATGCATGATGCAATGCCTATGAGTGTCTTGGTGTACCATTTGCGACCTCTGTAGAGGTTTCGATACCATGTGAAGAAGGCGCGCACCTTCTTCTGACACCAGATGAGAATGGGCTTTACTTTTTTCATCTTTGTTGTGGTTGTTTCAAGTTGCGCATGTCTGCGACATGCTGTGTGTTATTGATTATTATTTTGTTAAGTAACTGTTCAAAATTAATTTTATAAATATGAATAATTCACGAATAAGTTC
>OFMV01001732.1_pt1 | contig 16080 bp, 12 predicted proteins | sample 1541881 | NCBI WGS metagenome assembly OFMV01 (sample SAMN04209220, study PRJEB22552) | human gut metagenome | biome: gut; material: feces | host: Homo sapiens | place: USA: Oklahoma
GTTTCGACACGTCCGCCCCCGCTCATTTATCAAGCGCTATTTCTACCATTTCTACCCCGTCCCCAAATGGCAGACGGCATGGCTACTCGTCCTGAGGTTCCTCGTCGGAGCTTGGCTCGGACGCCGACTCAGGTGCAGGTGCCGGCTCAGGTGCAGGTGCCGGCTCAGGCTCAGGCGCAGGCTCAGGCGCAGGCTCGGGCTCAGATGCCGTCTCAGACTCGGGCGCCGGCTCAGACTCGGTCGCGGGAGCGGGTGCAGGCGCCGGCGAAGCATCCGGAGCGCTGTAACCCGAGGGAGCGGACTTCTTCTCGAAGGGCAATACAAAAGTCAGGACGTCGTCCTTGTCCTCGTCGGCCCACTCGCTTGCATAACGTGCAACCCAATAGCCAACGGCACGGTGCTTGAGCATCTTGCCAAAGACCGTAAGAAATACGGTGACAAAAGCGACCAGCACCAAGAACAGCGCGAGCGTGACGCCACCGCCGGTAACAATTGCCTCAATACCCGTAGGACGATAGTAGTAGCTATACATACCGACAGAGGCAATGGCGCCAAAGACGACCGTCAAGATCCATGTGACAACGTTGGCGACCAGGCCCGTCAAAAACTCGGGAAGGAACGAAGCACAGAACAGCTTGGTCTTGTTGTGCTTAAACGCCGCCCAGACCTTATCGAGCGAAAACGCGCTCTCGACACGCCCGGTCACCGCAAAGTGCATCACGGCGATGTCGGCGAACATCTTAAAGAAGACACCCAGAATCGCCGAGGCAATTAGCGCCAGGACAAGCAGGCCAAGCGAGCCAAGCAGCGCAGCCTCGAGCGCATAAGAACCGTAATAAGAATACGAGCCCGCAGCGCCAATTACCACGCCCTCCACCAGCGAAAGCACTACACCGATAACGGGAATGGCAGCGATAACCTCGAGCACGACCGAAATAACGCTCGAAAAGACTCCGAGACCAAACGACGTGGAACGCATCAGCGGACGATCCATGCCGTCATCGATCTTAAGCGACAGATCGCGACCCCACTCGATGCCAAAGCCGGAACCGCACACGCTCGCAATGCAAGCTGCCAAAAAGCCGATGGCAGCCGCAATGCCGCCAATAACGGGAATAAACAACACGAGCACTGACACAACGCAAATCAGCGCCGGCAAAAACGCGATTTGGCATACACGCTGAAGCACGCCCGGAGTCTTGGTCATATCTTGGAACGCCTGAGCCACACAGCCCTTTGGCGCATTCGCCACGGGCGGTTGCGGAACAAACTGCTGGGGCTGAGGCTGTCCCTGGGGAGCGGGGCCAGCGGCACCGGCATTAGGAGCACCGCACACGCCGCAGAACTTGTCGTTATCGCCCATGGGGGCGCCACACTGCGAGCAGAACATAGAATCATCCCTTCATATTTTGAACGAATCACTTGGATCGCAAACGATGTCTTTAGCATCATTATTGCCCAATGTAGGGTCAAATACTCAAAGATGACCGATTTGCAAGGTACACGGCGCCAGCAGGCGGTTCGTTGAATACGTCTGTGCTAGTTCGTTCCGCGGAAGCCCTTGCCGACGATCTCGGAGCTGTCGACGATCGTGATAAAGGCACCTGGATCGACTTCGCGCGCATAGCGGCGCAGCTGCACGGCCTCGCGACGGCTCAGCACGCTCATGATCACCGTCACGCACTTGCCCGAGAAGGCACCGTAGCCGCGGCTGATGGTCGCCGTGCGGTTGAGATGCTTGACGATAAACTCCTCGACCTTAAGGGGCTCGGAACAAATGACCGTGCAGACTTTGCGCAGATGAATGCTCTCAATGGCTTTGTCGACCACAAGCGTCTTGGCAAACAGGCCGAGCACGCAATACAGACCGACACGCGGGCCATACAAAAAGGCCGCGATGGTCACGATGCCGATATCGACCAGCAGCAGGGCGCGACCAATCTCGAGCGTGGTGCGGCGCTTGAGAATCATGGCAAGAATGTCCGTGCCACCCGTCGAGGCGCCGATGTCAAAGACAATAGCGCTGCCGAGCGCCGGCAAGATGACGGCAAAGCACAGGTCGAGCCACATATCACCCGTCAGAGAGACATCGGTCGGAATGAAGAGCTCAAACAGCGAAACATAGGCCGAAAGCGCAAACGAGGCGAAGACGCTCCACAGGATTGCCTTGCGCTCCAAAAAGATAAAGCCCAAGACGACGAGAACCGCGTTGATAATCCACATAAAAACGCCGACGGGCAGGGTCGGGAACAGCGTGGACAGAATGACCGACACGCCCGAGGTGCCGCCAAAAGCAAAGTGATTAGGGGTTTTAAACGCAACGATGGCAAAGGCCGTAAGAATCAGGCCCAGATTGAGCTCGGCAAAAAAGCGCGGGAAGCCCGGCTCCTGGCTGCGCTTTTGGCCGGCACGCTCGCCGCGCTCGATATCGGTGCGATCAACCACGCGCTCCATCGGCACCACGGGAGGACGATGCACCTCCTCGGCAGCACGCGACGCCGCCTCTGCCGCAGCGGCCTCGATTGCCCATGCCTTGCTTTCTGTTTCGTGCTCGTCGGCCATTACGGCAACTCCTCGTTAACAATTTGGAAACAATGCGCTCATTAGGGTAACGCGGAACGCGGGGATTGCAACCCTTAGTTAGACGAGCGGTATGACTATATCGGGAGCGTACAAAAACGGCCGGCCACGCTTTTGCTTGCGCGGTCGGCCGTTTAACGTTTTCGCAGATAAAACCTGCCAAAACAAACCTGTCCCTTTTTGGAAGGTTATTCGTGCTGGCTGGTGCGGTGCTCGTACTCCTCGGGGGTGATGACGTCCTCGATGCGCAGGTTGACACCCGCCACCTCAAGGCCGGTCATCGCGGCAAGGCGCTCAGTGACACGTGCCTTGACATCGTCGAAGATCGCGGGCGCATAGGCTCCGTACTCGATAATGACGGAGATGTTGACGACCACGCGATTGTCATCGGTGACCTCGACCGTCACGCCCTTGGTCAGATTCTCGGCACCAAACTGCTCCTGCACAAAGTGCATGAGGTTACCCTTCATGCCCAAAACGTGCGGAACCTCGCGGGTGGCCATGGCGACGATCTTCTCGATCACACCGTTGGAATAGGTCAGCGAGTCCTCGGACTCGTCCGCTTCCTCGTCCGCCCCCTCGTCGTCCTCATCAGCATCGGACTCGGCCTCGACGAGTGCCTCGTCCTCGAGCGTCACATCCTCGGCCTCGGCAGCGACGGTCTCGTCTGCCTCGAGCTCGGTATCGGCTACATCGACCTTCGTATTAAAAGCCATGGTTCCTCCTTATGCCTGCCGCGGATGCGACAGTCGAATACATATTAGCGGCCGCTAAACAGACGGCCGAAGAAGTTGACGATCCCGTTCTCGCCGTCGCGAATTTGGCCGATCACGGCGCCGATCAGCACGAAGAATGCAATGACGAGCGTGTCCCACAGGCCGAGCGTGAGCACCAACACGGCGAGGATAAAGCCAGCGACGGCACCGAGCGTGGTGTTGGGATGACGCACAGCATAGCTCCAGATGGCAGCGCCCGTACCCTTGATGAGACCCATAGCCTCGTCAAAATCCACGGCTGCCGCGTCTTGTAACTCGGTTGCCTCTGCTTTGGAATCAAAAGGTTCGCTCGCCGGTGTGGCGCTCTGGTCAATCGTCAGGCGCGGCGTACGAGCGGTCTTATCTTGATTGGTATCACTCACCGGAAACCTCCACGGTCTGGACGGTAGTCTTGGACGGCAAAAAACGGACGCGCGCGGTCGTACCCGGCGTGCCGAGCATGGTGTCGCAAGCTTCCTCGATGCGCTGCTGCATCGCGGTAGCCAGAGATGCCACGTCCTTATCGTCAAGCGCGATAGCCTCGACCTTAAATCGGACGTGCGAATCGTCGGAGCCTTGGACGCGGGCCTCGACATGCTCGACCATCACGCGGTCGTCGCGCTCGGCAGCAGCCCTAGCACACGAAGAAAGCGCCGCAAGGGTGACCTCGATATTGCGCTCCCCCGCCGGATGCACACAGGACGGCTCGCGACGAGCAAACATCAGGCGGAAGAAGCTTACCAGCACGCCGATCGCCACAACTCCGCCGCATGCCGTCACGACAATGCGCGGCATGGGGTCGCGCATCAGCAGCATAAAGCGATACGTATACGGCCCCCAAAACTGGCAGACAAGCGTACCCAGCGCCACGATGGCGGCGGCAAGATACACAATCGCTAGGGCTCGTTTGAGTACGCGCACGTGGCGCTCCCTTCAAATCTCGGCACTCGAAATACAAAACGGTTCGCATCATTATAAAAGAGCCGGGTCCGGTGCTCTACGCACGCGGATCCGGCTCATCTATTCCACGAGGCTTGCATGCTCGCTTCATTATGCCCAGATATGCACGGCTTAACCCGTGCGGGCGCTACTCCTCCTCGAGGGCAGCGATGACCTCGTCGGTCATGTCCATGGTGCTGTAAACATCCTGGACGTCGTCGAGCTCCTCAAGACGGTCGATGAGGCGCTGAACCTTCTTGGCGTCGGCGCCAGAAACCTCGGTCGGGGTGGTCGGGACCATGGTGGTCTCGGAGCCCTTGACCTGGACGCCCTGCTCCTCGAGCGCCTTGGAGACAGCCATGACCTCGTTAGCAGTAGTCCAGACGATCCACTCCTCGCCGGCATCCTCGTAGTCCTCGCCACCGGCCTCGGCGATGGCCATCATGAACTCATCCTCGTCACCGGCAGCACCGTTGGCGATCATGGTCTCCTTCTTGGCGTTCTCGTCCAGGATCTCCTTGGCGACGACGATCTGGCCCTTGCGCTCAAACTGGAAGGCAACGGAGCCGGAGGTGCCCAGGTTGCCACCAGCGTGGGAGAAGGCGGAACGGACATCAGCGGCGGTACGGTTGCGGTTGTCGGTCAGGCAGTCGACGTAGACGGCGACACCGGCGGGACCGTAGCCCTCGTACACGATGTTCTCGTAGACGGCGGCATCGGCACCCGAACCAAAAGCCTTGTCGATAGCGGACTTGATCTTGTCCTTAGGCATGGACTGAGCCTTGGCCTTGGCAACGGCAGCGGCGAGGCTGGCGTTGTTCTCGGGCAGCGGGTCACCGCCGAGACGGGCAGCAACGGTGATGTTGCGGCTGAGCTTGGAGAAGAGGGCGGAACGCTTGGCGTCCTGCGCGCCCTTACGATGCTTGGTTGTGGCCCACTTAGAGTGTCCGGACATACGTGTCTCCTATCGGTTTCGACCTAAAGCCCAGCGCAGATGCTCGGGCAATATAAACAAACGTCGTTATGATATACCTACTGGCCTGCGAGATAAACCCCAAAATGAAGGCGTCGTGATGATGTCCCCTTTGGTGCAAAGAAACCTGGCCCTCAATGCACCAAGTTAGAACCAGAAGAAGTCGCTGCGGGTGACGGTGGCGCCGATGGCGAAGGGCATGCAGGCGATGACCGGATACAGGTAGCGCATGTAAGTCGAGCCGTTGCACGGGCCAATCAGGCACACAGCGAGCACGCCCAACAGCGGCACCCAGATCGCCAGCGCACGCCATGAATGACGACGCAGCAAGTAGACCACCACGGCGATCATGATCCACACATAGGTGGCCGAGCTCATGGTGAGCGAGATAAAGGGAACACGCTGCACCGCCACACGGTACAAATTGATCAGGTGGTCGCACCAGCGCACCACGTTGCTGTCAACCGGATGGAAGTCGAAGTACTTGAGGTTGTCGGGACGCGCCATGATCTCGGCACTACGCGCCGTGCTGTAGACCCAGGCATCGCGCGCGCTCGGATAAAAATAACCATAGTAGTTATTGATAAGCGCCGAAATATAGCACTCGGGATCCTTCTTAAACATCTGGGCCCATACCGCAAAATAGGCATCGATGTCCTCCTGCGAGGCGTACTCGTTAAAGCAGTTCTTGACGGCATCGGACTTGTCGGGGTTGTAGCGGCGGCCCAGGTTCTCGTACTTGAGCACCCGATCGATCGCAGCGCGCTCCTCATCGGTTACCAAACCGTCGCAGGGCGCCTCCACGATGGTGCCGTCCTCCTTAACCGTAGGGTTGACGCCCGAGTTGAGGCCGTCGTGCTTTTGGACGAAACGAGCCGTCTGCTGGAACGGAATCGAGAGGATTTCGCGCTTGGAACCGGGCGTAATGTCGTGCGCCGGCATAAAGACCTTGGTGAAGTACATATTAGAGGCAAGGCAGAGCGCGAGCACCGCGAGAACGCCAACCCAGCGGAAACGCGGGATGGCGCCCGAAGGCGCAGCACCAGTCTGCTTGGCTGCACGACGAGCCACATGCACGTCCCATACGCAAAACGCCGCCGCGATTACGCATGCCGCCAGGGGAAACACCAGGCCGCCGTTGCGCAGAAATGTGGAACCCATGGCGCCCAGAGTGAGCAGCAGCCAGTCATGTCGCGCAAAGAGCACGGGCCTCTGTTCGCCCGCACGCTCGGCATTGGCATCACGACGGGGCAAGCCACATGCCACGAGCTTGACGGTCTGTACCAGCAGCACCAAGAACGCGTCGGCAAAGAGCACGTCTTTGGTGAGCAACGCCGCGTAGTTAGAGAACATCGGCATAAACGCAAAGAACAGCAGGATCGCACCGCGAACCGGCAGACTCACGCCCAGTTTGCGCAGCGACGAAATGGAATAGGCCATGCAGGCAGCCGTGATGACGAACTGAGCACAGGTATAGATGGCAAGACCTGCGTTGGCACTGTTGAACAGTGAAAGCCCCAGCTGGACGCACGAGCCGATAATGGCCGTGTGCACTACGGGATGATGCCCGTTGAGCAGCACGTTGGGGTTGAGTAGGCGCAGGTAGTCGCTCGTGCCGTTGGGATAGTTGAACCACTGGCGAATCTGCGCGCCCGTATCTCCCATAAAAAGGCCGGGCAGTGAAGCGATGAGCGTGGGCGTCCAGGCGATCATAAGCACCAGGAAGGGCCCGGCAAAGGGATGGACCGAGAGCACGGCGTGAGTCACACGCCATACGCGGCCAAAGTGCGCTTCGGAAAACGGGATGCGTCGGGAGCTCAGCCAATCTAGACACTCAAAGGCAAGGTAGAAGGCAACGATCGCCAGGAGCATCCAGCCCGCGCCGCCAATCCAGGCGCAGATGATGCGAGCTTTGTCGCCAAGGACAATCTCGGCCGAGTCGGTGAGGTCGTAGCTGCGGCCGAACACCATGCAGATGGCGAAGAACAGCGACGGCAGAATGATCGATGGACGCCAGGTGTCGCCACGACCAAAGAACACGTAGCGAAACGGCAGAGTGAGCAAGCAGGCAAGCGCAAGCAGCATGACCGCGTCGGTATGGCCGGCAAACGAGAGGAGCACCTCGTAGCACACGTACAGCATGCCCGAGGCTTTGGGGTCAATCGCCAAGACTGCGTTGCTCGACACCGGGGCGGGATCGATGGAAAACGCCGTGGTCGCCAACAGCGCGAGCAAAAATGCGATGAGCGTCTGCTTGGCGGGGTAGCGCTTAAACCAGACGATGCGGGCAGCGTCGCGCGCAGCCGTTGTGGAGAGGTCGGAATCCTTCACAGTCCGAAAGCCTTTCTAGAAACCTGCCAAAAAGGGACAGGTTTATTTTGGCAGGTTTTATCTGGGGAAACGTTACGGTTCTGTCATCGTCGCCCAGCGAACCACCACAAAGGTTCCTGTCCCCTTTGTGGTGGTTTTGGTGGTTAGGCGTCCAGGTAGACGCGCTGGGGCTGGTTGCGGCGACGGGCAAAGATGATGAGCGCCAGGCCCGCGATTACGAGCGGCAGGCTCAGCAACTGGCCCATGGTGATAACGCCACCCAGTAGATAGCCCAGCTGCGCATCGGGCACGCGCACAAACTCAATGAGGAAGCGGACGATGCCGTAACCCATCACAAACACGCCCATAAACGTGCCTTGGGGCAGTAGCGGCTTTTTGCGGCTGAGCACCTGCAGAATGCAAAAGAGCACGATGCCCTCAAGAAATGCCTCGTAGAGCTGGGAGGGGTGACGCGGCATATCGCCCGCGGTGCCACCGAAGACCACGCCCCAGGGCAGATCGGTCGGCTTGCCCCACAGCTCACCGTTGACAAAGTTGGCACAACGGCCCAGGCACAAGGCCAGCGGGGCACCGATCACAGCAAGGTCGGCGATGGTCCAGGCGTCGAGCTTATACATGCGGCACACAATGATGCCGCCGATAATGCCGCCCACCAGGCCGCCGTGGAAGCTCATGCCGCCCTCGTTGGTGGCAAAGATCTCGAGCGGGTGGGTCCAATAGTAGCCATCGCCGTAAAAGACGACGTAGAACAGGCGCGCGCCGATGATGAGGCCAAAGACCGCGCCGACCACGACGCTCGTCAGGTCATCGATCGTGATGTCGAAGCCCCAACGACGCTGCGTGCGGTACATAACGACCGCCGTGAGCAGAGCGCCGACCACATAGGCCAGACCGTACCAGTAGATCGTGATGGGGCCCGCCGAGATCGCAACGGGGTCAAGCATATGGTAGAGGTCGTTGAGCATATCGATCCCCTGCTCCCTACATACAAATGCGGCCGCGGGCCTTGTGCTCGCAGCCGCATATCTGGGCGTAACGTCTATGCGGAGCGTACCGTCCGCAGCTTTCGCATCTTAGAACGGCGCGTACTCGTCGTACAGGTCCTCGGCCTCGCCGGAAACATTGACCTGCTCAACGCGGGTAACGCCGGGCACGTGCTCCTTCAGGATGCGCTCGATACCCATGGAAAGGGTCAGCGAGCTCATGGGACAGCCGGCGCAAGCGCCCTGCAGTTCCAGCTTGACGACACCCTCGTCGTCGACGCCCACATACTCCATATCGCCGCCGTCGGCCTGCAGGTTGGGGCGAATCTCTTCAAGAACCTTCTTAAGCAGCTCTTCGTTAACAGCCACAGGGGCTCCTTTCTCACAATAACGCGGGCATGCCCGCGGACAGAAGCTATGTTACTACAGCCATGTACCCGCTCACGAGCCGTCCATGCGCGCAGACGCGACTTTCACGAGTAGTCAATTTGGGACGGGGCTCTTTGAGCTGCGTTCGTCGTCAGATAGCGACAACGCATATTACTGCCGAGCCTGTCCCCCGGTACCAATCTGGACATCGACGATGACCTGGCGGTAGCTGATGCCGCAGGAGTCGAGAATGCGGCGGCTGATACGGCCGTCATCGGTGTCGGCATACTTATTGTCCAGGTAGACGACCTCGCCCACGCCCACCTGTGCCAAGATCTTGGCGCAGTCGTGGCACGGGAACAGCGTGACGTAGACCGTGGAACCCTCGAGGTCTTTGAGCGAGCCGCGGTAGTTGAGCACGGCGTTTGCCTCGGCATGCACCACGTAGTTGTGCTTATCCTGCAACGGGTCGTCGCTCGTGCCCCACGGGAAAAAGTCGTCGTTGAGCGCCGAGGGCGTACCGTTGTAGCCCACCGAAAGGATGCGGTGGTTGGTGTTGGCGATGCACGCACCCACCTGCGTGTTGGGGTCCTTGCTGCGGCGCTGCGCGGCGATGGCCACGCTCATAAAGAACTCGTCCCAGCTAATGACGTCCAGGCGCTTGCCTGACGAAGTTTGATGAAGATCGTCCGACATGGCAGACACCTCCGTAATCGCAATAGTTTGACCCATTGTAGCAGGTGAAAGGTGGGGGCGTTTGTCCCACCGGCGCCCTCACTTTTACACGCGGCGGGGCTTTTGGTTGATGCGGTAGAGCTCGGCGAGACCCCGCAGCGTCAGTGCGTCATCTACCGTCAGGCTGTGACCGACCAGCGACGCGAGTGCCTCGGCATCGTCGCCGGTAATGACGATGGGCACGTCGCCCTCCCCCGCGGCCTTGGTCGCGCGCATCTCGGCGAGCACCATGTCGAGCATACCGTCGATGCGGGCTACCTCGCCCAAGACCACGCCCGAGCGCATCGCCTCGCGCGTGTTACGGCCGATGACATGCGTGGGTGCCGAAGGCTCGACCTGAGGCAAACGCGCCGCAGCGGCCGAAAGCGACCGGGCACCGAGCGCCAGACCCGGCGCGATGACGCCGCCCACAAAGGTTCCGCACGCGTCGATGACCTCAATATTGGTCGTCGTGCCCAGGTCGATCACGATGCACGGAGAGCCGTAGACGGCACGGGCCGCCACGGCGTCGGCAATGCGGTCGGGGCCGATCTCGGCCGGGTCGTCGTAGTGCACGGGCATGCCGGTCTTAAGTCCCGGTCCCACCGTGAGCACGCGTCCCGTGCAGGTACGGGAAAGCGCCGCCTTCCACGGGCGCTCGAGCGCCGGCACCACGCAGCTCAGCACTGCGGCCGCGGGAACGAGTGCACCCGGCATGCCCGCATCGGCTGACAGCGCGCCCATGACCTGCGCGAGCCTCATGCGAGCCTCATCGGCCGTGATGCTCGACGGCGTCGTGATCTCGCACGTCGCAAGCGGACATTCCTGCGCCGCAGCCGAATCCTCGGCAAACAGACCAAAGCGAATGAACGTGTTACCCACGTCGACCGTCAATATATATGCGCACCCATTAAGCATCGTCGGCGCTCCTTTCGTCTGCCCAGCAGTATATCGCCTACCTAAACCAGTCATCCCAAAATGACTAGCTTGCGGTTATACTGGTGCGCGGTCGCGCGCGAGCTCACGCGGCGGCCCTTGGTAACCCGACTTCCCGCGCCGTATCCGTAGCGGCGCTCCCGGGGGAAGCGGATATACGCAAAGGAGTTTTATATGAGCAATCCCTCGAACCGTGCTTCGATGCGCGGGCAACTCACGCTGCGTGGCGTCGTCATCGGCGTCCTTGGCTGCGTGATCATCACGGCAAGCTCGGCCTACACCGCCCTCAAGATGGGCGCACTCCCCTGGCCGATCGTCTTCGCTGCCGTCATCTCGCTGTTCTTCCTTAAGCTCATGGGCAACGCCAGTCTCAACGAGGCAAACGTCACCCACACCATCATGTCCGCAGGCGCCATGGTCGCCGGCGGCCTAGCGTTTACCATCCCGGGCGCCTGGATGCTGGGCTATGCCGACCAGATCAGCTGGCTTGACATGTTTATCGTGGCGCTCGCCGGCACCATCCTGGGCCTGCTGGCCACCGCGCTCATCCACCGTCACTTTATCGTAGACGCCGCGCTTGAGTTCCCCACCGGCAACGCCGCAGCTCAGACCCTGCGCGCGACCGAGGCTGGCGGCAAAACCGGCAAGCAGCTCTTTGGTTCCATGGCCATCGCCGGCATCTATAGCGTGCTGCGCGACGCCCTGGGCGTGGTGCCCAGCATGCTATGCACGCTCAACATCCCCGGCGTGACCTTTGGCATCTACAACTCGCCCATGCTGCTCTCCGTCGGCTTCCTCGTGGGCTTCGCCCCGGTCGCTTTCTGGTTTGCCGGCGCCCTGTTGGGCAACTTTGGCATCATTGTCGGCGGCACCGCTGCCGGCCTGTTCGACGTTGTGACTGCACAGGGCATCGTCAAGTCCCTGGGCATGGGCCTCATGATGGGCTTTGGCGTCGCCGTCGTCCTCAAGGACATCCTGCCGCAGGTCGCCGGTATCGTCCGCGGTCTTGCCGCCGACAGCTCCACCGACACCGACGAGCAGTCGCTCATCTCGGGCTCCCTTAAGCTCGACGCCGGCATCATCGGCCTGGGCGCCGCCGCCATCGCCGTGATCGTCGCCATCGTGCTCGACCTTGGTCCCGTCCCGGCCGTCATCGTGACGCTGTTCACCTTTGTCACCACCATCATGAGCGCACAGAGCTGCGGCCAGACGGGCATCGACCCCATGGAGATCTTTGGCCTCATCGTCATGCTCATCGTGGCAGCCTGCGCCCAGATCGCTCAGGTCAAGCTGTTCTTTATCGCCGGCATCGTTGCCGTGGCGTGCGGCCTTGCGGGCGACGTCATGAACGACTTTAAGGCCGGCGCCGTGCTGGGCACCAACCCGCGTGCGCAGTGGATCGGCCAGGCCATCGGCGGCATCGTGGGCGCCCTGGTCGCCGCAGCCGTCATGGTCGCGCTCGTCACCGCCTATGGCCCGGACGCCTTTGGCCCCGACAAGAGCTTTGTTGCCGCGCAGGCAAGCGTCGTCGCCACCATGGTCTCGGGCATCCCGAGCGTGCCGTGGTTCGTTGGCGGCTTTATCGCCGGCATCGTCATGTACTGGCTCGGCATTCCGGCCATGATGATCGGCCTGGGCGTGTACCTGCCGTTCTACATGTCACTCACGGCATTCCTGGGCTCCTGCGTCAAGCTCGCCTACGACAAGTGGTCCGCCCACCGCGACGCCACCGCTGGTCTTTCTGACGAGGAGAGGGCTGCCAAGGACGCCGCCTTCCAGGAACAGGGCCTGGTTGTCGCCAGCGGCCTGCTCGGCGGCGAGTCCATCGTCGGCGTTATCCTGGCGTTTGTCTCCGTGGGCTTAAGCCTGCTGGGCTAAGCTGAGCAGCTGCTCGACAGCAACCATATTGCCTACGGCTTGCCCGGCCGGTAGCTTTCACGACTGCTGACCGGGCTTTTTGATATCGAAACAAAGAAAGGCCGGCGCGCTGCGTTTAACAGCGCGCCGGCCTTATCGGTTGAGTTATCGAGTCGGCCTCGCGACATACCGCAATTCGTCGCGAGGCCAGCGCTCAATACGCTACATCTGCTTGCGACGACGATCGCTCAGCGTCACGCCCGCGGCAACGAGCGTAATGCCGCCGATGACGAACACCTCGCCCGCAAGCGCGGAGTTGTCGCCGGTCTGGGCAAGCGCGCCCGACGCCGCCTTCTTCTTAGCGGCAGGGGCCTTTGCAGCAGCCTGCGTAACCTGAGGCTTAGCCTGAGGCTTAGCCTGCGGCTCGGCCTTGGGATGATACTTGTCGTACTCGGCCTGCGCGGCAGCCAGGGCATCCTTGGCATCGTCAAACTCGGCAAGCGCGGCGGCATAGGCGTCGTTGGCATCGGACAGCTTGGCATCGGCATCGCTCAGAGCAGCCTTGAGACCAGCGGCGGCATCGACGGCAGCCTTATAGCGAGCGTAGGCAGCGTTCAGCTTGACCAGCTTCTCGTTACCCGTCGTGCCCGCGGCAAGAGAGGCCTTGTGGTCGACAACCTCAAGATCGGCCTTGAGTGCCTCGTCGCTGGCAAGCTCGGCCTTGGCCTTGACGATCTCGAAGTTCGCATCGACGACGGCTTCGTTGGCGGCCTCGAGCTGCTTCTGGGCATCGGCGACGCCGGCGACGGCGGCGTCATAGGCGACCTTGGCGTCGTCGACCGCTTTTTGGGCTCCAGCGAAGCGCTCGAAGGCCTTGTTCGCGGTAGCCAGCTCACCCTCGGCAGCCTTGACCTTGGCCTGCGCATCGGACACAGCCTGCGCCTTGGCGGCAACCGCCTGCTTGGCGTCCGAAAGAGCAGTCGCGGCCTGGACATCTGCGGCCTGGGCCTTGTCTACACCGGCCTGGGCGGCATCGTCGGCCTTCTTTGCCTCGTCAAGCGAGCCCTGCTTATTCGCAAGGTCCGCCTGGGCGGCATCGCGCTTGGCGGCAAGGTCCTTGACCGAAGCGGTAGCGTTGTCATACGCCTCGTTGGCCTGTTCGGACTTTGCCTTGGCGGCATCACGGGCGCTGCGAGCCTTCGCCTTGTGAGCAGCGGCCTCGGCTGCCTTCGTCTTGCTGTCAGCAAGCGTGGCGTTTGCCTTATCGAAAGCTGCCTGGGCAGTAGCGGCCTCGCCCTTGGCGGCGTCGAGGTTCTGCTTGAGGGACTCGATGTCGATTCCGCCGAGTGCGTCCTTCGCGGCGTCGTATGCCGTCTTCGCGGCGGCGGTGTCGGACTTAGCCTTCTCGTACTCACCCTTGGCGGTGTTCATGTTCACATCTGCTGCGGTGAAAGCGTCCTGGGCGGTATCCTGCCCGTTTACAGCTGCGAAGTAAGCTTCCCTAGTAGTTCCAAAGTTCTTCTGCGCCTCGGCGAGCTTGCCCTGAAGCTCCTTGAGCTGCGCCTTCTGCGCCTGCGTGCCGCCAGCGTTATAGGCAGAATCGATGTAGTCGTTGACGAGCTTCTTGAACTCAGAGACCGTGAAATCGGCCTGAGTGTCATCATCGCTGTAATCGAATGCGGTTACCTCGGAATCGGTGTTCTTTCCGCTACCGGTTGCGATACCGATAGCCGCCGTAGCGGAATCGATAATGTTGAGATAGTGCCCGCAGCCGTCTCCTCTTTCCTTACCGTTCTCATCTTTTGTACCGGAATACACATCGTTATAGTTTTGGTAGATATAGTACGAATCATAGCGATGAGCTATGAGATCTTTGCCAGCCTCGCTATCCGCACCGTACTTTTTAATCCAATTCTCGTAATTAACCTTCTCCTGAGTGTAGAGACCAGTGTAGGGCCAGCCGAGGGTATCCTCAGTCTCGCCGCCGGTATATGCACCGCCACCGCCAGCAAGATTTTCACCGTTATCCCAGTAGCAGCCCGAGTGTCTCCAGATGTTCGATGAATATGACACATTAAGGGCGGCTGCCGCAGTCATGCGGAGGCTGACGCTGAGCGCCGACTGACCGTTCGCCTTGCGGAGGTTGTTCTGGGTGTCGAGATATGTCAAGGCGTTGCGCATCTGCTCCAAGGAAAGCGGGTTGGTGTCGTGCGACATGTCCTGATCGACGTACTGGTCATACCATTCGGCCTTGTCAGCGGCACCGGTCAGCATCGATACGGCATCCTGGGCGTTCTTTTTCTGCGTGGCTGTGAACTGGCTGCCGCCGATGATGTAGTTCATGAAGCCGAACATACCCTGACTGATGACTTCCTGGTCAACGGTCATGTTGGACTTTAGGTCTGCAATCTGCTGCTCAAGAGCCTCAACCTGGGCATTAGCAGCGTCATAAGCCTTTTCCGCGGCGTTCGAAGCGGCGCAGGCTGCCTCCCACTCGCTGCGCTTCTGCTTGCGAACTTCGACAAGCTTATCGTACGCGGTCTTCTTGTCTGCTTCGGTCTGCTGCGCCTTCTCGTATGCGGCCTTGGCGGCGTCACGCTTACTGGCCGCGTCCTCGTACTCCTTGTTTACCGCATCGTATGCAGACTGGGCAGATGCCACGGCAGCGTTGGCGGCGTTGGCCTTCTCCTGCGCGGCGGTGGCGGTATTCTGGGCCGCCTGCAGGTTCGCCTGGGCGGTAGCGTCGGCATCCGTCGCGGCATTGAGCTCCGCCTGCGCGGTCTTGAGCTCACCAGCAGCAGCGTTCATGGCGGCCTCAAGCGCACTCAGGTCAACACCCGTACCCGAGACGGCAGCATCGAGCGCGGCCTGCGCCTGGTTGAACTTCTGCTGGGCGTTATCGCGCGCGGTGGTTGCGGCTGCGAGAGCAGCGGCAGTCTCCTGCTTCTTGGCCTGGGCAGTCGTCAAAGCTGCCTCGGTATTCTGCTTTTCCTGCTGGGCGCTGGCCTCGTCAGCCTTGGCCTGGTCCAGATTGGCCTGTGCAGTAGCAACGGCCTTATTGGCGTCATCGAGCTTTGCCTGTGCGTCCTCGACAGCCTTCTTGGCGGCCTCGTACTCGTCCATACCCATGGCCTCGAGCTTGGCCTGGGCATCATCGAGGGCCTTCTTGGCCTCATCCTGCTTTGCCTTGGCGTCCTTGAGCGCCTGGGTCTTATCCTCGACACTCTTGTTGACCTGTTCGAGCTGATCGTTCAGGTCGCCCAGCTTCTTCTGCTGCAGCTCGGTCTTTTCGACGGCGGCTTTGAGCTCGTCAATCTTCTCCTGGAGCGCGGCGACTTCTGCTGCGTTCTGCTCGATTTCGTTGTCGCTCACAGCCTGCGAGGCCTGATTCTTTTGCTGCTGTGCCTGCTTTTGAGACTGGCCCGCCGCGTCGGCCTTCTTCTGGGCGGCATCGTAGGCGGCCTGAGCGTCCTTGAGCTGCTTTGCCGACTCCTCGGCCAGCTGGGCAGCCGTCTTTACGACCGCTTGGTTACCGGCGGCAACGGTGTTCTCTACAGAACTACCCCATTACAGTCTGAAATAGGCCATCGATAAATTTCGATGGCGAGCATTCGGCGCATTGCCTACGATACGGGCAAGCCCC